>Ga0315904_10003899_pt1 | contig 21629 bp, 20 predicted proteins | sample LakEriMetagenome_6_FD_203529 | JGI IMG/M metagenome (GOLD analysis project Ga0315904, IMG submission 203529) | Freshwater fungal communities from buoy surface, Lake Erie, Ohio, United States - Buoy 12 MA120 | ecosystem: Environmental > Aquatic > Freshwater > Lake | place: USA: Lake Erie, Ohio...
AGTATGCTTCCACAACTCACCGCCAAAACGAACAGCGTTAATGGCACCAAATTTCTTCTCTAATACGCCTCTCACCTGCCACATGGTATTGGTCACACGCAGATTAAAGTTTTGCGCATCCAGCACAGGAATACCCGTGTTGTTGACTACCGCATTCTGTTGATTTTGCAACTGAGAGTTGATGAGGTCATTATTGTAACTGATGGCTGCAGAGGCGTTTAATTTCCAACCATTGCCCAGGGGTTGACGCCATTGTATATTGCTGAAACTATTGAAGTTGGTTAGGGCAAAAGCATTCTTCATACCAATACTATCCAAAGAGGGTCTACGCAGCGCAAGATCACTGGCATTGTAATAGGTATAGAATTTCAGCATACCGCCGCGCTTGGTCTTGATGCGGAAATTGGCATCCATATTGTGAAACACGGGTCTTCGATAAAAGTCTGGCGCTTGTGGTACCACAGCTTGATACAATGCCAGATCTGTGTACGAGTAGCTTGCACCATAACTTGTTTTCTTATTCTTACCCAACTGCTGAAAACCTACACTTGCAAACAGCGGAGAAATACCTACTTGAACTTCACTACGTTCAGGAAGATCAATACTTTCTAAACTTAATACCGCACTCAACGCTTGTCCGTACAAAGCACTATAACCACCACTGGTGAACTGTGTACCACTAAACAGAAATGGAGAGAAGCGACCACGTTGTGCAATACCGGGTACAGAGCTGAAAAAGAAATTATTGACAACACTGCCATCAATGATGATCTTACTTTCTTCTGCACTGCCACCTCTGATAAACAAACCTTCCTGCTCGCCTACTTTTTGTGCACCGGGCAAAGTTTGAATGGTGGCGGAGATATCGGCATTCGCACCGGCTGTTGTAGCAATGTCTAAAGGACGTAATACAGTGGCTTTTTTCTTATCGCTTGCTTCAAAAGAATTGGCGGTAATCACCACTGCTTTGAGTTCACTAATTTCTTCCTTCATGATGAAATCCACCACAATGCTATCCTTCTCTACAAGAATTGTTTGTTCTTGTGTTTTGTAACCGATGCTCTTCGCAACAAGCACTTGATTGCCCTTCTCAAAAGTTTTGAATTTGAATTTGCCGACAGAATCCGTGAGGCCGCCATCGTAAGCATCTTTGATGGATACAGATGAGCCGGCAAGAATTCTTCCCTTGGTGTCTTTCAGACTGCCCATCACTTTTACTTGGGCATTAGCCGATACAACAGCGATTAAACCCATACCCAGCAGCAGTAAGCCTTTCATGTTTCGTTTGTTTGCATGACAAACGTAGATTAGTTTATTTTATAAACCAAATTATTTTACAGATTATTTTTATATAATTGATTTTCAATTACTTGAGGTAAAATAAAAAACCCCGACGATACCGTCGGGGCTATTATTCACTCAGAACTTAGCTGATTATTTGTACTGCGGCATGATGGATTTAGCCAGATCAGTCATCTTTTTCAGGTTACCATCTTCCAGGTTACCCTTTTTGAAATCGGCCAATACATCAGGCAGTTTGTTCTCCATTTCAGTCAGAAAATGTGCTTCAAACTCCCTCACCTTGCTTACCGCTACTTCGCGCAGCAGACCCTGTGTACCCAGGTAGATGATGGCTACCTGCTTTTCTACTGCGAAAGGTGTATACTGAGGCTGCTTCAGGATTTCTACGTTACGGGCACCTTTGTCCAGTACCAGTTTAGTAGCAGCATCCAGATCGCCACCAAATTTAGAGAAGGCTTCCATTTCGCGGTACAGGGCCTGATCGAGTTTCAGGGTACCTGCTACTTTCTTCATGGATTTGATCTGTGCGTTACCACCCACACGACTTACAGAGATACCTACGTTGATCGCCGGACGGATACCTGCGTTGAACAGGTTACCTTCCAGGAAGATCTGACCATCGGTAATGGAGATTACGTTGGTTGGGATATAAGCAGATACGTCACCAGCCTGTGTTTCAATAATTGGCAGGGCTGTTAAAGAACCACCACCTTTTACCAGGTGCTTGATAGACTCTGGCAAATCGTTCATGTTCTTCGCAACATCATCGTTACCGATCACTTTCGCAGCACGCTCTAACAAACGGCTGTGCAGGTAGAATACGTCACCAGGATATGCTTCACGACCGGGTGGACGACGCAGCAACAGGGATACTTCGCGGTAAGCTACGGCCTGCTTAGACAGATCATCATAAATGATCAATGCAGGACGTCCTGTATCGCGGAAGAATTCACCAATCGCGGCACCGGCAAATGGCGCGTAGAACTGCTGAGGAGCAGGGTCAGCGGCAGAAGCGGCTACGATGGTAGTGTATTGCATCGCACCATTGTCTTCCAAAGTCTTCATCACACCAGCGATGGTAGATGCTTTCTGGCCAATGGCTACGTAAATACAGTATACAGGTTTACCTGCGTCAAAGAATTCTTTCTGATTGATGATGGTATCAATACAGATGGCAGTCTTACCAGTCTGACGGTCGCCGATTACCAGCTCACGCTGACCACGACCGATGGGGATCATGGCATCGATAGCCTTGATACCAGTCTGCAGTGGTTCTTTAACCGGTTCGCGGTAGATAACACCAGGGGCCTTACGCTCCAGTGGCATTTCATAGAGTTCGCCAGCGATAGGACCTTTACCATCGATGGGTTCACCGAGGGTATTGATCACACGACCAACCAGACCCTCACCTACTTTGATAGAGGCGATCTGACCAGTACGACGTGCTTTATCACCTTCTTTGATCTCGGTAGACTCACCCATCAATACCACACCCACATTGTCTTCTTCGAGGTTCAAAGCGATGGCTTTAACGCCGTTCTCAAACTCAACCAGTTCACCGGCCCTTACATTGTTCAGACCGTAAACACGGGCGATACCGTCGCCCACCTGCAGCACCGTACCCACTTCCTCTAATTCAGCAGCAACATTGTAGTTGCTTAACTGCTGACGCAGTATCGCTGAAATTTCATCTGGTTTGATTTCCACCATATTGCAAAATTTGAAGTTGTTAGATTATCTGATGTTTGACACGAAAATATTTTTCGTGAATTGTTTTTTGATATCGCGAAGATCTCGCTGAATGCTCAGGTCGATCACGTTGTTATTGAATTCAAGTACAAAACCACCAATCAGCTCCTCATCCACCTGTGCTTCCAGCTGAATCTTGTCGAAAGCACCATTACTTTCTTTCTTCAATTGGTTGATGATTTCTTCCTGCGCGGATGCATCTACCGGTGTAGCCGTAGTGATCTTCACTTTACGGATACCCTTGATGGCATTATATTGATCTTCGAAAGCTTCAATGATATCGGGCAGGTTTGCTTCTCTGCTCTTGTTCAGCAATAATCTGCTGAAAGCAATCGTCAGTTCACTCTTCACACCTTTCTTAATCACTTCACTCAGAATAGAAGTCTTTTGATCTGCACGAATCACCGGGCTACGCAGTACGCTCACAAACTCGCGGCTTGCTCTGCATACAGCCCGCAGATACTGCATATCGCTGTTCACCTGCTCCAGCTCGTTTTTTTCAACGGCCAGGTCAATCAGGCTTTTGGCGTATCGTGCTGCTAAACGTGGGTTCTGCATAATTACTCTGGTTCAGTTAGGTCTTAGTTCAGCTTTACTTCTTCAGCCAGTTTCTTGATGTATACTTCCTGTGCTGATTTATCAGCCAGTTCTTTGCGCAATACTTTCTCAGCCACTTCAATTACCAAGCTGCCTACCTGATTCTTCACATCAGTTAAAGCAGCATTCTTCTGCTGAGTAATGGCCAATTGTGCATCGGCAACAATACGATCGTATTCGCTCTTTGCTTTTTCCTTGGCTTCGCTCACCATCTTATCAGCCTGCTCTTTTGCTTCTTTGATCATGCGGGCACGCTCTTCACGAGCCTGCTGCAGTAATACTTCATTCTCATTCTTCAACTGCGCCATTTCAGCCTTTGCTTTGTCTGCACTGGCAATAGCATCAGCAATACCGGTTTCACGCTCCTGCAAGCTTTTCAAAATTGGCTTCCATGCAAAAGCTTTCAGGATGAAGAACACCACGATGAAAGCAATAAAGTTCCAAACCAATAAACCTAAACCCGGTTGTAATAATTCCATATTATATCAGTTTCTGATGTTTGAGATAAAATACTGCATCCTTTGCCCTGTGCATTGGATGCAGTAATGTTTTGGGCATTACGCCTTGAATACAGCCAGCAGACCAGCTACAGCGGCCAGCAGGGCAACACCTTCTACGAAGGCGGCAGTCAAGATCATAGCGCCGCGGATGTCGTTAGCAGCTTCAGGCTGGCGAGCGATGCTTTCAGTAGCACCCTTACCAATCTGACCGATACCGATACCAGCACCAATCGCAGCCAGACCAGCACCAATCGCACCACCGAGGTGAGACATGCTAACATCCAGCAAGTTGTTCAACATTGACATACTATTTGTGTTTAATGGTTCCTAATTAATGATGCCCATGCTCATCATGGTGATCGCCGTGTTCAAATGCCTGACTGATAAACACCGCCGTTAAGTTGGTGAAGATGTAAGCCTGGATGAATGCAACCAGTACTTCGATCAGGTAAATGAACACTGCCAATGCAATGAAAATGGGAGAAGAGCCAAAGCCCAACGCCGAGTTCATCGCACCAAAAATGAATATGAGGATAATGAAACTTAAGATGATGACGTGACCGGCAACCATGTTCGCGAAGAGACGAATCATCAAGGCGAAAGGCTTAGTGAAGATACCCATGAGTTCCACGGGCAGCATCAGCAACTTCACAGGTACAGGCACACCGGGGAACCAGAAGATATGACCCCAGAAATGTTTGTTGGTACTAAAGATGATCACCACAAAAGAGATCAGTGCCAGCACACCCGTTAAAGCAATATTACCAGTTACGTTGGCTGATCCGGGGATCAAACCAAACAAGTTATTGATCAGAATGAAGAAGAATACTGTGAGCAGATAAGGCATGTACTTTTCATACTTGTGGCCCAGATTGGTCTTACCTACTTCATCGCGTACAAACAGAATCACCGGCTCAATCATATTCTGGAAGCCGCTTGGTGCCTGCTTACCACCCTGTGCTTTGTATTTGGCAGCAACTTTGGTCATCAATACCACCAGAATTACCAATGCCAAAATCATCTGTACCACGTTACGTGTCATAGAGAAATCGTACACATGTACAGCTTCATCCGGCGTTCCGTCTTCCTTCACTGCTTTAATATGACCATGCTCCAGTTTGTAGCCATTGTGGGCTTCATGACCATGGTGAAATGCAGATGACATGAACACAGACAAGCCACGCTCTGGTGAATACAGAATCACGGGCAAGGGAATGGTTGCATGAAAATCGCCCAGCGTAAAGAAGTGAAATTCATGGCCATCAGTGATGTGCTCCATGATCACCTCACTGGGGTTGATGGCTTTAGGGGCACCTGCTTCATGTGCACCGGCTTCATGACCGGGTGCATCAGATGCAAATGAAGGCATAGAAAATGTCAACAAAAAAAGGCCGAAAGCCGCTACCAGCAAAGATTTCACATGTTTCAGCACCATAGCCGTTCCGAAATTTGGCGCAAAGATAGGGGTATGGGGGTGAAAAGGCAGATTTTCAGAATTGGATTTTGGAAGAAATTTTAGCTCTCAGGCAAAGCCCAATGCCAGTATGCTTATCAGGACAAAGCAGCTTTTTTCGCAAACTGCATTTCGTGCAGTCGGGCATAAAAAACACCCTTGGCCAGTAATTCATCGTGGGTACCGATCTCTTTTACTTCGCCCTTATCTAAAACAATGATTCTGTTGGCTTTGCGAATGGTAGAAAGTCTGTGGGCGATGATGATGGAGGTTCTGCCCTTAATCAGGGTATCTGTTGCCTGCTGAATCAACTGCTCACTTTCTGTGTCTATAGAAGAAGTGGCTTCATCCAGAATCAAAACGGATGGATTATACAATAAAGCACGTACGAAGGAAATCAGCTGTCGCTGGCCCAAGCTCAGGGTGCTGCCTCGCTCCATCACATGATAATCATAGCCACCGGGCAATTGCATGATGAAATCGTGCATATCGATCATTCTGGCTGCCGCTTCTACCTGTTCCCGACTGATATCCGGGTTGCGCAGGGTAATATTATCTAATATGGACCCTGAAAACAGGAAAACATCCTGCAATACCACCCCAAACTGGCTGCGCAGCATATCCAGTCGATAGGATTCAATAGGCACATCATCCAAACGGATTTGTCCGCGCTGAATGGTATAAAGCCTGTTCAATAAACTGATGATAGAAGTTTTACCACTGCCCGTATGCCCCACCAGGGCAATCGTTTCACCCGGATTGGCTTCGAAGCTGATATCTTTTAATACATACTGCTCATCGGTGTAGGCAAACCAGACATGATCGAAGCTGATCTTTCCCTGAATTGCTGCAGGTGCATGCGATCCTTCATCAACTGTAACATCTTCATTCTCTAACACCTTCACCACCCGCTCTGCAGCCACCATGCCCATTTGCAGCACATTGAATTTATCGGCTATTACGCGCAGGGGGCGGAATATCTGGTTCATGAATAAGATAAATGCCACCAGCTTGCCTGAAAAATCAATCTCTTGTCCGTTAACCCCTACTGCCAGATTGGCCACCCACCAAACAATGAGGCCCGTACTTACCGCTAGCACCACTTCTACAATCGGGAAAAATACCGAGTAGGCGAAAATGGCGTGGATATTGGCATTGCGGTGCTCAGCATTGATTTTTGTAAACTTTTTAAACTCACGCTCCTCTGCTGCAAAAGCCTGTACAATCTGCATACCGGTGATATGCTCCTGCACAAATGCATTCAACGCAGCCACTGCATTACGCACGCGGATAAAACTCTTGTTGACACTTTCCTTGAAATAGTAAGTAGCGATGATCATCACCGGGAAGGGAATCAGGGCAATCAATGTCAACTTCCAGTCGATCCACAACATGGTGCCTAGCGTAATGATGATGGTGAGCAGATCAGCGAGGATGGGAATCAAGCCGTCAGAAAAAATATCATTGATGCTCTCTATATCATTAATCGTTCTGGTAGTTAAAGTACCGATGGGTGTTTTATCGAACTGACTTAGATTGAGTGAGAGTATTTTTCTGTAGACCGTATTACGCATATCGCGCACCACATGTTGCCCCAGCCAGGCTGTAGTAAAGGTGAAAGCAAAGCGTACCGTGGTTTCTACAAAAATGAAACAGACCTGAAAAATGGTTACTGCAATGATGAAGCGGGTAGCATCTGCCCAAACAGCTTCTTCAAACAGCCAATGCAGCCAGACAGGTACATGCACCGCTTTGGCAGTGGCTTTATCAATGGTGAGTTGAATCAGGTAAGGCCGAATAGGCGCAAACACAGCCATCAGTATCGCCAGCAGAATGCTGGCCCCAAATTGCAGGCGGTAAGGTCTTGCAAAACGAAAGACTTCTTTCAACAATCCGGTATCAAATCCTTTCTTCTGGGCTGCGGGCATGGTTTGCAAAAATAGCTGAATTGCATGCACCTGAAAAGCCAAAGCCAAATTCAACCAAATCAAGGCCTCATTCCTTATATTAGCAGACCGATGATGCAGCAACCCGAATTTGTGCAGGAAGCACCCAAGCCAAAATATAATTTAACCGAAGAGCAGGAGAAACGTGAAATTCTCCGGCAGTATCGTGCTTTGCTCAGAAGCTTACGTCCTAAACTAAAAAAAGGCGATAAGGAGTTATTGCGCCAGTGCTTTGAAATGGCAGCTGATGCCCATAAAACCATGCGCAGAAAAAGTGGAGAGCCTTATATCCTCCACCCGATTGCAGTAGCCATGATTTGTGTGGAAGAAATTGGATTGGGTGTGCGCAGCACCATTTGTTCCTTACTGCACGATACCGTAGAAGATACCGACATCACTTTAGAAGATATTGAGCGGGAATTTGGTAGTGAGATTGCCCGTATTGTAGACGGACTCACCAAGATTGCCAACGTTATTGATACCAATTCTTCGCAACAGGCAGAAAATTTTAAAAAGATTCTGCTGACACTGACGGATGATCCAAGAGTAATCTTAATTAAGCTTGCCGACCGTCTGCACAACATGCGTACACTAGACAGTATGAAGCGCGAAAAACAGTTGAAGATAGCTTCAGAAACTGTTTGGGTATATGCACCACTGGCGCACCGCATGGGCTTGTACAATATCAAGACCGAGATGGAAGATCTGGCCATGAAATACATGGAGCCGGAAGCTTATAAAGAAATTGCTCGTAAACTTTCTGAAACCAAGAGAGAGAGAACCAGATACATTAATGAGTTCATTCGCCCTATTAAGGAAAAACTGAATGCAGCTGGTTTCAGCTATGAGATTTACGGAAGACCCAAGAGTATCCACTCTATCTGGAACAAGATCAAGAAAAAAGGCGTAGCGTTTGAAGAAGTGTATGATCTCTTTGCCATTCGCGTGATTCTGAATTCAGCTCAAGAAAAAGAAAAAGAGGAATGCTGGAAAGTGTATTCCATGATTACAGATGAATACCTGCCTTCTCCGGAGCGCTTGCGCGATTGGCTGAGTAACCCGAAGAGCAATGGTTATGAAGCTTTGCATACCACCGTGATGGGGCCGCAGGGTAAATGGGTGGAAGTACAGATTCGATCAAAAAGAATGAATGAGATTGCAGAGAAAGGTCTGGCTGCACACTTTAAATACAAAGAAGGCAATAACGAAGAAGACCGTTTTGACAAATGGTTCATGCAGATTCGTGAAGTGCTGAGTACAGATACGGATAGTGTAGATTTTTTGCAGGATTTCAAAACCTCTTTTCTTGCTGAAGAGATTTATGTATACACACCTAAAGGTGATGTAAAGATGTTGCCCGTAGGCAGTACTGCACTTGATTTTGCATTCTCCATCCACTCTGCTGTAGGCTGCAAATGTATTGGCGCCAAAGTGCACCACAAACTGGTGCCCATTAGTCACAAATTACGAAGCGGCGATCAGGTAGAAATCATTACCAGCAACAAGCAAAAGCCCAGCGAAGATTGGCTGAACATTGTTGTTACAGCCAAGGCTAAAGCCAAAATCAAAGATGCCCTGCGCGAAGAAAAACGCAAAGTAGCAGAAGACGGGAAATACACTTTACAACGAAAGCTGGAATCAACCGGTGCAGCTTTTAACCAACACAATATTGACGAGCTCGTTCATTTTTATAAACTGCCTTCACAACTGGATTTGTTTTATGAAGTAGCTGTCAAGAAAATTGAATTAAAAGAGCTGAAGGACTTCCATGTAATTGGCGACAAATTGGAAGTTCCCAGGCCCAAGCCAATTATTCAGGAACCACATCATGATCAGCCCCACAAAGGAGGTAGCAAGAAGGATTCTGAATTAATCATCTTTGGAGAAAGCAGTGATAAAATCATGTATTCACTGGCCAAATGCTGTAACCCCATTCCGGGTGATGATGTGTTTGGTTTTGTGAGCAGTGGCAAGGGGTTGATCATTCACAGAACCAATTGCCCCAATGCAGCACAACTGTTAGCCAATTACGGCCACCGTGTGGTAAAAACCAAATGGGCTAAGAACAAAGAAATCTCCTTCCTCACCGGATTAAAGATCATTGGCCTGGATGATGTGGGTGTGGTACACAAGATCACGAATGTGATCAGTGGTGAGCTGAGGATCAATATTGCCGGCTTAACCATTGAATCGAGAGAAGGCATTTTTGAGGGTACGATCAAAGTGTTTGTGCACGATAAAGAGGAGCTGGAAGAACTGGTACAAAGGCTGAAATCGCTGGATGGTATTCAGACGGTTGACCGCTTTGATACAGACCAGCCTAAATAGCCATACAAAAGATTCCCTGATTTGACAAGAAAGACCGCAAATTTTGCGGTAAAATCTCTTCACAGCATCGCTGTATAATTAATTTTTGCATAGGGGTATTTGGTTACCTGCAAGGTGTATTTTTGCCGCGTTCAAACTAACATTATGGTAGACGTAATTCTCGGCCTGCAATGGGGTGATGAAGGCAAGGGCAAGATTGTTGACTATTTTGCGCCTCAGTACGATATCATCGCTCGTTTTCAGGGCGGTCCCAACGCAGGACATACTTTATATGTGCAAGACAAGAAGATTGTATTGCACCAGATTCCATCAGGCATCTTTCACCAGAACACCATCAACCTCATTGGAAATGGTGTGGTATTAGATCCTGTTACGCTGAAAAGAGAGTGTGAAGCAGTAGCAGCTTTTGGTATTGATGTAAAGAAAAACCTCTTTATCTCTGAGCGTACCAATATCATTGTGCCTACGCACCGTGCATTGGACAAAGCCTCTGAAATGTCTAAAGGAGAGAGCAAGATTGGCTCTACCTTGAAAGGCATCGGTCCTTCTTACATGGATAAAACAGGCAGAAATGCTTTGCGTGTTGGCGACTTACTGGATCGTCATTTTACTACGCAGTACATCAAACTGCGCATGAAGCACCAGAAACTTCTGGATAATTTCCATTTCATGGAAGATATCTCTGCATGGGAAGAAGAATTCTTTGATGCGCTTGAGTTTCTGAGAACACTGAATGTGGTGAATGGTGAATACTTCATCAATAACCACATCAGCAATGGTAAAAAAGTATTGGCTGAAGGTGCACAAGGCAGTATGCTGGATATTGATTTCGGAACTTTCCCATTTGTCACATCCTCTAATACCATTTCGGCAGGTGTATGTACCGGTTTAGGTGTAGCACCGCAGAAGATCAATAATGTAATGGGCGTTACCAAAGCCTATTGCACCAGGGTTGGTAGCGGTCCCTTCCCTACCGAACTGCATGATGCAACCGGCGAAGAACTGAGAAAAATTGGTAATGAATTTGGTGCAACTACAGGCAGACCACGTCGTTGTGGCTGGATTGATCTGGTAGCGTTGAAATATACCTGCATGATCAATGGCGTAACGCAGGTGATCATGACCAAAGCAGATGTGCTCGACAGCTTTGCTGATTTGCAGGTATGTACAGCTTATCAGGTAAACGGACAAGAAACCAAGGAAGTGCCTTTCCAAATGGCGAAAACACTACCAGCGCCTGTTTACCAAAGCTTCAAAGGCTGGAATACAGATACAACACAAATCAAAGCAGCAGCTGATTTACCTGCCACTATGCATACATATATTGATTTCATCAATGCATCCATTGGTGCACCAGTGAAATATGTATCAAATGGTCCGGGCAGAGATCAAATAGTTTGTCTTTGATCATTAACTGGCATTGCATTTGATGAACAAAAAATTTTTTTGGTTCGTAATGGTTTCATTTGAAATTTTACACCGCTAATCTTATTAGAATATGGCAGAGAAATCTAGTAAGGGATCAAAATCCACTACCCCGAAAAAGACAGAAGAGAAAGAAGTGAAAGCATCCAGTAAGAAAAAGCATCAGGAAGATGATGAACTGGAAGATGACGATGATATGGAGGAAACTCCTGTTCGCAAATCTTCTAAAAAATCTGATGATGAGGAAGAAGAGGAACTGGATGACGTAGACGATGATTGGGAAAAAGTTGACGAAGAAGACAACTGGGATCCCGACTTCGATGAATTCGACATACCCAAGAGCCGTACCAAGAAAGCATCTACCGGCAAGAAAAAGGAAGATGATGATGATCTGGGTTTGGATGAAGACTTCAAAGAGTTTGACTTGTTCAATGACAAGGGCGGATTCGATGATGATGATGACGACTTCTAAATTACACGCATGAAATACTCAGCCGGTTTTGCACCGGATGAACATCGTATTCAAAAATCGCAAATGTTGAATTGGGCCTCCCGGTTCAACATTTGTGTTTTACTGGACAATCATGGTTATGATTCGCCACACCAGTCCAAAGAATGGTTATTGGCTGTAGGCGCCACCGCTGTTTTTCAACCAGACAGTGCACAGACAATTGATGCTTTCATGCAAGAGCATCAAGGTAAATGGATCTTTGGTCATATAAGTTATGAGTATGGGCATCAATTGATGGGCAAACCAGCACGGGTAGAAGATTTTATAGGATTTCCACTACTCCAATTTTTCTGCCCTGAAATCGTCATAGAATGCAGCAACAATCACTTCACTATTTCTAGTGATACGCAACCTATAGATACAGTGCTGGCAGCTATTCAAGCACTCAATACCACACCCACTGCCCAAAGAAAATCGGTACGTTTAACACCCACTTTATCGAAAGCGTCCTATGTTCAGGCCATTCAGTCGCTACAAGCACATATCAGCCGGGGCGATTGTTATGAGATTAATTATTGTCAGCAGTTTGCAGCATCAGCTGTAAGTATAGACCCAGTGCAAGTATACCATCAACTCAGTGCTGTATCACCAACGCCGTTTGCAGCCTTTTACCGTAATGCGGATAGATACCTGCTTTGTGCCAGTCCGGAAAGATTTCTGAAAAAAACCGGCCAAACCTTGATCTCGCAACCCATCAAGGGTACTTTCAAAAGAAACCTGCAGAATGCAACGTTGGACGATATGCTGAAAAAAGCATTACAAGCCGATCCGAAAGAACGCAGTGAGAATGTGATGGTGGTAGACCTGGTGCGCAATGATCTTAGCAGGGTTTGTTTACCGGGATCTGTTCATGTTACAGAACTATTTGGTGTATACAGCTTTCCGCAAGTGCACCAAATGATTTCTACCATTGAGGGCAATATCAAAACCACAATCAGTTTTTCAGATATCCTGAAAGCTTTATTTCCTATGGGCAGTATGACCGGTGCACCAAAGGAAAAGGTTATGAGCCTCATTGATCGCTATGAACCAACACCTAGAGGATTGTACTCCGGCACCATTGGCTATATAGCACCTAATGGCGATTTCGACTTCAATGTAGTCATCAGAAGCATCGTCTATAATGCTACCAAACAACATATCAGCTATCATGCCGGCAGCGGCATCACCTATTACTGCAATGCTGAAAATGAGTACGAAGAATGTTTGTTGAAAGCTGAAGCCATGTCTGCTGCACTAAGCTAGCATCAAGAAGAAAAATAACGTAAATTACCTGATATAGTACAGAGTTATGTCAGCAGACAATTCCGCGCATATCAGTAAAACTATCCTCCATCGTCAACAGGATATCGCCAATAGCGCCTGGCAGTTGCAAACCTTATTATTTCCCGAGTTGGATCATAAGTACAGCGGCAGCATGAAGGATACATGTCTGGAAGATATCCGCTACCATTTACAATACCTGTATGAAGCGTTACAGGCATACGATAAAAGTCTCTTTACCCATTATATCCATTGGGTGAATGATGTATTAAGCAGCAGAAATATTCCTACCAGAGAACTCATGGATAGCCTGGGCTGTATCAAAAATGTATTGAAACAATTTTTATCTGACGAAGAAGCAGGATTGGCCGGCATCTATTTGGAAGAAGCTGTAAGCATACTCAAACAACAGGTAAAAAAAGAGAATCCCAATTTCCTGCAAAACTCGGCCATGCACCATGAATGCAAACATTATCTGCATCTGCTGTTGAACCAGGAGCGTCATGCAGCTTACCAATATGTTCATGCATTATTGCAGCAGAAACATTCACTTCAGGATATTTATCTGCATATTTTTCAAGCGGCTCAATATGAAATAGGCCGGCAATGGCAGGAGAATAAAATCTCTGTTGCGCAGGAACACTATTGCACAGCTGTTACGCAACAGATCATGAGCAGTCTGCTACCGCATATTTTTACAACACCCAAAAAATCTATGCGCATGCTTGCATGCTGCACTTCGGGTGAATTACACGAGCTTGGTTTACGAATGGTGACAGACTTTTTTGAGCTGGATGGATGGGACACCTGTTTCCTTGGGGCTAACACCCCCCAACAGGCCGTAACAGATATGCTTCATCAACAGCGTTTTGACATCATTGCTATCTCAACTACCATGACTTTTCATATAGATAAAACAAGATCTGCCATCAAACGTATCCGAGAACAACAACATGCTGAAAACACTAAGATCATTGTAGGTGGTAACCCCTTCAATATTGCATCGGGACTTTGGAAAAATGTAGGCGCAGATGCCTATGCTGGCAACGCACAAGAAGCCGTGGCTGTTGCTAATTTAATTTGTACTTCTTCTGTAACTGCATGAAACATAACATACCATATGTAGACTTTTGTCTGGAATGCGAAAACGATGGCAAAGTATTGTCTGTAATGAAGACGTCCATTACCATGGATTTTGATCAACAAAAACCTGTTTACCTCCAAGACCTGATTGCAGAAGCCAGTGTTTCAAAAGCAGAAGAATTGTTACAGCAGGTGGATACGGATGGCGTGAGTATCGATTGGGAATTACAGGTAAAAAACGGCAAATCAATTGTATGGATGGTGTTATCTGGTTTCCGTGTATTTAACCGGCTCATCATCATCGGCTCTACACGAAAAATGCACTATGACCTCGCTTTATTTGACGAGATGATGCAGATCAATAATGATCAATCCAATCAAATCAGGGAATTGATAAAAGAGAATGTAAGATTGAAAGAACAGCTGGCGAAACAGCATCAGCCAACTTAGCCATTGATTCGGCCCTCGAGCAAAGCACGAACAGATTCAATTAAGATTTGTCCCTTTCTGGCTTCAAACACTACTGCGCGTTCCTTACTCAAGCGCATGGGATATTTTTTACCCTCTGCCAGTGTTTTATCAAAACCGGGATTCCATTTATTAAACTGCTGAATATCCATCAGCAACTGATTCGATACCACGATGGAATGATAGCGGCCGCTTACTTCCACAACAGCTGTATTAGAGAGCTCTTCTGCAGTAAGTTGTGCTGTAGCATCCAATTTTGCCAGACTAGCTTTGTGGATTTCCGTTTCTTCCGCTGTCATGGTCGTCCAGCCACCACTACCCTCAAAAATGAAATGCGTAGCAATAAATTTCTTTACGTGGGTTCTGGTCTCTTCAGGCAAATAATATTGTAAGTCCCAAAAATCACGACTACCTGTTTTTTTAATCGCGTTTTTCACACGTCCGGCACCACCATTATAGGCGGCTACCACCAATAACCAATCGCCAAACTCTGCATACAGTTCTTTAATCAATCGAGCTGCTGCATGGGTACTCTTGTAATAATCGGTACGCTCATCGAGCATTCCACCTGTTCTTAATCCAAAGCGTCTGGCTTCATAAGGCATCAACTGCCAGGGACCGGCTGCTCCGGCCCAGGAAACCAATCCAGGCTTCAGGTGGCTTTCAATTACGCTCAGGTATTTCATTTCCTTGGGCAGACCATACTGCGTCAGGATATTATCGTACAAATCGAAATAAGGCTTACCCCAGGTTTTCATGCGCTCCATTTCCTTACCCTGCTTGCGGATGTATTCCTGCACAAAGCCAATGGCTCTGGGGTTGAGTTGTGCACTATAAGGGCTACTAGGATCGAAGCGGTTATTGGTAAACAGGCTCTTGAAAGCTGTTTTATCATTACTTAGTTCGGTCGTGTCTTTTGCTGCTTGCCCAAATAAAGGGTCAGCACCTTCGCGGAAAGACATTGTACCTACAGCTCCGGCCACAAAGGCGAAGGCCACCAGAGAAACCCTGGCCACACTTACAGAACTATTGATACTGATACCAAACCAACGCATAGATAAATTGTCCGTTTACTTTCCTCCCAGCTCCAAGAGCTTTTTGGAAAGGCGGAGCAAAGATACCTCGCTGAAAGGAGAAGTCATGAGCTGCAGCCCATAGGGTAGTCCATTGGGGTGTTGGAACAAAGGCAGGGAAATAGCGGGGCAACCCACCAGATTGGCCAGCACTGTATAAATGTCAGCCAGGTACATTTCTACCGGGTCCTGGCTCTTTTCGCCAAAAGCCCAAGCAGTGGAAGGCACAGTAGGGCTGATCAAGCCGTCATATTGGGTACAAACGGCATGCAATTGATCGGTCAATAGTCTCCTAACCTGTTGAGCTTTAGTAAAGTACGCGTCAAAATACCCTTCACTTAAGACGAAAGTACCCAGCAGAATACGCTTCTTTACCTCTTTGCCAAACCCTTCGGATCTGGACCGCTTATAGAGGTCTGTCAAATCATCAGTTGGCACTTCTGAACGATGCCCGAATCTTACGCCATCATAGCGGGAAAGGTTGCTGGAAGCCTCGGCTGTTGTTAAAATATAGTAGGTAGGAACAATATACTCAAGTAATTCAAAATCAACAGGTTCTACTGTATGCCCCTGGGCTGTTAAATTTTTGATAAACGCCTCTATACCCCGCCGGATAAGGGGGTCTAACCCGGGGTTTTCGAGCATTTGCGGACTAAAAGCCAGGCGCATTGGCTGGTCTAGTTTGGCCTGTATTTCCTTTGCATAAGCAGGGACCGGCTGAGCAGAAACCGTACTATCGAATACATCAGGACCAGCAATCACTTCCAATGCCAGCGCCACATCATGAATCTCTTTGGCGAAAATACCGATCTGGTCAAAGGAAGATGCATACGCAATCAAACCATACCTAGAGATGCGACCATAGCTGGGTTTCATACCAATGATGCCGCAGAAATCTGCCGGCTGACGAACAGAGCCACCGGTATCGCTGCCAAGGCTCAGCATACACATATCTGCCTGCACAGCTACAGCAGAACCACCAGATGAACCGCCGGGCACACGATTCGTGTCCAAGGCATTTTTTACTAGACCAAAAGCAGAATGCTCGTTACTGCTGCCCATCGCAAATTCATCGCAATTCTGTCGGCCCAGAATAATGGCTCCTGCTTCCAGTAAGCGAGTTACAGCAGTTGCATGGTACACAGCGGTGTATCCTTTCAGGATATTAGACGCAGCAGACATTCCATGACCTTTGTAAGCCAATACATCCTTAATGCCAATAACTACTCCATGAAGTGGTTGCAGGGGGTTGCCGGCAGTGCGTTCTGTATCCAATGCTGCTGCTCTGGACAAAGCATCATCAGCAAACAGTTCTAACCACGCATTCAATGATGCATGTTCACTACAGGCATGCAGATAATGCTGAACGGCCTCCACGCAGGTGGTGAGGCCGTTCAATAAGTCTGAATGATAGTCTTTGATGTTTGTAAAACGGAACAAAGGCTAAGGGGTTAATCAATCGCTCGATTACTGTTTGTCTTTCTCTTTCATACCTTCTTCAATCTCGCGCTTCACGTTGTTCTTCGCATCGTTGAATTCGCGGATACCCTTGCCCAAACCTTTCATGAACTCAGGAATCTTTCTGCCACCGAAGAGAATAAGAACGGCCAGTACAATGATGATGATCTCAGTAGTGCCTAAACTGCCCATAGAAATGTTTTAAGAGTTACAAAGTAAGTGCTTTTCAAGCTAATAATGTGCATTCGGAAGATGCGAACATAAAAAAAGGCAGAACCATGTTCTGCCTTCAATATGATTGATCCTTTGCGGATTACATACGCTTTTCCTTGATACGAGCGCTCTTACCACTACGCTCACGGAGGTAGTACAGCTTAGCGCGACGAACCTTACCAACCTTGTTCAGCTGGATAGACTCGATATTAGGAGACAGGAAGGGGAACAAACGCTCAACACCTACGCCGTCAGAAATCTTACGTACAGTGAAAGATGCGGTAGCACCGTTGCCCTGCAGCTTGATCACATCACCGCGGAAGCTCTGGATACGCTCTTTACCACCTTCTACAATCTTGTAGTTTACAGTAATATTATCACCAGCCTTGAACTTAGGGAAGTCTCTCTTGGCTGTTAACTGCTCGTGTACAAATTGAACTGCTGCGTTCATAACTCAAGTTTTTAGCCCGATTTTTTCGGGACGGCAAAAGTAGGTTAAAAATCGGAATTACACAATCTCCAACAGAATTTTTTCTATCGGGCAACGTTCACCGCACGCTTCTCGCGAATCACGGTTACTTTGATCTGTCCCGGATAGGTCATTTCTGTCTGAATTTTCTGGGCAATATCAAAGCTCAGCTTATCGCTATCGCCGTCAGTTACTTTTTCTGCTTCAACAATTACACGCAATTCGCGACCGGCCTGGATGGCATACGCCTTCTCAACTCCTTGATAACCAAGGGCCAAATTCTCCAGATCCTTGATACGCTGAATGTATTGCTGCATAATTTCGCGGCGTGCACCCGGTCTGGCACCACTAATAGCATCGCAGGCCTGGATAATGGGCGAAATCACGTATTGCATTTCCATTTCATCGTGGTGGGCACCAATGGCGTTCACCACTGCAGGGTTTTCCCCGTATTTTTCAGCCAGTTTAGCACCCAACAAAGCATGGCTCAGCTCGGTTTCCTCATCAGGCACTTTACCAATATCGTGCAAGAGACCCGCACGCTTGGCCAACTTAGGATTGAGGCCTAATTCAGCAGCCATAATACCGCACAAATTGGCTACTTCGCGGCTGTGCATCAGGAGGTTTTGTCCGTATGAAGAACGGAAGCGCATCTTACCAACCACACGCACCAGTTCCTTATGCAGGCCATGAATGCCCAGTTCTATCACGGTTCTTTCACCAATCTCCATCACCTGCTCTTCCAACTGTTTGCGGGTTTTCTCTACCACTTCCTCAATACGGGCAGGGTGAATACGACCATCGGCCACCAGTCTCTGCAGACTCAAGCGGGCAATTTCACGACGCAATGGATCAAATGAAGACAATACAATTGCTTCAGGCGTATCATCTACAATCAGGTCAACACCAGTTGCCGCTTCAATAGCACGGATATTACGGCCTTCGCGACCAATGATCTGACCTTTGATTTCATCTGTTTCCAGATGGAATACGGTTACCGTATTTTCAATTGTCTGCTCGGCAGCAGTACGCTGAATGGTTTGAATTACAATCTTACGTGCTTCCTTATTGGCTTTCTGGCGGGCATCTTCAATGATTTCCTGCTGTAAAGCCAGGGCACGTGTTGCTGCTTCCTGCTTCAGGCTTTCAATCAACTGGGCACGGGCATCTTCTGCACTCAGGTTGGCAATTTTCTCCAGTCTGCGTATATGCTCTTCCTGATGCTTTTCCAGTTCTGTACGCTTATGCGCCACTACTTCCAGCTGGCGGTTCAGGTTTTCCTTAATGGCTTCGTTTTCCTTGATCTGCTTATCCAAAGAAGCTTCTTTCTGGTTGATGGAAACTTCCTTTTGCTTAATGCGGTTCTCAGCCTCGTTGATCTTTCTGTTGCGGTCATTCACTTCACGATCGTGCTCAGCCTTCAACTGAACAAAACGTTCCTTGGCTTCCAGCTGCTTCTCCTTTTTGATGGTTTCAGCGCGGATGCCCGCTTCTTTGATGATGGTCTGGGCCTGTAATTCAGCCTCTTCAATCCTTTTCTGGGTGTCTTTGGCAAAGATGAGTTTACCCACTACAACACCTACAATGAGTGCGACAACGCCGCTGATCACGGCTATAATGATGGGATCCATTGATTTTCTGGTTTTTAGAAAAATTCACAATATCTACTCGTGCACATTCCATATGGCATGAACAGTAATGGGCAAATATAATTAATTTGATCATCCCCTCCGGTGAGCCCGCCCACTAAAAAGCCAGATTATGCGGTTTTCCGCATAGACACCCTGTTTATCTGTGTTTTGGAGAAGATCGTTTTCCGCTAGATATTTGGTGAAAACAAATCGTATGCGAAAAACCTTTTTACTGCTGATTGCAGGTGCATTTTTAACCAATATCCAGGCTCAAGAGCTGAAACTGGGAAAAGGGCAGAAATTCCAGACTACTACCATTACAAAGACTGCCATGAATCAGCAAATGATGGGTCAGTCGATTGATATGACTACAGACATCACCGCTGTTGATGAAATTGAAGTAAAAGATGTAAATGCCCAAAGCATCACCATAGGTAAAACCACCAAGCAGCTAAAATCTTCTTTCTCTGGCATGGGTCAAAGCATGGACTTTGATTCGAACAAGCCAGAAGATATGAATGGCCCTGTCGGTAGCCAGATGAAAGACCTGATCAATACTCCTTTAAGCTTTGTACTGAATCCATCAGGCACCATTGCCGCATCACCCAAATTACCTGGCAACGCGATGATGGGCGCTGTAGGAGATGTAGCTAAGGGAGAAGCCATGCCAGGCTTTATCGCATTGCCTGCTTCTCTGAAAGAAGGTGATAGCTTTACTGTTTCCGGTGCTGATGGCGACAACAAAACCACGTCTAATTACACTGTCGTTTCTGTTAACGGCAAAGAAGCTGTTGTAAAGATTTCTTCTACTGCCAATAAAACCAATACAGTGAATCAAATGGGCATGGATATGCTGATGACTTTGAAGATCACCACAACCGGCACTGCAACAGTTGATGTGGCTACAGGTTTTATTCTGAGCGCTACAACAGAAATGTCTACCGATGGTACCATCAGTGTGATGGGTCAGTCTGTACCTATGACGATAAAGACAACCAATACAATTACCGGTAAGAAAATATAAATTTGGTTTTTACTGAAACAAATAATCCCGCAATTGCGGGATTATTTCATTTATGCTTGTAAAGCTTTTGTCAATAAGGTATCTAATTTGGCCAAGCCCTCCTGAATTTCCTGCCGCTCCAGCTCCGGCATTACGCCACCTGAACTGTGCTGCTCTGTAGCAAACCAGAGTAAGACCATGGATACATAGTCCTGCATATCCTTGCCGGCAAAATTGGTTTTGAACTCGAGGATTTTATCGTTGATCAGCTTTACTGTTTTGCGCACCATTTCCTCGTCTGCAGGTTCAATACGCAGTCGGTAGCTTCTGTCAGCAATCACCACATTTACCGGTATCAGTTCTGCCATATCACTGTTGGTTCAATAAAGTGAGACATTGATCAATTTCTTTCAGGTAGGCATCAATGCGTTTCTGCATGGCCTGCTTGTCTTCCTGCGTCCATGCCACCTGCCCCATACGCAATGCGTCAGACTGTTGTTGCATGGCCTGGAGTGCAGCGGTCTTGCCGGCCAACGCTTCCTGTGCAAGAGTCAGCTCTTTCTGGAGCCGCTGGTTGTCCTTCTCCAACTGCTGTTGCTTGCGCAATAGCTGCTGCAGCTTCTCATGAATATCCCTGATTTGTGACTGGATCAACTCCATACTTAAAAATAACTATTCAATGCGGCCTGATCAGTTTGATAAGGGTTTACTTATGCACATCCTTATTTACGAATCTCAGCGCCCAGTTCTTTTTCAAAAGCCTGAATGAGTTTGCCCACCATGGCATCAATCTCCTTATCTGTCATGGTTTTTTCTTCATCCAAAAATGTAAAACTGATGGCCATAGATTTTTTGTCCGCACCCAGCTTATCGCTTTCAAACACATCGAACAAACGCATGTCAGTGAGTCGGCTGATCTTGGTTTGCTTCACTACCTGCTCCAATGCAGCATAAGTAGTAGCACGATTCACCACCATGGCCAGATCGCGCTGTACTGCTGGGAATTTCGATACTTCTGCGTAAGTGATCTTGTGTTTGGCCGCCAATTTGAACAGCACTGCTAAGTCGATATCCAAATAATACACCTGCTGACGGATATCAAAGCCTTTCAATACAGTACCCGAAACAATGGACAGTTTGCCCAGCACCTGCTTGCC
>Ga0315904_10003900_pt1 | contig 21628 bp, 5 predicted proteins | sample LakEriMetagenome_6_FD_203529 | JGI IMG/M metagenome (GOLD analysis project Ga0315904, IMG submission 203529) | Freshwater fungal communities from buoy surface, Lake Erie, Ohio, United States - Buoy 12 MA120 | ecosystem: Environmental > Aquatic > Freshwater > Lake | place: USA: Lake Erie, Ohio...
GGGGAAGATTCCAACAGATAGTAATAAAGTGATTATTGATCATATTTTCAATACACATTACTTGTCAATGAATAATAATTCATTATCTTTGGAAGACTTCCCCAATGAGATACTCGGTCAACTACTCACAAATAACTTATATCAGTCACTCAAAACAGATCCTCAAAGATTAGAGAAGATTCTTACTGATAACAACAAAGAGTATTTTACATTCCTTAAAGCAAAAGAAGATAAAACAGTAATTGATGCAGCTGTAAAACAGCAGGCAGAAACATCAGTTGAAGTACTTAAAAACAATGACAGGGTTAAAGCTCTACTTCAATTAGGACATGATAACTCTCAGAATGTCAGAGTGTTCAATGAATTAAAATTACAATCTGATTCTTATAATTATGATTTTGGTTATAAAGGCATTGTAGATAATGTCGTTATAGATGAAAACATCAAAACAATATTTATTAATGACTTAAAAACAACTAACAAATCAATTCAAGATTTTCCTAACTCAGTTGATTATTATCGTTATGATATTCAGGCAGTGATGTACATGATACTGACCCATAATGAATTCATAAGGAACAGAGAAGACAGCAAAGAATGGAAATTTGTGTTTACCTTTATCGTAATTGATAAGTATAACCAAGTCTATCCATTCCAGGTGTCTACTCAAACACTGGCCATCTGGGAAAGTAATTTCTATGGTACTATTGGACAAATAGACTACCATTATCGGCACAGAGATTATACTTTACCATATGAGCTAGCAGTAGGTAACGTTAAACTCTAAAAAATTTTATGGGAATTAATGCGCTTTATACGGAATATTTTCAAAAGTCTAAGATCTTTATGTATCCACTCTTAGATATTAAAAAAGGTTGTTGTGCAGTACCTGAGCAAACTTATGTTGCTTGGGAAGGGTACATTAAACCTGAGGATGCAAAGCTTGTAACTGTATATCCAAATAGAAAGGATGATGAGTACAAAACATTTGAGAAAAATGTATTGCTCAAACATCAAAGAATTTGTGATTACACAGAGCTTAATAATGAGCAACTGCTGATTACTTTTGAATTCACAGACATGTCTGATGATTGGAACCATTTTATTAATGGTAGGTACAGTATGATTGATGTAAAAATAAAGCGTAAAATTCTAAGTTTCTTTAACAAGAACAGTGCAAACCATGTTTACATGGATAGTTATTTGTTTCCGGATAAGTATTTCTCTTTGTATGCTAGTCTACTAGATACAAATGAGGATATTTTAAGGAATGTTGGAGAGTTATGTAGTAAACTAGACCTAGAACGTGAAACTCTGATTGCAGAAGTTATAAATTTGGAAAACAAGAAAATTCTAGGTTAATTTGTCAAACAATTAAAAACCAACATTATGAACAATCTAATTGGAGCTAATATGCTCCTTATTCAGTCAGACTGGAATGAGGAAAAAACATTTAAGTTAATTCCTTTAACCAATGACTGTCCTTACATTGAAGCAATCTATGATGCATCTTCAAAAGTATTGGTGATGATTAGCCGTGTATCTATGACTAAGCTACACATGTTGCCTAAGTTAGATGATAACGGGGACCCATCACCATTAAAAGTACCAAGAAAAAATGGCAGAATTGTCAAAGAAGAAAGAAAGACTATTGAGACTTTTCAAGAATTCTACATTGACAATATTGAGGCTATTGATGCTATTATAGATATTTTTGCTGTCAACAAGGACACGTTTGACTATAAGCAGTATATTAAAAAGTAATACCCTGTCAAAGATAAGTTGAGGGAGTAGTGCTATACTGCTCCCTTTTCTTATCTAAATAATTTACGTATGACACAAATAGGTAGACAACATTATGTAATGGATTATGAAACTTTAAGTAACTGTTTTGTTGCTGTGTTTCAAGGAGTTAAATCAAAAGACTATGAGGTATTTGTAGTTCATGATTTACAGAATGATATAGATGCACTAATTGCATTTTTAGAAAAAAACATTCTTCTTGATGAATGGCACGTATCCTTCAATGGTCTCGGGTTTGACAGTCAGATTACTGAATATATTATCAGGACAGCTGACCAGTTAAGAGACATGGGAGGATGTGAGATTGCAGAATGGTTATACGGTAAGGCGCAGAACATCATTCAGAGCCAAGATGAAGGAAGATTTTTAGAATTTAGTCCAAAAGATTTGCAAATTAATCAGGTAGATGTATTTAAACTTAATCACTGGGATAATCCTGCTAAGAGAAGTTCATTAAAGTGGATTCAGTATACAATGGATTGGGAGAACATAGTTGATATGCCTATCCATCACAGTACTGTAATAACTAGTTTTGAACAGATAGAGCAGATAATCCATTATTGTAAGAATGATGTTAACTCTACTAGGAGAATTATGGAACGTAGCAAAAAACATATTGAGCTTCGTAAAAGTTTAACTGAAGAGTATAATATCAATCTGTTTAGTGCATCAGAGCCCCGGATATCTAAAGAGTTATTTTTACATTTCTTAAGTGAAAAGACAGGGATCAAAAAGTATAACTTAAAGAATCTTAGAACTAAAAGAGATAAGATAATTATAAAAGATATTATTCTAGATTATATACAGTTTAAAACAGCAACATTTCAAAGACTGCTTGGTAAATTTAAAGAGATTGAACTAAGCCCTGATGATACAAAAGCAGGTTTTAAGTATTCCATACAATACAAAGGAGTTAAAACAGACTTTGGTTTGGGTGGTTTGCATGGAGCTTGGTCTAAGAGTAGAATCTTTGAATCAAATGAAGATATGATAATCATGACTTCAGATGTAACATCATTCTATCCTAACCTGGCTATTAGAAATAAATGGTCACCTGCTCATCTACCTAAAGATGAGTTTTGTGAACAGTATGAATGGTTCTTTGAGGAGAGAAAGAAGATCAGTAAGAAGGACATAAGAAACTATGTATACAAGATCATACTTAACTCAACTTATGGTTTGAGTAATGATGAAAATAGTTTCCTGTATGATCCGGAGTTTACCATGAGAATTACAATTAATGGTCAGCTAAGTCTGGCTATGTTGTATGAAATGTTAACCGAAGGTATACCAGGAGCAGTTCCTATTATGCAGAATACTGATGGTCTTGAGACTATGATTCCAAGAGAATATGAAGAAAAATATTATGAGATATGTAAAGAATGGGAAAGAATAACTAATCTAGAATTAGAGCATGACAAGTATCAGAAAATGATTGTTGGTGATGTCAATAACTATATTGCTATAAACATGCCAAAACAAGTAGACTATGATACTATTTTAGGTATTCGTGCAGAAAATGCTCATTATCCTACCAGGAAAATATCTCCAGGAGTATATGAGTATAACTCTGTTAAATGCAAAGGTAGATTTGAATTTTATGATCTTGCTTTGCATAAGAATAAGAGTTTTCTTGTAATACCTAAAGCAATCTTTAACTATTTTGTAAACGGTATTAAACCGGAAGATTACCTGAAGACCAACAGGAATATTTATGATTACTGTGGTGGTAAAAAGATAAGAGGTGATTGGAAGTTTATAGAAGAGTTTGTTGCATTTGGTACACATTATCAAGTAAATCTACAAAACACTATTAGGTATTACATTGCAAACAAGGGTAGTAAGATAGTTAAGTTCAACTATCTAGATGAGAGACAAACACAAGTAGAGGCCGGTAAATGGCTACAACAACTTTTCATAGACTATGTAGACAAACCTTTTGAAGAGTATGATATCAATTATGATTACTATCTAACAAAGGCGTACAAGGAGATTCATAACCTTGAGCCTGTAAAAAATCAACTTTCATTATTTTAATTATGCCAAGAAAGATTAAAGATGTAACCAAAGATTATTTGGTAAATGTAGCTCTGCCTGTACACGGGCAGACTTACACTGTTATTTCACACCAGTCTATTATTGACTATGCTTATCAAGAGCTAGCTAATCAAGGATTTGGTATTGTAGATGAAGAGTATAGATCTACTCTTGACGGACAGATTGCGCAGGGTATTTATAAACTGCAGTTTGGATCTGACCCTGAAATGAATTTGATGTTTGCATGGACAAACAGTTATAATAAACAAATAAGATTCAAGTGTGCTACTGGTGGTTATGTAAATGCTAATCAAACAGTTATGCTTGCAGGTGAGCTAGGTAGCTATGCTAGAAAACATACCGGTACAGCTGATGCTGATGTAATTGCAAGTATGCAAACGCATATTACTAATGCTACTATGTATTATAATCAGCTTGTTAAAGATAAGGAAGTAATGAAAACTATTAACTTATCTTCTAGAAAGCAAGCAGAGTTACTCGGTATTCTATTTGCAGAATATGAGGTACTTACTACAGAGCAGGCTAGCATTATCCGTCAGCAAATGGATAAGCCTAGCTTCTTCTATAATGGTGGTAAAGATACTCTCTGGGCTTTCTATAATCACGTAACTGTAGCATTACAGCAGTCTCACCCAAGATCTTGGATGGAAGATCAGCGTATGCTGCATTGGGTTATCAGCAATGAGTTTGATCTTAGTGCACCAGTTCAGGTTGTTAGTACACCAGCTGAAGAGCTTAGTACACCAGTTGATCCATTGTATGAGGTTCCTAATCAGACTAATATCTTAGATCAGATTACTGAAGTAGAACTAGAAGAAGAACCTTTAAGTATTACTTTAAGTGAGGCAGTAGAATACACTGATACTCAGGGTAATACATTTGAGTTACCATCTATTGAAGCAGAAGTTGCTCCACAGAGAGTTAAGTTTGCAATTGATGAAGAAGAAGTACCTTCATTAGAACCTACTCCAGAAGAGTATCAGATATTTGAGGAGGAAGAGAGAGTATCAATGGATATTGTTAGTCTAAATGAAGATACTAAGATTGCAGTAGTAGTTAATGAAACAGAACAAGAAGATGATGACTTTGGATTTAGCTTTGATCTAGGTGATGAGTCATCAGACAATGACTTGTTCTTATGATTGTTTAGTGTAGTTAATTGGTTAATACACAGAAAAAGGGGGGATAGCTTAGGCTATCCCCTTTTTTTTTCTTAACCTATCTTAGTCCCACTCTGTTCTAGATTCTTAAGCAGTGTCTCAGGGTCTCCTGTACCACCTGTAAACCCTACTGTCTTAAACAAGTGGCTCCAAATTTTATTAACCCCTTTTTCTTTAAACCAATATGGGCCAGCATCACGTTTATAGTATGCACTTTCATCACCAAGTACTGTATTAAAGATATCTTGGAATATTTTAGCATAAAGTGTAATTGTGTTACCAAATGCTGTAGAGGTTTGTGTAAAGAACTTACTATAGTCATCAAGACCAAACTGTACATTACCTATTTTAGGAAGAGGTAAGAAAGCAGATGTTTCTGATTGAATACCTAATAGAAGCAACATAGTGTGATTAGCCAAGAATCCATACCCCTTGAACTCCGGAGTACCCAAAGGCCCGGACCTAGCTTTAATCTTTTCCCACCTTTCATCATCATCTGAATCATACCCAAACAACATAGAAACTAACAGCGCGTACACAATCATTTGTACCGTATCTGCAAATGTTTTCTTGAGTGCTACCTTCTCAGAATCCGTCATGTGATTATATTTATCACCTTTACTTCTTACAAGCTCATAAATAGTTTGTAGAGTCTTGGTGTAATATCCCATACGAGTTTTTCCAATCTCCCAGTTATACTGCTCTCTGATCTTCATCTTAGCAATTCCTTCTGAGGTATCAACTTCTGCACCCCATTTGTTTACAAACATTGGCGTGGCCCATTTGCGCATGAAGAAGAACATACGGTATATCATATACTGGTCACCTTCAGGTTGTGCAAAGGCATCGTAAGCACCATATAGTAAGTGAGATGTACCTGCAAACTCATTTCTAAATCTTTTAAACTTCTCTGCAGTAGCAATAATAATTTCAGCACCTGGTTCTAGTTTAGAAAGAGACTCAATCTTATTCTTTTTCTTTATTGCTTCTTCTGTAGTATAGTAACGTTTAGCAATTTGAGCTAGTGTCTCTCCCTCTTGATAAATATGATATATAGGTTGATTGCTCCACTCAGGGTTAATACCATCTTTAAGTTTAATATACCCGTCCTGGCCAAGTTCCCATGCATCAATGTATTTCATTTTAGCAGTCTTACCATTACTTAAAGTAACATCAATAAGCCTCTTATCCATAAAACCAAAGAAAAGCTGAAGAGCTCCTTCCATCTCAGCAAACTTTCTAAAGTCATAAAGGAAAGACCCATTAAGTAGATCTTTAGCCATACTTCTTGTAACAGATGTATTTTTACCAAATGAATCTTCAGTTTTAAATGCTGGATCAAAAGCCATAATCATCTGCGTAGATAAACTTTGAGGACCTTTAGCATAAATACCTTTAGCAGACCAATCTAACATAGCTGATGCGGCCTTTAAACGTCCTATAGCAAGACTTTTTAAGTCTACAAACTCACCACCTGCTGCTTCTACAATATTTTGTGCAATAGCCCCGTAACGGTTCTTTAAGTCAGAGCTAGGATTAAGTGCAAGAGAAGACGTAGCAGATAGTTTTTGTAAACCATTAAGTACTTTAGAAAGAATAATATTGTTCTCTTCTAACCCTACTACCTTTCTGCCATAGTATTCTCTTTCAAATAAAGATCTTAGCTGGCCGGCTCTCTGAGATTTTTTATCTCTTGATGATGCTCTCTTAAGCTCACCCATTTTCTTTTTAGTTTTATCCCAACCGGAAAGAATTTTAGGAGCATTTGCTGGATCTTCTACAGTTTCTACTATAGATTGAACAAGCGGCAATGTTTCAATAAGTTTAGACTGTGTCTCAAGAGACATAGCATACTGGAACATAGCAGAGAAAACATCTTTAGATGTTACATCAAAGTCAAGTCTGTATAACCCGGTTACAGGAATAAATCCTAATTCAGTTCCTGTAAGATCTGTATTGATAAGGTTGTTGTCTTTATCATAGTTAAAGCCGTTTTCATTATCATCTGCTGCTTTACCTAAAGCTCTGTCAAAATAATACTTTAGGGAAGTTCTTGTATTATCAAACTTATCCTTTAGCAGACCTGACTGCATGAATTCTAAGTTATCTTTAATACTATAGCGTGGTATATCTAGATACAACTTAGAGTTACCTGGTTTACCTTTCTGTATTTCTAGGAAGTATTCTTTTACTGCATTAAGCAGCTCCCATTCAGCACCTTTCTTAGCCTCAAGAGCAAAGTATTTCTTATCCATGTACTTATCAGTCTTGGCTGAATACTTATCACCTGGCTTATACATACGTGGTAGATAATCACCATTATTGTCTATAATAGTTCCTATGTACTGAGATCTATCAGCATCAATAGGAATAGTGCGGTACTTATCTTTTATTCTGAATACAGAGTGCCTTGCGTTTGGTACACCAATGAATTCAATAGGCTCACCTGTCTCCTTATCTTTTACTGTAGTGATTTTATAGTGCTCAGGTTTAGTTGGTATTTTAATAGACCAAGCCGGACTCCTCTCAAACTTATCTACATATTTACCATTCTTACCTAAATTAGGATCAAATTTCTTCTTGATAATGTGATTGTTATAGAACCATTCAGAAAAAACATCATCATTAGCAAGTATTCCGGCAAATTCAGTAGAGTTAATAAAGTCATCAACTTTGTCAGCTTCAATTTCTGGAGCATTGATTTCAGCTAACTGATTATTCATTATCTCCATGTAGTAATCTGTAGGAATAGTTGTTCTTAGATCACTCAAGGATGCATATAAATCATTAAGCTCATCTATTTCAGATGAAGTCATACCTGTTGCTTCCTGCTTAGCTTGCAGTTTAGCATATCTGATCTTTTGTTCATCAGTCAGTGCTACTTGTTTTCTCATTGCATTCTTGAGAAAATCAAGATCTTTAGCCTCTTCTCTTGTTAGACCAGACTTGCTATCAAACTTAGCTTTAGCATCAACAATTTTTTGTTGAGTATCGCGTATCTTCTTAAGTCTTTCTTCACCAAGTTCATTAGGCACAGGTTGACCTAACTCATCTTTAAAGGCAAACATAAGATTGTACATCTCCTCAAATAAAACTCCTGTATCTATTGTTTGACCAATGACACTATTCATTTTTGTTTGAAGCTCTTTAATTCTTTTTACAGCTGCGGCAACATCTTTATAGTAGTCTTCACTATAAATACGCATGATATTTTGTTTTTCCCACTCAGCAAGTTTTTCTTTAAACTCATCTGAGTCACGCTCAATATCTTGTCCTTCAAGGAGTACAACAAAATTATTATAAGCTGTCTGTAGAGATCCTTCAATAGGTACAAACTCATTAAAGTCTCTAGTTGCTTCTCTATGCTCTCTAAGTATCTTAGCTTTAGTTAAATCAAATATACCATCTTCAGGACTATCAACCTTAGGTTGACCGTCCAGATATGTAAGAGAATAAAGCTGTTTGTATTCTTTCCATAGAGCCTGCATTATAGAATACTTCTCAAATCTTTCAAGCTCATTTGCTACCGGACTGATAGCATTCTGCATCTCTTCCAAGATCATCTTTCTATCAAGCCAAGCTTGCCGTCCCATTGGATGTTTATCAAATATCTTGTCCTTCTCATATACTTCAGGAAGATATTTGTCCCACATATAATCTGCAATAAAGCTGTCTAGCTCTTCTTGTGCTTTTTGTTCTGCTTTCTTGTCTCCGGATTCTTTTGCTTGTGTAAGATTGTATTCAAGTTCAGTAAGATCATATCTCCAACCATTACCCTGTGGAGCAAGCAACTTACCAACTTTTCTTCGTATTGGTTTTCCAGTAGTTTTGTCAATATCAAAGACCTCATCCTCTGTAGCAATCATATTAAAGATTTGATCTGTCTTGAGAGGATTAAAGTTTACTTTAGGTAGCAACTTTTCAAGTTTTACACGTAATCCATGGGCCTTTTTAATAGCCTCTTGTTGCGCTTCCATCTTCTTATCACTAATCCATATAGATAATGCACCTACAATAGGATCATTAGAGAGGGCATAGCTCTTTAAGTATCTGTCAATTACACTGATATCTTTAGTATTACCGCTTAGTATATCTAGTATCTTATCTTCATTAATTGAAAAGTAATTATACTTCTCAATGAACTGATTGATATACCTCATATTGACACCTGGTATTTTAGAAAGCTTATCAATGTCTTCATCAGTAAGCTCCTGAGCAATTACTTTGTTATACAACATCTGTATCTCAGGCTCAGTCATCTTTTTCCCAAGTGCATTCTTAAGATTTGTATTAAGCTCTTCTGCTAAAAACTCATTCATATATCCGGTAATCTCTACATAGAACTTACCAGTGTTTGCTTTATAGATATCTTTAATCAGCTCTTCATTTCTTATAAGGTTTTGAGTAAGCTCACTCATAAGATCATATAAAGGATTTCCAGGACCCAGGCCAAAGTCTTCTCTAAACATCTTGTCTAGATTGATTATAGTTTCCGCCATTGCTCTGTTATTGACTTTATACATAGATAGCAATGCAATAGATGGTCTGGATACAAACCCAACATTCTTCTGAATCTCAAGTATGTTCTCAAACATATACTTTGCTGACTCATTCATTACATCCAAGCTATTTACAAAGCTTGTTGCTCTTGTTTTAAGATCTTTGATTCTTCTTTCTTCAGCATTAAGAGCTTTGTCAATTATCTCTTGTCTAGATTGCTTACTAGTTTTACCAAAGTCAATAAAGTCTGCTAGGGATTTCTTAACTGCCGGGATAAGTTTATTCTTATTTATGTCCATGAAGATTGACTCTTCAAGCATTTTATACTCAGGCGTACCTTTTTTGAAGTTTTTTGCTCTTTGCATTATACCCTCTGCTAAAAGATAAGTTCTATTGATACCTTCTTGCAATGCTTTTACTGAAACTGTCTTAGATAATTTTTCAGCAGCTTCATTAACAGACTTAAGATACATTACTATATCTTCTTTTGTAGCCATCACGGTATCATACTCAAACTCTTTTGTAAGAAGCATATCTGCTAGGTCTTCTAGTGTAGTATCTACATCTAACTTTTTAATAACAGCTTTTTCACCAAAGATTTTCTTAAGTATATCCTTAATAGCCTTTAGCATCAATGCTATAAATCTATCAAAGCCTTGGGTTGCCACCTGCTCATTTATCTTATTAAGACTCTTAAGCTGTAGTGAATAACTCATTACCTCTTCCTTAAATAGATCACTGTCTACTAATAGTTCAGGATACTTCTTCTCTACATACTTTGCAATGGCCATACCTTCTGTGGTACCAGCCAATGCATTATATAAGTTATTAAAGAGTGGTTTGTTTTCTCTTCGGATTGCTCCAAGTAAAGGGTGTGCAAATTCATGTAGAGCATCAGACAATGACACGTTTTCTCCTACTGTATAAATTACACCTGCATGATAGAAAGCTGGTTGTCCTGTATAAGGTATAGGTCTGTTTTTTAGAATCTCTGTAGCTTCTTCCGGGGATATATTATGGTAACTTACCTGTAGTCCAAGAGCTAACCTTTCTGAGATAACATCAAGCATTTCTTTTGCTCTTGCTTTCTGCATACTAGGTACATCAAGTTCCATTACTTCTATGGCCTTAATAGGATCAAACTCTTCTATTAGTGTTTTTGTTGTCTTTGTTTCTTTGTTTACAAACTCCTCAAATCCTTCTATATCTTGTTTAGAACCTAGTATATGTATTTGTTCTGGTTCAAATACTACAGTGTTTTCATGTACACCTTCTGAACCTTCTTCACCTTGTATACCAAGATTTTGTATATCTGAATTTTCATTCCTAAGTTTAGTAACAGTTCCTGATACTAATCCCATTTTAGGAGTTAGTAATGTTTCAACATTAAGTACTGCAGGTATAACAAAATCTTTCTCTTCTGGTCTAAGTTCTCTTTCTAAGTTTACTCCATACGAAGTTGCAGTAGAGACGTCTGTAAAAAATACACCTTTAAATTCTTTATCTTTATTATTAGACCAGTTACTTTTATTAATAGTAAGAAACCCATTTTGTAAAATGTTATTATAAGCTTCTCTACCTTTTGTAACACCATGATAAACAATATCCTTCACTTTACTATCAGGAAATATACTATCAAGATATTGAGAGTATAGTTGTTGAGCTTGTTGTTTTTGTTGTGGGGTTATTTGAGTAGATAACTTAACTTTTTCATTTACAAGTTCTTGTGGAAGTAATGCCTCTACTCCATTTGTATTTTGTAAATTAAGTTCTTTAGATATATTATCAAATAATGTTTCTGGTATTTGCAACGCATACAAACTGCCTTTTTGCATTTCTGCGTATTGTTGAGCAACTTTTTTATCTTTAGTAAACCATCTTCCTTTACTTTTTTTAATATGGTCTGGAATATTAGAATTTTCTAAATTTACAATAGAACCTTCACCTCTGTAAACTGTAATCATTTTAGGTTTATAAGTTTCTAATCTTTGTAATACTTCTTCTTTAGATATATTATCTTTTTTAATAACATAGTTAATCCAAGTATCTTGTAAATTAGTTTCTTGATTAAACCCTAAAGCTTCATATACAGCATTAGCTAATTCGGGATTAGAATCAAATAGTTCTGCTACTCCTTTATAATAACTATTGCTATCTTGTTTAATAGGCAACTGATAGTAAATAAAATTACTAGCAGGTTTTACTGTATCATTAATAGGATTAGAGTTTACATAATCTTTCTGATCTTTTGGTCTTCTAAACATTACTTCTTGTTTACCTAAAGAAGACAAAGAAAGTTTTCCTTTATAGATATCAGTCCATGAACTAAAAATACCTATATTATTTTCTGAAGGTTTAACATCTGTATATGTAAAAAAATCAACAGGCATTATGTTTTCAGATGTTTGAGGAACTACATTTCCTTTTTCATCTCTAAGAATAACACTTTCTCTTACAGCCCATCCTGACTTACTTCTCTCCAATACCTCAACTGTATATCCCGATTTGGGAATATAATAAGCATATGTTGTATAATCTTTTTCAGGATTAGTCCATCCAAAATGAATAGGTACAGCATTTAACTCCTCAAGTTTATCCTCTAATGCCTCTAGGTTTTTTATTTCAGTACCATCTACAACAAAATCAAGATCATGTATTGGTTCTTCAGACGCTCTATATACTATTTCACCTTGACCTGCTATTGCAAGAGAACCTGTCAATGGAAAATTAAGTTTCTTTGCAAAAATATCAATGATCATTTGGGCATGGTCATTGTTTTCAAGTGCTTTCTGATATTCTAATACTGGTCTGTTCTCAGTAATATTGGCTACATAATTTGCATTACCGGCAAGTACATTTAGAGCTATATGATCAGCAACTCTTGCATTATAGTTCATTGTCTGAAAAAATGAAAAGTTGTTGAGCATCTTTAGTATTAAACGCTCTATAGCTTTTAGAACATTATGAATAAGAGATTTATCTAGACCTACAGCTTTATAGTTTGCTACAAGTGATTTTGCAATTACCTTACCAATTGCTTCTAACTTTACTTGCTCTACATTATTATAAATGGGCATGTACTGTTGATATACAGCATTATATTCATCCCAGCTTGTAATATTTCTACGCAGTTCTTTAATAGCTTTATGTTCAGGGCCCATAAGCATAACTAACATATGTCCTACTTCTTCTGGTACAGTTTCAACATTTCTGTTTTTATTGTACCAAATAAGCTTATTTAATACATCTGTTACACCTAATGCATCTATACCAAGTTTTTTCTTTAAGTTATCAAACTCTTGTGCTTCTACATGAAACTGTTTAAGGAAATCTAATAGGAAATTATCTAATTCCTCAATATTTTTTTCTAGAACTGTCGGGTCATCTAACTGATAAAATTGAGCTTCACTACCAGATGTATCTCTACTATCATAGTATTTGATGAGTTCATCAAGTGTATTAAATAATAAGTCATTTGACTCAGCAAATGTGATTGTATAGTTAGCATCTCTCCAGTATCTGGATCTAGCTGCATCTGTTTGACCTGCTTCTTTTTTAGAAAACAATAGTCTTCCTTCAGTTGGTAGGCCATATTTTGCTTCAGCATATCTTGTAAGTTCAAGATTAGCTTTATCAAATGCCGGTAGATTAAGAATCTTATTAACATCATTGATAATATTCTTATCTTTTAAATACTGTAGCGAGTTTATTTTTGCTTTACAAACCATCTTATCTTAATCACATTTAAACGGATCCTTTGTCTCACTGTCAAATTTATCAATAATTTCTTGATCACTGATTCCTTGACGGTATACAACTATATCCTGAATTTCTTTGTACTGCTCAGAACCTGGGTTTAAATAACCAAACTCTTCATATAGCCTTCTAGATAAATATACAAATAATTTCTCAGGCATTTTAGTAGGATCGCCATAACCTGTATCAGAAAATGCAAGTTGGTTACCTGTCCATTCTCCATCTTCTGTCAAGAGTAGATCTTTTGCAGCTTTAATTCTTCTTTCAAAACGTTCAATTGCTGCAGGATAGTTCTCTTCAGAGAAGTTTGCCATGTTATCATTAGCCTTTAAATAAGATGTAGGTATTCTGATTGACATACCATCTGACATATCTGCTAACATTGTTTCACCTGGGAAGCTTAGAGTACCTGTTTTGTCTGCTAGTTTAGCCAATACTTCATTAGTAAAGAATACTACCTCAGGATTATCTTTTATTAAAGCCTTATAATGAGCTGCATTTTTCTTACTCTTGAATATAAATACACCCGGCATATTAAGTGGTTCCAACTTAGTATCTTCTGCTGTAGCTGTTACATCAGATTCTACTGCTGTTTTTGCATCAAAGTCAGCTAAATCTAGTTTAGTAAGATAGTTTTTAAATCTATTACGGTCTCTGTTTGAAAACTTATTTGCGCGTACAAACATTGTATTAAAGTCTTTTAGTATGATATCCGCGTTATCAGGATTATCCAACAGCTTAATAAACTTATTACCTTCCTGTTGCATGATAGACAAGAATAGATCAAAGTCAGCAATATTTGTAAAGCTATATTTACTCTTACTCAAACCTGACTGTAGGAACGCTACAATAGACATCTTCTCAAAGAAGTCACTTATCATAAGATTCTCTTGAGTATCACTTACTTTCTGAACATTAGGATCAGCAAGCTTAATTAAGTCACCGTGATAAACACCAGCCTTAGCATTTGTAATGTCTTTATCAGATAGATAAACATTGAACATAGTTCTTGAATCATTTGAATCTACTTTCATGCGCTGTAGCACTTTGAACTGTTTCATCATATCCGGGTGCTTCTTAATTATTTCATTGAACTTATTAGCAAATGAGTAATTAGGATCTTTAAATAAATGATATGGATTAAAAGTATTCTCAAGTGCTCTATGAGCTAAAAATCTTTCATATGTATATCTTCTTTGATCAGCTTCATCCATCTTAGGAAATAATACTTTAGTTATCTTTAACTCTAGTGGATCAACATTATCTTTTATAGGATACAGATCTCTTAAGAACTCACGCTCTGCTACAAATCTAATATACTCATCAAAGTTGGTCCCGGCATTATTTGAGAAGTGCTGAATGTTAAGAGGGAATAGTTTACGTTTCTGATAGCTATTATCACTTTCAGATCCAAGCATCCACTCTTTACTTTCAAACTCTTTTTTAAGTGCTTTCTTATCTATGTATAGAGTTTTTACACCAGCTTCATTTTCTTTTACAAACGCACCAAACTTTAACTGAGGTACTAGAGATACAGGTATAGAATCTGTCATTTCATAACCTGTATAACTGTTAGCCAGCTTATACTTTCTAAGTGCATTTTGGAATATGTAGCTTATCAAATCATTTCTAAATGCAACTACATGCGCACCCTCACCTTTTTCACCAAAGGTGAGCTTAGCCTGGTCTCTTAATACTCTTGACTTACTTAAGTCAATTAAGAACTTAGACACAGATGGATGATATCTTAATGGGAATAAAGGTTTACTAATACCCAATGCCATCTTCTCATTAAAGAATGAGCTAATAACAGAGTCTGTAAGCATTGACTTAAAGAGATCCTGATCAAGTTTAGTTTCAGTCTCAAGTGTCTCCAGATTTGCAAGAGTTTCTTCTGCTTCAAATAGTGTACTATCTGTAGATGTATCTGGGTTAGAGTTCATCTTAAGCTGAGTAATACCTTGTATCTGTGTCTCTATCTGTAAGAAGTGTAAGAACATAAGTTGAGATAGTTCACTGTATGGTGCTTTGCTTTCAACAAACTCTGTCTTTACAGTTTCTACTTCTTTATAGCCAGTTGTAGGATCTCCTACAAGCACTGTTACTTTTTTATCTACAGGTTGTAAAGCTGAGTCTTTAATTAACTGATACATCTCTTCAGTTGTAAACTGCGCTTCTCTGTCTTTAAAGTACTCTTTAGACATACTTACTGCACGGTCATATCTTGCTCTACCTTTATTAAGTGTTTTAGGATTAGGAAAGTATTTAGATATGACATTAGAGGCCGCAGAATATTTAACTGGTGCATCTGTTTTTCTTCTTAGAGGATCAGCATATGTAGACTTAATTAGACGCTGCTCATTTACATACTCACGTACAAGTGGCTGAGATACAAAGTATATTGCATCTTTAATAGGTACACCAGCTTTAACAAGATAAAGTAAAGTTGGAGCAACTTCATAGTTACCCTGGATAAAGAAGATCCATGCATCTTTTTCAACATCCACCCATCCGTTAATCATCTGAGAGAATATATCAGCTATCTTATTTACGTTATCTGCATCAAATCTATTAGACAGAGAGATAACTTTCTCACCTTTTTTGTTTATTAAAATATTATGTTTCAAGAACATATATGCCTTACGCGGATCTGTTTCTTTACTGTGCATAAATTCAGCCGGCATAGAGGCACCAAGTGAATTAAAGACTACATTGAATGTGTTTTCAATTGCACCAAGACCAAGTGTTCTCTTACCAATGATGTTTGACTCATGTTTGTATAAGTTATACTCAGACTCAAGAACACGGGTAGGACTTAAGTTTTTACCTTTCTGTGGATTTGTTCTATTCTCAAATGGATTATACTCCATTACATACTGAGCTAAATCATCCGCTATATCTTTTAATAGGAAAGTACCGTTAGGAGTAATGAGGGAAGCGTAGTTACTAGGTAGTTCTAGAATAGCTCTGATATCTTCTATTAATTCATTCTCTAAACCAGCTTTCTGTGCTTTAAATACACTGTTGCCAGATTTACCATTTGCTTTAGACTCTTCTACTTGTGTCTTGACAGCAGCTGTATCTTTGTATGCGCGTTTTACATACTGACCATCTCCTGTAATATTAGGCATAAATACAGTCATCTTATCAATATCAAAGTCACCCCCTGACTTAGCAACAATCTCTGCTGGAGGTACAATAATGTTACCGGCCTCTGCAGGTAGGAAGTGATAGACTTCCATAAATTCCATAGAGTTAAGACCCTGAACTGGAATACGCACACCAACCATTGTGATTGCCTTACGGTTATCACCTTCATCTAACCAAGCATCATCTTTGATAGCTTCATTAAGTCTATCAATAGTTTCAATAGGTTTGCCTTTATATTCTAGATTAAGTAATCCTACAAAATCACCTTGCAAGGCAACCATAACTTTCATAGCAGCTGTAGTATCATCTATAATCTTTGAATTTTTTGGTTTCCTACCAGCTATTTTATCTTCTAAATATTGAATTTCATATCTAAGGGATTGTTTATGTCTATCTGTCCAGTATGCTGATTGCTTTTCTTGTATTCTTTTTTTTGCTGCAAGGAAACTTTTTAAATCATCAACATTTGCATTTTCATACCTAGTGTCAAAATCAATAATTTTTTTATGATATGTAGGTAAGAAGTTTGTTCCTGCGTACTTCTTGATATCTTCTTTAGTACCTTTCTTATATTTACCAACATCAAAGATACCTTCATACATAGCTCCAGAGACCTGTACTAATGGTTCTCCTTTTACCTTCTGCTTAATTACTCGCTTATTGATAATAGATAGAAGTACTTTTTCAATCTTAGCAGCCTCTGGGTGAATAGACAAATCATAAGCAATAGTGCCATCCTCATTGATATCAATAAGATCTATAAGGTGATCGCCTAGTACATCATCTCTATCTAGGTTGTTACGTATAAGTTGTAAAAGCTTTGCATTACTATCAGTATCAACAGGGATGTACTCACCGTCTTTGAACTCAAAACCAATTTCATTAAGCAACTCTTCCTTAAGTAGATTAGTATATTCTTCTACGTGGTCAAGGTATCTTCTTACAATTGGTTCTGTAATTTTATCTTCATCAGTAGTGGCAATACGCCCTTGCTCATAAAGACCCTCCAAGATAAGTTTTCTTAACTGAGTAGAGAAAACAGATTTCTTTTTGTACTCTCTGTTAATCTCTGTCTGGTTCTTAAGATACTCAGCAAAAATAGTATTTACTGTAAAAGTAAGGTTAGTGTTAATTGTCTCATTATCAGTATTATAAATAGGGTCACCTAAACCATTACTTGTAACATGACCAATCTTTGATCCAGACTCAAATGTTACATAATCTATTTGCTGCTTCATCATCATATCATGAAGCTTACCTAGATTAGTATCCATTGTATGAACTGTAGGGATCAGCGGTGCCAAAGAGAACTTATGGAATGATGTAAGAGGTAGTCCTTTTGTTTGAATGTTACCAAAGTACTGTACTTTATAAGGAGGAAAATACTGTACTACATCTTCTACATTCAGCTTAACACCGTTTACAACTTTTCTATACAGATCCTCTTGTTCATCTGTCCAATTCCCTTCAAGATATTTAAATGTTCTATATGCTTCAAACGTAATATAACCTTGACCATCAGCTTCTTTCATTTTAGCATACTCTTTAAGAGCAGTTTTAGCCATTTCTTTAGCTGTAGCATCAATGTCTTCAGTTTTGCTTTTTGCTAAACGCTCTTTGTATACCTCTACTAATTCATCAAAGTATTCTTCATAGTACTCTGATTTTAATATCTTTTCTTTAAGAATAGCAGTTTTGAATGTTCCATCATAGTTTCTTGGAGTATATCCTTCTTTCTCTGAATAGTATTTACGTAGCTTACTGTTTACAAAGATCTGAGCTCTCATGTCTGAGCGGAACCCTCTACCTCCTGAAGCTAGACCGGCATTACGCTTATGGAATTCTTCTTTTGCATGGTTGTACTGAGCAAGATCTCCATATGCAATTATCAATGTCTCAAACTTATGTATCCAGGAGTTGTATGTATAAGACTTAACTAACATCTCATCAACCTGATCCACAGTAAGATCATCTACCGTAATCTTTTCATAAAGAACCGGATCTACATACTTAGCTTTCTTCAATCTTTTGAGATTGGCCTTAGTCTCTTTTTCAAAGTATGCAATTACTTCCTTTTTAACTTCAGTTCTTAAATCATCATCAGTTTCAAAATAATCTAATAAACTACTTTTATCACCAGTTTTGATCATTTGATCTGCTAGCTTATAGAGTTTTTCTTTAGTAATATCAGTAAGAACATCATCAAATGCTGTAAACACTTCTCCGGCTAGTACAGGCTTACCGTTCTTTTCATCAACTTCTCTGTTGTAACCTGCCCAGTTTTCAAATCTCTCAGATGCTGGTAAATCTTTATTAAGTGTATTAGCCTTAAATCTGCGTATTCTATCAAACTCTCCTGCTATGTGACCTGCTATAATCTTGAATCCTTGGGTCTCTCCCATATTACCACTAGTCATAATTGCTGATGGTCTGAAGAGTTTTGTATCAATATAAAGACCTGGATTATCCTTACCTGCATATGAGTCTACTGTAGATGCAGTAAGACTCATTGCTGTATTCTTAGATGCATGACGCATGAATTCTTCAAGTCCAGACGTAAGCATTGTATGTAGTTCTTGTAGAAACTTAGTTGTAAGATCTGAAGAACTAGTTGATACACCTTCTTTATTATTTGAGTCCTTAACTGCTAACTGAGTACCACCAATTATGTTTAGATTAAGTTTGACATCCGGTTTTTTCTTACCGTAATTCTTGGTATCTGTAGGGTCAAGATAGAAAATAGAATTAAGTAGCACTGAGAACTTAGAGTGCGGATTGTTTTGTTCTCCTAACCATCTCATGTGTTTAAACTTACCATTTACATCTGTTTCCGGATCTGTAAGTTCTTGCCATGTTTCTGCCCTATTAATAGAAGTAATCACACGGGTGATTGTGCTATCAAGAAAATGCTCCCATACTTTATTACCTTCAGGAGTAAGAGTACTAAAATTAGAATAACCGTCTGAATACTCATTCTGTAATTCTGCTAGCAATCTGATCTTAACTCTCACACCTTCATTATTGTCTTTTTTAGTTTGAAGAGCCTTATCTAATCCATTTAGAAGAAACTCCATTGGGTTTCTTTTAAACTTCTCAGCAGCTGCTCTTTTTGCAGAATCATCAGAGATACTTCCTTCATGTACTAATTGTACAACAGCAAAAATATTATTAACTCCAAACATAGAGTTAAATGGTACTTTAGGATCATTAACAATAGTTTTTATTTGAATACTATTCATATCCAAATTAATACCAAGAGCTTTTAAGAATTCTACAGTATTTCTGCTAGGAATGGTTCCATTAACTGATAGTTTTTCTATTATCTTTTGTGTATTTAATACACCATGTTTATCTACATATGGATTAGTAGTTGGAGTTGCAGTAACAAAATTACTTTTCCAATCATTAATAATAGAATATATATCAAAGTCAGCTCTGACTACTCTTGACTCATATGTAGCAACTTCTTTTTTCTTAAAGCCTGCTTCATCTTCACCACCTTTCTCAATAATGGTTTTGCTAACAGTAAGTTGCTTAAACTTAACAATTGGTTTTTTAAGATCTTGCCAGAACTTTGTCTCTGCTTCAAACTCACTAACTGTATTATACATCATATTACCATCCACAGGATTAGGTAAAAGAGTTAACAGCTGTCTGAATTCAGGATAGTTTTCTTGGTACTTGATCATTATACTATACATCTCAGAAGGATCCATTGTTCCTTCTAAGACTCTAGCTAAACGGTTCCATAATAAGTCTGGATCTTCCAACATTGGAACACCCAATGAATTAAGTTCATATATAGGGTCACCATTTGAGTCATACTTCCCTGTCTCTTTAGATACAGAAGCAAGTAGCATCATAGTTTCAGCACTTGCGTATTCTTTAGAAGACTTGATATTATCTTTTTGATCTCTACCTGATTGAGACATCATAGGATTTGCTGCATCTTCTTCTTCAAGATCTTTTAGTGCCTGCTTAAGAATGTTGAAACGTGAGTTTTTAATATGGTATGCAACCACACCGGTCATTTGCTTACCGTCCAGAGCCTTTTCTATATCACCAAAACTTTCTACAGCTTTAGTAAGAAGTTCTACTTTTTGCATCAACTGTGCTTCAAGAAGATCATTTGGCTCATCACTTTCAGCATTCTCTATTGCAACCTTGCTAAGCTGGTCTACAAATGATATACGTAAGCTATCTAAGTAAGCTAATGCATTCTTATACATAGCTTCTCTGTTTGTAGGATTACTTAGAATTTGATCAATAGCAGCCGGTGTCTTATGCTGTTGAGCATAGTTTCTAAATGTAATTGCAAATACAGAGTCTATACTTTCATTAATAAGATCAGTTTCTGCTAGAGTCCAAGGAGCAAAATTTGATGTTTGTTTCTTAGGTAGCTGTATTGTTTTAGCTCTGTTAAGAATTGTAAACTCCGGCATTGCATTATTAATGTTTGGAGCATACTTTGCTAGGTCACCGTTATAAAGATTGTCATACATCTCTCTTACCATAGGTATATCTCTAGGACGTGTAAAGTCTCTCCTAGTTAATTTACCAAACAGTTTTCTCAAGATCTTAGCTATCTTATCAAATATACGGCCTATAATACCAGGGAATTTTTTGTTAAACTTCATGAATGATCTGAAGTCTTCAGCTATAGCTTCTTCTATTTCTTCAAAATCAGCGTTTGCCCATCTTGGATAGTTATCTCGCATATGTGTATACAGACCTACTTTTTCATCATATGTCAGAAATATCTGAGAGAATCCGTGCCATGCTTCATGATATAGATCTACAGGTGTTCCACCATCTCCTTCATAAAGCACAATACCTTGTCTTGACCAAGTAGCATATGCATCAGAATTTACTATGGCTGTAATACGTTCTAGTGGTAGTAAATTTTCATAACCTTTGAATGTTTTCTCAAACCACTCATCAGCTTTTCTTTTGTCAGCTGCTGTAGTAAATACTCTATCTAAGAAACTGCCAACTTTCTTAGAGCGTTGCATTTCCTTACCTTTGGAAGGAGGTAGCAAGTTAACTTGTGAAGCTTTAAGAATAGCATCAATTGGACTAAGAAGATTTACCTGGTCTTCTTTTTTAAGTTCCTCTTTAGTTTTTTCAATTGCAGCAGCAATCTTTTTCTGCTGTACTTTTACAGATTGCTTTTTAGCTTTTCTAGTTACTTTAGGCTTTGG
>Ga0315904_10003901_pt1 | contig 21617 bp, 21 predicted proteins | sample LakEriMetagenome_6_FD_203529 | JGI IMG/M metagenome (GOLD analysis project Ga0315904, IMG submission 203529) | Freshwater fungal communities from buoy surface, Lake Erie, Ohio, United States - Buoy 12 MA120 | ecosystem: Environmental > Aquatic > Freshwater > Lake | place: USA: Lake Erie, Ohio...
AACCCGGCGATTTCCTCGGTGTTTTCAAAATGATGCTGCCGGAAAACATCGTCGCCGCCGCCGGCGACAATGGCGGCATGCTCGGTGTGATCGTTTTCAGCATCCTCTTCGCGGTGGCCATCACCCGCCTGCCCGCCGATGAAATGCGCACCGTGCGCGAGTTCTTCCAAGCCGCCTGCGACGCGATGATCATCCTCACCAAGTGGGTCATGGCACTCGCTCCGATCGGTGTCTTCGCACTGATCCTGCCGGTGGTTTATTCAACCGGCGCGGAGCTGTTCACCAATCTGGGAAAATATTTCGTCACGGTGCTCGCGGCTTTATTCCTTCATCTCTTCGTGGTGCTGCCACTGGTGCTGCGTTTCGTCGGAGGGGTCAATCCGCGGGCGCATTTCCGCGCGATGCGTCCGGCGCTCCTGCTGGCTTTCTCCACCGCGTCTTCATCCGGCACATTGCCGGTTGCGATGCGTTGCGTGGAGGAAGGCAGCGGGGTTTCGAGACGAGTCTCGAGTTTCATCCTGCCGCTGGGGTCCTCGGTCAATACCGACGGCACCGCGCTCTATGAATGCGTGGCGGTGATCTTCGTCGCGCAGGTGATGGGCATCCAACTCGGTTTCGGCGGGCAGTTTTTCGTCGTTGTGGCGGCGCTGCTCACCTGCATCGGCATGGCCGGGATTCCCTCCGCCAGCCTGGTGGCCATTCTGCTCATCCTCAAAAGTTCCGGCATCCCGGGAGCGGAAACAGCGGTCGTCGCCCTGCTCTCGGTGGACCGCTTGTTGGACATGTCGCGCACCGCGGTGAACGTCTATGGCGACTCCTGCGCCGCCGTGGTTGTTGCCCGAAGCGAGGGCGAGACACTGAATGTGTGAGCGGCTCACTCCGCCGCGTCCGTCGGCCGGCTCGGAGGCTCATAAAGCGGGCGGGGCAGGGGACCGGTGCCGGCATCGCCGCGCGCGGCTTGATCACGGATGGCATCCGCGATGGCGGCGGCGAGTTTGCCGCGATAGGCGGAGTTTGCGGCCAGCCGGCTCTCGGAGGGATGGCTGAGGTATCCGCACTCCAACAGCACGCAGGGAATGTCCGGGTTGCGGGTGAGGCGCAGGCGGCGGCGCACAAGGCCGCGGTTGCCGTCCTCGGCGGGGCAGACTTCCGACATCGCGTTCTGAAACCGCACCGCAAGTCCGTGGCTGTCCACGCGCCAGTAATAGGTTTCAGGCCCGCGGATGTGGGAGGGGCCGCTGTTGAAGTGGACGCTCACGAGGATGGCGTCGCCATGGCGGTTGGCGCGGGCGACACGCTCGTCGAGGTCGATGAAACTGTCATCGCCGCGCATGAGAATGGTGCGGAAACCCGGGCCGAGTTCGCTGCGGATGCGCTTGGCCATGTCGAGCGCGAGGTCCTTTTCCTTTTGGCAGGTGTGGCGGCTCACCGCACCCGGATCGGAACCGCCGTGGCCGGCGTCAAGGATCACGGTGCGGAAGCCCTTGGGTCCGGGGCGGTGGCCCCATTCGTCGCGTCCGGCATGGCGGCCGGAGGGGGCGGCGCAGGATGCGAGCAGCAGGGCGACGGCCAGGCTGGAAAACAGTGGAAGTTGTTTCATGCCCGATTCCTCCCAGAAAATCCGGTTTGAGGGAAGCTCGGGGGTGCTGGAATTTTTCCGGGTGAAACACGCTTCTTTCCACTGGCGTTCGCGGAAAGTCGGCCTAGGGTGAACCGCAACCCACTTTGCCATGAGCCTTCACGCCGAACTTGATACTGAAGCCGTCCTCCGTCTCAACGCCTCGCGGAGGAACTCGATGATCACTTCGCTAGTCATCGCGTGCCTCTTCATCGTCCTCATCTGCCTTTTGCTCGGAATCTTCCTGCTGCCCTCGATGGTGAAGGAAACTCCGGAGATCATTGTGTATGAGGCAAACGCGAAGGAGGAGGTGAAGGATGTTGAGGACAAGCTTCAACGCAACGTGGACCGCAGGCCGTCATCTCCCTCATCCAGCATGACCAAGGTGATGGTGGCCAACACCACCTCGCCCACCATGATTCACGTGCCGGATGTGGATGTGACCGTTCCCTCGGTGGATTTCGGAAACGGCAGCGATTTCGGTTCCGGCTGGGGCACCGGCGACGGCACGGGCGGCGGTGGTTTCGGCAAGATCCCGGCCACCATGAAAAAACGCTGCAGCCAGGAGGACCGCATGGCGCGCCTCAAGGAAATGGGAGGCACTCCGGAATGCGAGGCGGCGGTGATGAAGGCCCTCCGCTGGCTCAAGCAAACACAGAACTCCGACGGCAGTTGGGGTACTGCGGATCAAGTGGCCATGACGGGTTTCGCGATCCTCGCCTATCTCGGCCATTGTGAGACCCCCAGCCCGGCTCACTCGCCGGAATTCGGGGACTCGGTTGCCCGGGGCGTCGCCTTCCTCATCAACAACGGCATGAAAAACAACGGCCGCATGACGGTGCACCCGCTGACATCGATTCGTTGGGTCTATGAACATGCCATCGCCGCTTACGCCCTGTCCGAGGCCTACACCTTTACCAGCAAGATGGACATCGAGATTCCCGATCTCGACACCGTCGTCAAGAAGGCGACGGACATCATCATGGATGGCCAGGGCGCAAGCGGCGGCTGGGTTTATGGATACGCCCCCACGGAAGAAGGCGACAACTCGGTGGGCTTCTGGCAGATTCAGGCGCTCAAGGCGGCCAGCCACACCGGACTATGGCCGGAGAGCAAGTTCAAGAGATATGCCCGCAAGGCGATCGGGTGGCTCGAGAAAGCCCAGGGACCCAACGGGGCGATCGGCTACCGGGGCGACTCGAATCGCAGTCCCGGCCTCACTGGCGGCGGCGTGCTCTGCATGCAGCTCTGGGGCGAGGGCCGTTCCAAGGCTGCAAAGGCCGGTCTCAAATACGTCACTGCCAACCAGGCATTCAAATGGGGGCAGCCCAATGCCAATCTCTACTATCACTATTACAATGCCCAAGCATTGATCAATGAGGGTGGCAAAGAGTGGGATGAATACAACAAGATCTTCCGCGACGAACTACTCAAAGCCCAGAAGTCGGATGGTTCATGGGACGTGGGAGCCGGTGGAAGCCACGGGGCGGCCAACGAACACATGGCAACTTGCCTCGCCACCCTGATGCTGGAGGTATATTATCGCTTCCTGCCCGGCACCGGTGCAGCCTCCGGGAACAAGTGAGAACCGGGTGCGTGTTCTTCAATGAAAACAGAACGCGCGGATGCCCTGCTGCTCGCCCGCGGGCTGTGCGATTCCCGCGAGCAGGCCAAGCGCTTGATCCTTGCCGGCGAAGTGCGCAGCGGCGACCGGCCGATCGACAAACCCGGCGCCAAACTCGCCTTGGACGCGCCGCTTGAGGTCCGGGAGAAACCCCGTTTCGTGGGGCGTGGCGGACTCAAGCTCGAAGCGGCGCTCGATGCGTTCCATATCGATCCCGCGGGCTGGGTCTGCATCGATGTCGGCGCATCCACCGGCGGTTTCACCGACTGCCTGCTTCAACGCGGCGCGGCGCGTGTGCATGCGGTGGACGTGGGCACCAACCAACTCGTTTGGAAACTTCGCAACGATCCGCGGGTCATCGTGAAGGAACAGTTCAACGCGCGCCACATGACGCCGGAAGACATCGGCGAGAAGGTGCGGCTGGCGGTCATGGATCTCTCGTTCATTTCACTGACCAAGGTGCTGCCCGCCGTGTTCCCTTTGTTGGATGAAGGCGGCGCGATCGTTTGTCTCATCAAGCCGCAATTCGAACTCGGGCGCGACGACATTTCCAAAGGCGGCATCGTCCGTGATCCCGCCTTGCACGAGCAAGCGGTGGAGAAAATCCGCGGCTTCGTCACCAGGGAACTCGGCCACGCGTGGCTGGGGCTGATCCCGTCACCGATCACCGGCACCGATGGCAACCAGGAGTTTCTCGCGTGGCTGGGTCCGTGTTCCCGCGTATCGAATGATTTCCTGCGCACCGGCTGCTATGACGTTGGGGGAAACCCTGAGCCGGATTAGGAGGGGGCGCATGATCGAAGAATGTCCGAGTCCCGGCACGGCCCATGCGGCGGTGTTGCCGCCGATCATTCAGGGCGGCATGGGAGTCGGAGTTTCCGGATGGCGTCTTGCGCGGGCGGTCTCGATGGAAGGCCAGCTCGGCGTGGTTTCCGGCACCACGCTGGATATCTTGCTGACTCGCCAACTCCAACTCGGCGATCAGGGCGGTCACTTGCGGCGGGCGCTGGAGGCTTTTCCCTATCCGGAAATCGCCGCGCGCATCGTGGATCGATATTATATCTCCGGAGGCAAGGCTGCCGGCGCGCCCTTCAAAACCCCGCCGATGATTTCACATGAACCCGGCCGGCAGACGCGCGAGTTGGTGGTCGCCGCCGGGTTTGTCGCCATCCATCTCGCCAAGGAAGGCCATGACGGAGTGGTCGGTTTGAATCTGTTGGAAAAAATCCAGACGCCCACCCTGATGGTGCTTTACGGCGCCATGCTCGCCGGGGTCGACGTCGTCCTGATGGGGGCGGGCATCCCGCGCCAGATTCCCAAAATCCTCGACGACCTAGCCGCGGGTGGTCCCGCTGAAATGCGCCTCGATGTGACCGGCGGCACCGCACCGGTTTTCATCCGCATCGATCCGGCGGAATTCGGCCCCTCGCCCGCACTCAAGCGGCCCTTGTTTCTGGCCATCGTCTCATCTCCGGTCCTTGCGGAAAACCTGCGCCGCAAGGCATCAGGCCGTGTCGATGGCTTCGTCGTCGAAGCCTCCACCGCGGGCGGACACAACGCGCCGCCGCGCGGGCCGATGCAACTCACTCCCGAGGGCGAGCCGCTCTATGGCGAGCGCGACCGCATCGACCCCGCGAAGTTTGTGGAAATCGGCCTGCCCTTCTGGCTGGCGGGCGGCTACGGACGCATCGGCAAACTGCGCGAGGCGCGGTCGCTGGGCGCGCATGGCATCCAAGTCGGCACCGCCTTCGCATTCAGCAACGAGTCGGGCTTCGAACCCGCGCTCAAAAAGAAGATCCTCGCCGCCGTTGGAAGCGGCGGATTGAAAATCCACACCGACGCCTTCGCATCGCCCACGGGTTTCCCCTTCAAGGTGGCGCGGTTGCCCGGCAGCATCGCGGACCCCGCCGTCTATCAGCAGCGCGAACGCGTCTGCGATCTCGGCGTGCTGCGTGAAACCTATCAGAAACCGGATGGCGGCATCGGTTTCCGCTGCTCCGCCGAACCGCTTGATATCTATGTTTCCAAGGGCGGCGATCCGGAGCAAACACACGACCGCATCTGCCTCTGCAACTCTCTTTGCGCTTCCGCGGGCATCGGCCAAATCCGCGATGGCGAGGAGGAACCGCAACTCATCACCATCGGCGATGATCTCGAAGCCATAAGGGAAGTCATGCCGGAAGGGGCCGGCGGCTACAGTGCCGCAGAGGTGATCCGGCGCTTGCTCGCGTGAAGGATCAATCGACGATCACCGGAGTCCCGAGTTCCACGTTCTCGAAAAATTTCTCGGACATGTGGTGCGGCATGCGGATGCAGCCGTGCGATGCGGCGTAACCCGGAAGATAACCGGTGTGCATGCCGATGCCGCCTGTGAAGCGCATGAAGTTCGGCATCGGCGCGGCATAATAGACCGCGCCCGGCGGAATCTTGTCCACGCGGATGTCCACGTTGTCATTGATCATCTGGCCCGTGGCCTTGTCCTTGAAGACGCCGTAGATCGATGATTTGTGATCCTTGCTCTTCTGGATGATTTTATATCTGCCCGGCGGAGTGGCGTGGTCCTCGCTGCCGCTCGAAATTTTCGAGACGCCTACCAACACGCCGCCCTTGTAAAAGAAGGCCTTTTGCTGCGGGCGGTTGATCCGGATCAGCGGACTGCCCTGCACATCATCACCATCCCAATATGAAATGTCGTCATGCACCGCCGGCGGCGGATGGTGCGGACCATTGGAAACCCGCTGTTGCACCGGCCTGCCCACGCCGGACATGTAACCGGAATTCGATGGACCGGATGGCGCGCAGGCACCAAGCACGAAAGCAAGCGGCAGCAGCACCAGCGCGACCAGTCCCAAGGTGGTTGGTTTGGAAAGGTTGATGTTCATCGGCCCCGGAGAGTGTACCAGAACCGGCGGCGGGTCAACCGGTCAGATGGCGCGGGAAACTAACTGTTGCCACGGCTTTTACGGGCGAGCCAGATCGGCAAAAGGCGGGATTTTTTCGCGTTGGGTGAGGCGGGCACGGTGAATTCGGCCACTTCAAAACCCGACCTCTGGAGCCTGCGGGTAAGATTCGCAACCGGGCGAGAGCCGCCGATAGCCAGCAAACCTCCGGGTTGCAAAGCCTCATAAGCGGCGGCCAGCCAGCGGCGGTCGTCCACCCACGGGCGGTTGGTGGGACCGGTGGGCGAGGCGTCGAGATGCAGCAGGATGGCATGCAGCGTCCCCGCATGGCGAATCAGCGCCGCCGGACCACAATCGTTCTCGAAAACCAGCCGCGTCTCGTGATGAAGCGGGCTTTCCGGCAAGTGTTGCCGGTGCCAGTCGCACAACGCGGCCAGCGGCTCTGCGATGATGAAGGTGCCCTTCTTCTGTTTCAACTCGGCTGCGGCGGCGGCCAGCGAGTGGCCCAGGCCAAGACCTGCGAACCAGAGTTTCGGCTGGCGGGCCGGACGGAACGGCGCGCAGGCCAGCCGCGCGAGTTCCTCCTCCGCGGCGCGCGTCGCCGGGCCGCAAATCTGCTGGCCGTGGATGAGCAGGGATTTCCGCCCGTCGTGTTCCTGGAGGGCGAGGCTGCCACCCTCGGGCAGCGGCGCTTCGGCAAGTGTGATGCGTGGTTTCATGAATTTATGATGCGCCCGCTTGCGATGGTCTCGCGCCCCGCGGACGAAAAACCCCGGCCATGTCCGGGCCGGGGTTCGTGATGGTTCTAACAATATCGACCGGGATGGCCCGCAGCCTTCACACGCTGTCCTTGAGCGCGGCGGAAGGTTTGAAGCCAACCGATTTGGAAGCGGCGATCTCCATCGGCTCGCCGGTCTTCGGATTGCGGCCGGTGCGCTTGGCGCGGTTTTTGACCTCGAAAGTTCCGAATCCGACGATCTGGACTTTGTTGTCCTTCTTCACACCTTTGACGATGGATGAGAGAACGGCTTCGAGGGCTTCGTCGGCGGAGCGTTTGGTGGCGTCTGGTCCGAGAGCGGCTTGGATGGTTTCAATGAGTTCGGCTTTGTTCATGGCAGCGGGATTCTGTGCGGGGGCCATATGGGCTTGGCAAGAGAAAATCCGGCTATTTTTAACGGCTTTGCGGGCCTTCGCAGGTCAAAACTTTCAAGTCGGCAGGCTGCGCGGATTTTTTCAACTTTAGAACTTGCCGAGTCGGCAATCGCCATTAAAAACGCCGCGCGCCACCATCGCGCGTGTCATCGAATGCGATTCCTTCACCCCGCCATCGCCATTTTTTTCCTCGGTCTCGCGATGCCCGTGCACGCCGCCGGAGATGGCGGGCACCACGCGCTTCCACTGAATGCCCAGCCGCTTTTCGGCGCGTTCACCAACTCGACCATCATGGTCTGGCTCAGTGTCGCTTTGATCGTTCTCTTCTGCCAGATCGCCACGCGGAAAATGGCGCTCGTTCCCGCCGGTTTCCAAAACTTCGCCGAGTGGGTGGTGGAGACACTCTATGATTTCCTGGAAGGCCTGCTGGGTGCCCACCTCACCAAGCGGGTGTTCTGGTTCTATGGTTCGATATTCTTCTTCATCCTGATCAACAACTACATGGGGCTGATCCCGGGCGTCGGCACCATGGGATGGAAGGACGGGCACGGCACCATGGTCACTCCTTTGCTGCGTGGCGCCAACGCCGACATCAACATGACGGCGGCGATGGCCTTCACCTTCGCGCTGCTGTGGTTCTATTGGGCTCTCACGGAAAACGGCCTCAAAGCTTTCCTCGCGCACATCTTCGCGCCGAAAGGAAACTTCCACGGCATCATGCTCGTCATGATGGTGCCGGTGTTTCTATTCGTCGGCGTGCTCGAATTGATTTCCATCGCCATTCGCCCGGTGGCCCTTACCTTCCGTCTTTTCGGAAATATTTATGGTGGCGAGCAGACGCTCGAAACCCTGATGACCCTGCTTCCCAAATACGTGGCCTTCCTGCCCGCTCTGCCCTTCTACTTCATGGAACTGCTCGTCGGTTTCGTCCAGGCTTTCGTTTTTACCCTGCTCTGCGCCATCTTCCTCAAACTCATTTGCGACCACGGCGACGAAGCGCACCACTGACCCCCTTCCGCTGCCTGACCATGGCATGACCGTGGGGGCCGTAGAAACCACAAACAACCATACCAATACAACATGTTCACGAAAGCATTCGCAGTCGCCCTCGCAGCCCTGGGTTGCGGCATCGGTCTCGGCATCCTCGGTTCCAAGTCGGCTGAAGCCACCGGACGCAATCCGGGTGCCGCCACCCCCGTCCTGGTGATTTCGATCATTCTGGCCGCGCTGATCGAAGGTCTCTTCATCATCACCGTCTTCGCCGCCGGACTCTAAGATTCCTACCCGCCGCGCGCGTCAGACCGGCGCGCGCGGCATCCTCCAACGATTTCCACTTTTCCCATGATCACCATCCTCGCATCCGCCGCTGCCGAATCCCCGGGTGTTCTCGAAAACATCAAAACGACATTCGGTCTGAATGGCGCGTTTTTCGCAGCCCAGGTGATCAATTTCTTTCTCGTCATCATCATCCTGAAGAAGTTCGCCTTCGGTCCCATCCAAAACATGCTCAACCTGCGCAAGGAGCGCATCGCCGAGGGCGAGGAGAAACTGAAGCGCATCGAGAAACAACTCGCCGAGTCCGAGGCCACCACCGCAGCCGCCATCGCCAAGGCGAATGAAGAGGCCGTCCGCCTCATCAACGAAGCCAAGGAAGGAGCGCACGCCTTCAGCGAGCAGAAAGCCCAGGAGGCCATCGCCCAGGCACAAAACATTCTCGCCAAGGCCGAAGCCGCCGCCAAAGCCGACCGCGACCGCCTCAGCTCCGATCTCAAGCGCGAGTTCGGCCGCCTCGTCGCCGCCACCACCGCGCAAGTCACGGGCAAGGTCCTCACTGCGGACGACCAGAAGCGCATCAACGAGGACGCCCTCGCCAAGGTGGAAGCTTGATCCGTTTTTTTTTCTTTCCCGTCATGAAAATCTCCAAAACCGCCGCAGCCACCGCCCGCCGCCTGTTTGGTTTGTGCCAGACCGGCGCACGGCTCGATGACAACAAGCTGCGCGCGGTCGTTACCAGTCTCGTGGAATCCAAACCCCGCGACTACACCGCCATCCTTGGAGCCTTGCAGAAACTCACCCGCCTGGATATGGAGCGCCGCAAGGTCACCGTCGAAAGCGCCGTCGCGCTCGACGAAGCCACCCGCGGCCGTGTCCTCGCCGGTCTTGCCAAACAATACGGCAGTGGTCTCGAAGCGGTCTATCAGATCAACCCCGCGCTGCTTGGCGGCCTGCGCATCCGTGTCGGCAACGATGTTTTCGACGGTTCCGTCCAGGGCCGCCTCGACCGTCTCGCCGCCGCATTCTGATTCTTATAACTGATATTTCACACCCAGCAACCTTCCTTCCCCATGAGCAGCATCCTTCAGGAAATCGAACAACAGATCGCCGGCATCACTTCCTCCGTCGCGAAAACCAATGTCGGCACCGTGCGCCAGGTCGGCGACGGCGTGGCCAAAGTCGAGGGACTCTCCGACGTCATGCTCAACGAGATGATCGAATTCGGTGGCGGCGTCACCGGCATGGCGCTCAACCTTGAGGAAAGCGAAGTCGGCGTCGTGCTTCTCGGCGACTACACCGCAGTCAAGGAAGGCGCCGAATGCCGCACCACCGGCAAGCTGCTTTCCGTGCCCGTCGGCGAAGCCGTTCTCGGCCGCGTCGTCAACGCGCTTGGCGAGCCGGTTGATGGCAAAGGTCCCATCGCCGCCGCCGCTCAATACCCGATGGAGAAAATCGCTCCCGGCATCATCAAGCGGAAGTCGGTTTCGGTGCCCGTGCAGACCGGCATCATGTCCATCGACGCGATGATCCCGATCGGCCGCGGCCAGCGCGAGCTCATCATCGGCGACCGCGCCACCGGCAAGACCACCATCGCGGTTGATACCATCATTTCCCAAGCCCAGCAGAACAAGGCTGCGGAAAACGGCAAACTCCAGAACCACAAGCCGCTGTATTGCATCTACGTCGCCATCGGCCAGAAGCTCTCCAACGTGGCGCGCATCCACAAGATCCTCGAAGACGCCGGCGCGATGGAATACACCACCATCGTTTCCGCTTCCGCTTCGGACGCCGCGGCCATGCAATACCTCGCGCCATACGCGGGTTGTGCCATCGCCGAGTATTTCATGGATCAGGGCAAGGACTGCCTCATCGTGTTCGACGACCTTTCCAAACACGCCGTCGCCTACCGCCAGGTGTCGCTCATCCTCCGCCGCCCTTCCGGCCGCGAAGCTTATCCCGGCGACGTGTTCTATCTTCACAGCCGCCTGCTCGAACGTTCCGCCCGCCTGTCAGAATCCGCGGGCGGCGGTTCGCTCACCGCGCTGCCGATCATCGAGACCCAGGCCGGCGACGTTTCCGCCTACATTCCCACCAACGTCATCTCCATCACCGACGGCCAGATCTATTTGGAAACCGACCTTTTCTATCAGGGTATCCGTCCCGCCATTTCGGTGGGTCTCTCCGTCTCCCGCGTCGGTTCCGCCGCGCAAACCAAGACCATCAAGTCCGTGGCCGGCACCACCAAGCTCGACCTCGCGCAGTTCCGCGAGCTGCAAGCCTTCGCGCAGTTCGGCTCCGACCTCGATGCCTCGACCAAGAAGAAACTCGATCGCGGCGCCCGCATCGTCGAACTCTTCAAACAAAACCAATACAGCCCGCTCGGCATGGAGAACGAGGCGATCTATCTGTTCGCAATGCAGAACGGATACTTCGACGACGTCGCCGTCTCCGACGTGAAGCGTTTCCAAGCCGCGCTCGGCGAGTTCTTCATCACCCGCAAGGCCGACCTCCTCGACCGCATCCGCAACGAAAAGCCGGATCTCAAGAAGGACGCCGCCATGGTCGAAGCCGTCAAACAAGGCATCGAGGACTTCAAGAAGTCCTGGAAATAATCCTGACCGTCCAACTGAAATCTGACCTTCGTCCTCTGAATTCATGGCCAACCTCCGCGACATCCGCCGGCGCATCAAGTCCGTCAAGAACACCGCGCAAATCACCCGCGCGATGCAGCTTGTGGCTGCCGCGAAGATGAAGAAGGCGCAGGACCAGGCGCTGGCCGGCCGCGAATACGCCGCGCATCTCACACAGGTGCTGTTCGACATCCGCAGGAACTTTACGGAAGAATCCCATCCGTTATTGGTGCACCGCAACGACGGGCGCGAACTGGTGCTCGTGATTTCCACCGACAAAGGTCTCTGCGGCCCGCTCAATACCAACCTTGCAAAGGCAATCAGGGCGCGCACATCGCCGGACGCGCACTTCGTAACGGTCGGCCGCAAACTCCGGACCATGTGCGAAAAACTCGGCAAGAAAGTGATTGCCGATTTCACCGTGCGCGATCCGGTTCCGTTTTCCCAGACCCGGCCGATTGCCAAGTTCATCAGCCAGCAGTTTCTTGATGGAAATTACGACAAGGTCTCCATTGCCTTCACCAGCTTCGTCAACACGCTGCGGCAGGAACCGGAAGTCGTCACCCTGCTCCCGATCCAGGGCCACCGCGAAGGCGAGGAACAAGCCTTCGAATCCATCGGCAACGGCTTCTCCGTGGAAGAGCACATCAAGGATGCGTTCCGCGACTACACCTTCGAACCGGACGCCTCCTCCGTGCTTCACGCCATCCTGCCGCTCTACGTGAACTACGAGGTTTTCCAAGCCCATGTCGAGGCCCGCGCCTCCGAGCACTCCGCGCGGATGGTCGCCATGAAGTCCGCCACCGACAACGCCAAGAAGTTCATCAAGGAACTCACCCTCGAATACAACAAGCTCCGCCAGGGCGCCATCACCGCCGAACTCCTCGAAATCACCACCGCGATGAAGGCGATGGAATAATAAAAGTGCCGAGTGAGCAGTGATCCGTGATCAGTGCCCACATTCGCTATCCACTTTCAAAACAACTCTCAAGACTCCGACACAAACCACTGATCACCGATCATTTTTCACTTCTCCCACCATGAGCAACCAAGGAACCATCGTCCAGATCATCGGCGCCGTCATCGACGCCGACTTCTCCAAGGCCGCCAAGCTGCCTGAAATCTACAACGCGTTGGAGATTCAATACGTCCTCAACGGCGTGGACACCAAGCTCGTGCTGGAAGTGCAGCAACACCTCGGCGACGGCTGGTTGCGCGCGGTCGCCATGTCCACCACGGACGGTCTCAAGCGCGGCATGACCCTCACCGACACCGGCAAGCCCATCGCCGTGCCCGTCGGAAAACAAGTGCTCGGCCGCATCTTCAACGTCACCGGCGATCTCGTGGACGAAAACGCGCCGATCCCCAATGCGAATCTCCGCGCGCCCATCCACCGCCCCGCGCCAAAGCTCACCGAGCAATCCGCCAACACCGAAGTGCTCGTCACCGGCATCAAGGTCATCGACCTCATCTGCCCGCTGCTCAAGGGTGGCAAGGGCGGCATGTTCGGTGGCGCCGGTGTCGGCAAGACCGTCGTCATCATGGAGCTCATCAACAACATCGCCAAGGCGCACGGTGGTTTCTCCGTTTTCGCCGGCGTGGGTGAGCGGACCCGTGAAGGAAACGACCTTTACTGGGAAATGATCGAGTCCGGCGTTATCGCCACCGAGAAGGACGAGAAAGGTCACGTGAAACTCAACGCCGACGGCAATCCCTGCCTCACCGAGGGTTCCAAGGTCGCCCTATGCTACGGCCAGATGAACGAGCCTCCCGGCGCCCGTCTCCGCGTCGCCCTTTCCGCCCTCACCATGGCCGAGCACTTCCGCGATGAAGACAACCAGGACGTGCTGCTCTTCGTGGACAACATCTTCCGTTTCTCCCAAGCCGGTTCCGAAGTGTCCGCGCTGCTCGGCCGGACGCCGTCCGCCGTGGGTTACCAGCCGACCCTCTCCGAGGAAATGGCCGGTCTCCAGGAGCGGATCACCTCCACCAACAAAGGCTCCATCACCTCGATCCAAGCCGTATACGTGCCTGCGGACGACTTGACCGACCCCGCGCCCGCCAACACCTTCGCCCACCTTGATGCGACCGTCGTGCTTGAGCGTTCGCTCGCCGAGCAAGCGCTCTTCCCCGCCGTCGATCCGCTCGCTTCCACATCCAAAGCGCTCGCACCCGAAATTGTCGGCGAGGAACACTACCGCGTCGCCCGCGGTGTGCAGCAGGTTCTGCAACGCTACAAGGACCTTCAGGACATCATCGCCATTCTCGGCATGGACGAGCTTTCCGACGATGACAAGATGACCGTCTTCCGCGCCCGGAAAATCCAGCGTTTCCTCACCCAGCCCTTCCACGTTGCGGAAGTCTTCACCAACGTCTCCGGCGTGCTTTGCTCCATCGAAGACACCGTCAAGGGCTTCGCCGAAATTCTCGATGGCAAACTCGACGACGTGCCCGAGGGCAACTTCTACATGAAGGGCGGCATCGATTCCGTCGCCCGCATTTGATCACTGATCACTTCCAGCTTCCATGCCACTCCACCTCGATATCGTCACTCCCGAGAAGAAGGTTTTCTCGGACGCCGTGGACAACGTCTATCTTCCGGGAGCGGATGGTGAAATCGGCGTCCTGCCGATGCACGCGGGCCTCGTCACCGCCCTCAAACCCGGTGAATTGCGTTATCTTCACAACGGCCGTGTGGTCACTCTTGCGATCGGCTCCGGCTTCGCGGAAATCACACAGGAGAAAGTCGTCGTCCTGACCGACATGGCGCTCGGCGAAGCCGAGATCGATGAACAAAGCGCGGAGGAAGCCATCCGGCGGGCCCAGGAAAAACTCGCCGCCGTCGAGCACAGCATGGACGCCGAGGAAGTGGCTTATCTCCAAGGCATCATCGCAAAGTCCACTGCCGCCATCCACTTCAAGCGCAAAACCCGCGGCTGAGCGGGGGGGCTGGCCATGCCCTTTCCGCGCTCGCTCTGCCGGCTATATGGGCGTGTTTGCCTCTTCACGATATTCACGCGGCGAGCAGTGGATGTGTTTGCGGAATACGCTGGCAAAATAGGCACCCGAGGCGAATCCGCATTCCAGCGCGATTTCCGTGATGGATTTACCAGAGCCCGCCAATAGCCGCTTGGCTTTCTCCACCCGCTGGCGCTGCACGTATTCCATGGGGGAAAGATTGGTGAGCTTGCGGCAATGGTGGGCGAAGCGGGTGCGCGCAAGGCCGGATTTTTCCGCCATCAACTCCAATGTCCAGGGTTCGTGCAGTTCGTTGTTCAGACGCTTGAGAAACATCGACACACTCCGCTCGCCGAGCATCAGCGAGGTTTTTCTCGGCGGCCTCTGCGCGCGCAGCAACTCCAGCAGGCAGACGAACACCTCGTTGGCCAGCAAGGTCAGCCGCGATACGGGCAAGGTGCCGGACCGGGATGTCTCGATCAGGTGGCCGATGTCGGTGAAACAGCGGCCGATCTCCGGCGTGCCGGGCCAGACCGGTTGTTCGTTTTCGCGCAACAATGCGGTGAGTTCACGGAGATCGGACTGCGAAAACACCAACCAGGGCGGCCATTTCCATGATTGGTGGGGTTGGCGCACCCCTACATCGAGGATCAACCAGTAGAGGCGGCTGGAGGCAACATTTGGATTGCCGACGCTGTGCGGTTGCCACGGGCGCGTGATCGTAAGGTGGCCGGGCAGCAAGGGATTAGAGCGGCCATCAACGATGAACCCGAGACTCCCGTTGTTCAGATAGGTGATTTCGATGCCTTCATTTCGATGTGCACCCAACCCCCACGCCTGATCCCGTGCCGCATCCCAAAAACCGATGGTGCTCACCTGTGGCAGCACGCCGTCGGGCATGAGGCGTCCCGGATAGCTGCCGCGCACGAGTGCTTCCAACCGCACTTCCCCGGCCGCCACCGCCGCCACCAGCGGCTCGCAGGTATCGGCGCGGTGCGTCTCGTCGTTGTCGTGGAAGATGACGGAGCGCTTGCTGATGTTTCAAAATTTACCACTGGGCGGGAGCGAAAGACAAACCCGAAAACCCACCCGTATGGTTTGCCAGCAACAGCACCCGTCGCCATGGCCAAATTCAAGATCTCGCTCAACATGGAATTCTGCCGCTCGGCGGACAAGTCGTTCGAATCCGGCGTGCGCATTGCCTCGGAACTCGGCTACCGCTGGGTCGAACCGATGGTCCACACGGGTTGGGAACTGCTCAGCGAGGTGAATTACTTCCACTCGTTCTCGATGGAGGAGGACCCGCTGCTGATGAAGGAAATCTGCGACCGTTACGGCATGAAGGTTTCCAGCCTGTCGGCGCATTCGCCCTTGATGAAACCCGAGGCCGCGGTGAACCGCCTGACACGCGCCGCGGTGCTCGCGTCGTTTGTTGGCTGCGATTTCCTCAACTCCGATGAGATGATAAAGCCCGACTGGATGGATGACGCGTTCGCGCACGACACCATGCGTTACACGCTGACACGCGCGGCGCAGGTTTGCGCGCGCCACAGGAAGTATCTCTGCATCGAACCGCACGGCATCTACACGAAAACCACCGACGGCCTGCTCAAGATCGTGAATCTGGTGGACTCGCCGTGGATTCAAATCAACTGGGACACCGGCAACAGCTATCTGGCAGGTATTGAGGATCCTTACGAAGGACTCGAAAAGGTGCGGAACAAGGTTTACCACATCCACGCCAAGGACATCTCGATGGCCCACAGCGCGGAGGAGCGGGGCAAGGTCACCGGTACCCCGGTCGGTTGTGCCTGCGGCGAGGGTGTCGTCGATTGGGAGCGCGTCGCGGAAATCATGGAACCCGTGGACCGCGAGATTTTCCTGAGCGTGGAATGTGGAAAGATCGACGAGGCGGAACGCAGTATTTCTTTCCTGAACAAGGCGCTGGCCAAATGGCTTTGCTGATATTCCCAAGCTTTTCGCAAGCACCGGCATTCGCCTGAATCCCAATCACTCCATCCATCACGGACTTTCCCAGATGAACGTGCATGAAAAATACCAGCAGCGCCTGAGCCGGTATCTGACCGCGATGCGCAACGAAAAACCGGATTGCGTGCCGATCCGGCCGTTTGTGGCGGAGTTCACCGCCAAGGTGGCGGGTTTCACCAATCAGGAAGTCAGTCACGATTACGAAAAGGCATTTGCCGCCGCGCGCACCTGCGCAAGCCTGTTTGATTGGGATGCGGTCGTCGGCAACATGGTCTATGTCTGGACGGGACTCACCCAGGCACTGACCACCCGCTATTATGCCGTTCCTGGCATCGACGTTTCCGCCAAATCCGGCTTCCAATATCTCGAACCCTCCGAAGGCAATGAGTTCATGCGGGAAGACGAATACGATCATCTGATCGATGATCCGACGGATTTCCTGCTGAATGTTTGGCTGCCGCGGACCCTGCGGGATCTTCCGGCGCCGGGGGAACCCGCCACTTCGCGCGGGTATCAGGCGCTGATCAAGGGGACGATGGCAATGTCCCAATACTTCAACGCCTTCGGTGAGCAGCATGCCCGTCTCATCAACGAGTGCGGCACCGTGCCCGCCATTTGTGGTATCCTGAAATCCCCCTTTGACATCATTGCCGACAAGCTGCGCGGATATATCGGTCTGACCATGGACATGGCGGAAAAACCGGCGAAGGTCCTGGCCGCCGCCGAGGCGTTGATGCCCCACATGTATCATGTGGCGCTGGCCACCGCCGACCCGCAGAAGCAGGTTCCCATCGGTTTTTGGATGCACCGGGGCTGCGTGCCGTTCATCACACCCTCGCAGTTCGACTCACATTACTGGCCGACCCTCAAGCCCATCATCGAGAACCTGTGGGCGCACGGCCATCAGACGCTCTTTTATGCAGAGGGCAACTGGGACTACCATCTCGATTCCTTCGCCGAACTGCCGGACGCCAGCATTGTCTATCACGTGGACCGCGGCGACTTGTTTGCGGCCCATCGCAAATTCGGCCACAAGTTCTGCCTGAGTGGCGGGGTTCCCAACACATTGTTGAGTTTCGGGACTCCGGACGAAGTGAGGGCCTGCTGCAAGCGCATCATCGACGAGGTGGCGCGGGATGGCGGATACATCATGGATGCCGGCGCGATCATGCAGGATGACACGTCGATCGGGAACATGCATGCCCTCACGGATTTCACCCGGGAATACGGCATCTATTCCTCGGCGGCAAGTTCAGGGGAGGGGCCGCCGCTGCGCCCTTGTGATGGCAGGGGTGCCATTTGCCAGCAGTCCGTCACGCCCATTCATGGCGCGCCGGGAACGGTCCGCCCATGGTCGGAAAAACGGACCGAGTTGCCGGTAAATATCGAAAACGAGCCTTTGCTCGAACGCATCTGGAGCCAAACCGACGCTCACGCATACATGTTCGTGTATCAGTGCCTGCTTTCTTTCTAACAATGAAGACCACGGTATACGCAACGGTTTCTTCACTGATCATGGCCCTGATGGCCATCGATTCTGCCGCAGCCCCTCCGCCGCAGGTTCCGCTGCGCGCCACGGATGGGCCGATGGTCGCCTTGTGGCAGGAAACACCCAACCCGAACAAGCCCTATGTCGCCCAGTTGTTCGCGCCGGGGGAAAAGCCCACGCCATTGCTGGATGATTCACCGGCAGACCATTTTCATCACCACGGACTCATGTTCGCGCTCAGTGTCGATGATACGGATTTCTGGATGGAAAAGGGCGAAGGGAAGTTCGGTCGGCAGGATGTGCTGGACTCCACGGTCGCGCCATCCGGCGATGGCTTCACCCAGCGGCTGCACTGGCGCACCATGGATGGCACGGCATTGGTGGATGAATCCCGCCGGGTGAGGGTTCGGGCCGAGGGAAAGGGCGCGGATGCCATGCATTGGCTGGATTGGGAGTCCATCCTCACCCCGGCGGCGGGACGCGAGGCTGTGCGTTTGTCGGGTGCTCATTATTTCGGACTTGGAATGCGTTTTCTACCGGCATGGGCCAACCAAGGCGAATTCATCTGGGCGGATGCCGCCACTCCGCCTGCGATGGATGGGGAAAAGATCGCCCCCGGTGACTGGTGTGCGGTCCGTTGCACCATTGAAGGTCGTCCGGTGACCGTGCTGATGCTCGCACACCCCGCCAATCCGCGGCCCGGGGAATGGTTCACGATGAGCAAGCCGTTTTGTTATCTCTCCGCGACGCTCAACCTGAAAAACGAGGCTTTCACGCTCGTCACGGGCCAAAGCTGGACCCTGCGTTACAGCTTCGCGGTTCTTTCAACCCCGGCAGACCACACCCGCCTGGCAAACATCGCAGCCGCATGGCAAGCCTCGAATTCATCCACCACCACAAAACCATCAACCCCTGCCAAACCATGAATCATCCAACCAACAAACCGCCGGTCGTTTCCGGTTCCCGCCGCCGTTTTCTCAAACAGGCCGTGGGCGTCAGCGCGGTTTTCACAGCGCCCAATATCCTGACGCGGTCATTGTTCGGCGCGTCCTCCGCCAATGGGACCGTCAACGTGGCGCTGATCGGTTGCGGCAATATCGGCAACTACCACCGCTCGAACCTCGGGCTGATAGAAGACGTGCGGATCATCGCCGTGGCCGATGCCTACCGCAGCCGGAGGGACCGGTTCGCTGCGGAGTTGAACGCCCAATACGGTGAGACCGGCCTCGTCAGGGCCCACGTCGATTTCCGTGAAATCCTCGCGCGGCCGGACATCGATGCGGTGTTCATCGGGGCGCACGACAACTGGCACACGCCGATGGCCATCGCAGCCATGAAGGCGGGCAAGGACGTCTATTGCCAGAAGCCCCTCGCGCTTGATTTTTCACTGACCAAGCTGCTCCGGCAGACGGCGCTGGAATCCAGGCGGGTTTTCCAATTCGGCACCCAGTTCCGTTCATCCGCCAGATACCGCCAGATGGTCAGGCTTGTTAGAAACGGTTACATCGGCAAGCTGGAGAAAATGTTGGTGTGGAGTCGCGGAGTGAAGTGGGATGTGGCCAGTTACCATGTCAAACCCTACGGCAGCGTCCGGGAAATCCCGGTTCCCGGGGATCTTGATTATGACGCCTGGATGGGACCATCCGAAATGGCACCCTACACCGCGGACCGCTGCACGAACTGGGGTGGCTACCATTGCCCGGAAACCTCGCTCGGCTTCATTGCCGGCTGCGCGGTCCACGAACTCGGCTTGGCACAGTGGGGCAACAAGTCCGACCACACCAGTCCCGTGCGATACGAGGGCAGCGGATCCGTCCCGCAGGAAGGCATCTTTCGCACCTTGGAAACATGGGATGTGAACTGCGACTACGAAAACGGCGTGAAGATGCGCCTGATGGAGGTATCCAAGGCCGAGCAGGTTCTATCGGCCATGCCCGAGTTCGGCGGCAAATACAACAAGTTGACCTTTGACGGAGTCATCTTCATGGGAACCGGGGGCTGGATCACCGATGCCAACGGCTTCGGTGCCCATGACCGCGAAATCTGGCGCACCCGGTTCAAGGATGACGACGAGGATTTCGCCCCGTCCACCGAGCATGTCCGCAATTTCATCGAGTGCGTGAAATCCCGCAAGGAAACGATGTGTCCGGTGGAAATGGCGATCCGCACGGATACGATCTGCCACCTTGCGAACGCCGCCGCCATCGTCAAGCGTCCCATCACCTGGGATCCCGTCAAGGAAGAGATCATCGGCGATGTGGAGGCAACCAAAATGCTCTCGCGGCCATTCCGGGACAAATGGAAGATTTGGTAAGCCCTCATACACCACTGTTGCCACGTAGATGAACGCCACCGATCCCGCACAACCTGGTATGTTAGACCGCCGACAGTTCCTCCGCACCACCGCTGCAGCGGCACTGGCGCTGGCGGGTCATGCCCGCGCCACACCAACCACCGCATGGCGCATGCGCTTGTCGTTTTCCTCGGTCATGCTCGCCGGGCTGCCGATAGAAGAAGTTTGCGAGCGGGCCGCCAAACTCGGGTTCGAAGCGATCGACATCTGGTGCCCGTTTGACAACTGCAAGCACCTCACGGATGTGGTCGCGCGCCTCGGCCCGGACGGACTGAAGGAACTGCTCGCCAAGCACAAGCTCACCCTAGGCAGTTTCACCACCTACACCACCAAGGCGGAGGCGATCGGCTTTCCCGCTTATGCGGATTTCATCGGCAAGTGCGGCGGCGGTGTTGTCGTGCGCGAGTCGCAATACATTGATGTCAAACCGGCGGAACTCACTGCGGCAATGCGCGCGTTTTTCGAGAAACTGAAACCGCAGATTGAAAAAGCCGCCGAAACCAAGGTGCGGCTGGCCATCGAAAACCACGGCAACGCCCTGGTCGCCACGCCCGACTCGTTCAAGGCATTTGTAGATCTCAACCCCGCGCCCCAGCACGTGGGCCTGGCCATTGCTCCCTACCATCTGCAAAACCTCAAGGCCTCAGTCGAGGATGTGATATGCACTGCCGGCTCGCAATTGCTGTTCTTCTACGCCTGGCAAGCGGCCGACGGGATGGACCAATTGCCCGGCCACGGCCCGGCGGATTTCGTCCCATGGCTCAAGGCGTTGGCGGACATTCGCTACCAAGGCTTCGTCAATCCCTTCATGCACGGCAAGCCGACGACAGGGGAATTGTCCGCAGCCATGATCAAGGCCAACGCTTACCTGAAGGATTGCCACACGCGGGCCATCGGTTGAAACGATCGATGGTTCCCGTTCCTCAAAAGCCGAATAGGATGTTGCGGTGCATTCCTACTACTGGCCCTGCAGTTTGGCGGCTCTGTTTGTCTGGATCTAGGCGGCGTGTTGATCCGCTTCATCATCGGCGGACTCATCGGACTTGAAGTGAATCGTAGCAATCAGAAACTCACGCGCTGTTTCCCGCCGGCAGCCCTGAAAAGGTTGCGACACTTTTCTCCGCTGCGCCGCTTGGTTGGTCCGTTGCGCAGGATGGGCAAAAAGGCTGGAAAATCCCGGAATGCGTGGAACGGTGGGGCGTGCTTCGCCTGTCCGCTTCCGCCATCCTGCTGCTCGCCGCATCCGTGCATGCGGTGGAAATCCGCGTGGCCGGCTTCAACATCGGCGCCCACTTCAACGAGACGTTTTTCGACTACAGTCTCGGCGATCCCGGCACTCCGGACCACGAGACGGTGCGAGCCATTCTAGGGCGCATCAATGCCGATGTGGTCGCGCTGCAGGAAGTCCACTCGGTGGACTTGCAGGGAAATCCGAACGACTTGCAGGCCTTGGCCGCCACATTGGGATATCCTCACCTATACGTGCCGACAGTCAGCGGCGTCTTCGACACATCCCTTCGAGTGGTTATTCTCTCGCGTCATCCCTTCATATCATCCGAGAGCATCGGTTCCGCTCCGGGAGCCAACGAAATCACCCGCTATCATCCGGTCGTTAAAGTGAATGTTCCA
>Ga0315904_10003902_pt1 | contig 21614 bp, 9 predicted proteins | sample LakEriMetagenome_6_FD_203529 | JGI IMG/M metagenome (GOLD analysis project Ga0315904, IMG submission 203529) | Freshwater fungal communities from buoy surface, Lake Erie, Ohio, United States - Buoy 12 MA120 | ecosystem: Environmental > Aquatic > Freshwater > Lake | place: USA: Lake Erie, Ohio...
GATTCGCCTGCACTCGGCCCGGTTTGGCCGAACTCTCGAGGTTGAGCCGCAGGCCGTGGTGCTGACCGCCGGAAAGGGGAACGCCCTGCTGCGGACCCGGTTGGGTCTCGATGCCCGGGCGATGCAACTGCGACCGCTGCATTACGTGCTGGTCCGGGGTGAATTGCCCGAATTCCATGGGCACTGCATCGATTTTTCCAAGACCCGCGTCTCAATCACCTCGGCCCGCGATGCGCAGGGACGTGTGGTGTGGCAGATTGGCGGGCAGATTTCGGAAGATGGCGTGCAGCTCGATCCCGAGACCCTGATCGAACGGGCCCGGCTGGAATTGGCCGAGGTCTTGCCTGGTCTGGATCTGGCCGGGACGGAATGGACCACCTGCCGGATCGACCGGGCGGAAGGGTCGACTCTGGGCGGGTCGCGTCCCGATTCGTACCGGCTGCTGCAGGAAGGAAACGTGCTGACGGCGTGGCCGACGAAGCTGGTGCTGGCTCCGCAGGTGGCGCAGGGTGTGTGTGCCGCCTTGCCGCCGGCCACGGGCAGCCTGCTGCAGCCTTTGCTCGATGCTCTGGCCGCCTGGCCCCGCCCGCCCGTCGCCCAGCCCGCGTGGGAAGAGTTGCGGCGTTGGGTGCCGGTTCCCGCGCTCCCCCGGCGGCACGCGGCATGACCGCCGCGACGCTTCCCCGGAGGATGTTGGGGGCGACCGGGCCGTCGGTCAGCGTGATTGGTTTTGGAGCGTTCAAGATCGGGCGGAACCAGGGGATCAAGTACGCCCAAGGGTACGATTTGCCCGATGAATCGAAAGTGTCCCGGCTGCTCGATGGCGTGCTGGAACTGGGGATCAACCACATCGACACCGCCCCCGCCTATGGGCTGAGCGAAGAACGGGTGGGCCGCTGTCTGAGCCGTCGGCGGGATGAGTTCTTCCTGTCGACCAAGGTGGGGGAAGAGTTTGCGAATGGGGTCTCGGAATATCGGTTTGATGCAGTGTCGGTGCGGAACAGCGTGCAGCGCAGTCTGCGCCGGCTGCAGACCGACCGGCTGGATCTGGTGCTGGTGCATGCCCCGGGAAATGATCTCGACGTGCTGCGTCAGACGCCGGTGGTCGAAACACTGCAGTCGTTGCGGCAGACGGGGGACGTGCGTTGGATCGGATTCTCGGGGAAGACAGTGGCGGCCGCCGAATTGGCTCTCGATTGGGCGCAGGTGTTGATGGTCGAGTATCACAGTGACGACCGGTCACACCAGACGGTCATCGCCGAGGCGGAACGCCGGGGAGTGGGAGTGGTGGTGAAAAAGGGGCTGGCTTCGGGGCGGTTGCCAGCGGGTGAGGCTATTCCGTTGGTGCTGCGGACCCCAGGGGTGACCAATCTGGTGATTGGCGGGCTCTCGCTGGATCACCTGGCCGAGAATGTGGCCATCGCCACGCGGACGCTGCAGGGCTGACCGACCGGCCGCCAGATTCGCATGCCGGGGCATTGCGATGATCGTCACCGGGTGACGCGCAGGACTGACTCGGGGGTCGAGCGAGGTGCGGGGGCTTCGCCACACCCGGGGTGAATCAGGTTCCGCCGGTGGCGCTCGAGGCCTCAATTACATTCAGTTCGTTCCGCTCGGGGAAGAACTCGAACCGTTTGGCCTTCTGGACGGCGGGCTGCGAAGCACCGGGCTGGCTTTCTCGCGACAGTTCGGCATCGCGCCGGCCGTCTCCCGCGAGGACGTACATTCCCTTCGATTGATCGAAGCTGACGGAGTAAGCGAGGGCCGAGAAGTAGCCATCTTTCATTCGGCCTTCGATTTCGCAGTTGCCCCGGCCCAACACGGTGACATGTTCGGATTTGTCGCGCGGGGCGACCACTTGGGTGACGGTGAGTTCCTCGCAGCGCAGGGTCCCCGCCTGCTCAGGGAGCCGGTCGACTTCGAGCCGCTCGGTCGGGGTGTTGACGGGGCCGTAGACCACGCGCACGCGATCGAAGAATTGGCTGCGACGTTTCTCGGCATTCCCCTTCATGCGTCCCGAGTAGGTGACCTGGGTGAAGTTCCAGGGGCTGTTTCCCTGGGCGATGAGAGCGCGGTTGGCAGCGCCGGGCCGCCCCTTTTTCTCGGGGCGATTGGTGTTGCGGGTCCAGAACGTGAGGATGCCCGGGCCGTTGCTGTTCAGATCGCCGGTCGCCTGTTCGAACTGGAACTCTTGACCGGTGGCGAGACGGACACTTTGCAGTTTGTTGTCTTGATACTCGGCGCTCTTGATGTTGACGCGGTCGCGGCAGAGGACGTTTTCGAGTTCGGGCTCGCGCTCGGCATTGTCTTCGATGAATGAGACCCGGCGTGTGAGCCGGACCTGCATTTCTTCGCACGCGAGCTCGGTCCCGTTGAGCTGGGTCTTGACTCCGGAGAAGAAGCGGGCGGTCTGGCCGTCGAATTCCATCTTCTCTTGCCAGAAGATATCGACCAATTGGGAATCGGGAAGCTTCTTGCCGTCGATGCCGCTGCGAACGGGCATGCGCAGCACCCCCTTGCCCTGGACCGCAGCCTGATTGGCTCCGCGGTCGAAGCGGATGTCGTCTCCCTCAAGTTGCAGGCCGCGGTCATGCACGTGGGCCGGCTTGCCCTGGACCCGCAGCACCTGGCGTTCTTCGGTGTAGTTCCAGACCTGCAGTTGGTCTCCCTTCACATCGAGGGGAATCTGGCCAGGGCCGTGGTTTTGCGTGACATGCACATGGCCTTCGGTGCGGATGCGTTCGACCTCGGCATCGTCGGCGTCGAGCAGCATCTGCACGCGGATGACGTCGGCCGAGACCAGGATGGGTGACTGAGTCTTGCCCGGGCGGTTTTCGGCCTCGGGCTCTGGTCCTGGGAGAGGATTGAGCGGCGGGTCGGCCGGGGGCGATTTGTCGGCGGGAGGATTGGGCGGCCGGAGACCGGCGGCGGCCGGACGGTTGTTGGCGGCGGCCTGAACGCCGGGGGTGGAATCGGAGTCGCGGAGCGCGACACGGCGGAGAGGGGAGTTGCCAGGGGGCGTGGCGCGAGGGGAAAGCGTGGTGACGTCGGGCTCAAGCGATTCGGGGCGGGCCGGCGGCGGGCCGAGGCGGCCGGGCTGGAACCAGATTTCGAGGCGTTCGGTGGCCCCCACCAGTTGAGGGCTCTTGAGTTCGACCTGCCGCAGCGCCAGCATGCGTTCGGGGCGGGTACGTCCATCATCGTTGAATTCACCGCGCCGCCGGCGCGGCTGGGGGTCGTCGGATGGAGAGGCGTCCTCCGAGAGCCAGATGCGGACGCGCTCGGCCAGCAGGCGCATGCCACCCGGGCGGGTGAGCACGACCCGCTGCTGCAGGTCGATGGTGCTGCCGGGCTGGTCGGTGCGGGGTTCGAACCGCAGGTCCCCCTCCCACTTGGCGGCGAAATCGATGCGGGGGAGCGGCTCTTCCTCGCTTTTGGGAAGCCGCCCGGTGTAGCGTACGAGGCGTCCATTTCCCCGGCAATGGGCGGTCTCGACATCTCCCTCCCGGTCGAGGGTGACGGCGATCTCGGTCGACTGCAGACGGTGATTCTTCTGTTCGACGCGGACGGGGCTGGTTCCCTTGAGGATCACTTCGCGGGCCGGTTCGTCGTAGGTGAGTTCCTGGAGGGTGGCCTTCAGTTCAGAGCGGTCGGAGGTGATGATGGTTTTGGGACCGGAGGCCCGCAGCCAACGGAACTTGAGGTTCGAGAATTCTCCCCCCGCCGTGCCGGAGCGGGGGGCTTCCAGAGGGGCCTCCTCGGCGGGAGCGGAGTTTCCGTCGGAAATGACCGTCTCGGCGGCGACCAGCGGATCTGGTTGATCGCGGACGAATTCGAGGGTGAGGGTGTCTGTGCTGAGGCGATCGGACTGGGTCTCGCTGGTCGGCTGGACGACTTCGACATTCTTGTGAAAGACCGCCACCTGCACCTCGAGCTTGTATTCGAAGTTGCCGGTGCAACTGATACTGACCGGGGCCCGCTGCTTGCCGGTCTTGGGGGAGGATTTGGCCTGGCGGCGATCTTCGGCCCCGGGCTGCAGCTGCAGGTGAACGCCACTGACGAGGCGCAGGGTGCGGATGCCGGAGATGGCCGGCTTGTCTTCGTCGAGCTTCCCGACCTGGGGGATGAGATCGAGTTCGATTCCCTGGGCGCGGCCACTGTGCCCCCCCCAGGTGAAGTCGATTTCGTGATCGCTCCAGGCGCGTTGCGAGGCTTCGGAGAAACTGAAGTTGTGGGTGTTGGCGGCCAATCCGTTGGGGCCGCGGATGGCGACCGGGCCGAGCAGGGAGCCCCCCACCACCCGGCCGGGGCGGGGATTGCGGATATCGAATTTCTCGGCGAATTCCAGCACTGCCGCATCGCAGACAATAGTAAGCGGCGGATCGTCGGGTGGGGCGTCTGGCGTGCGGTACACGATCGCGAAGGGCTCGAACCGCACGCGGTTCGAGTTCTCTTCTTTTTCCCACTCTTCCGTGAAGATGTAGGCGTTGGAGCTGCGCAGGGCGTAGCGGGCCTGGGCGCTCCAGGGGGCGTGGGGAAGACTTTCGGCGGCCACGTCCAGCAGATCGCGACGCTGCTGCGGCATGCTGCTGGGGGCGGCTTGATCGGAATCGGTGGAGGAATCCTCCGACTGCGGCGACGGACGGGCCGAGTTGATTCCGGCCCGCGAGGCGGGGGGATTGACCAGTGGGCTCACCACGACGCCGTACCCCAGGCGCAGCGACAGCAGCAGGGCCATCGTCACAAGGGTGCGGTAGATCCGTTGGCTCACGGTGAAACTGCGTTGGATGCGGTGAGGGATGGGGTTTGCGAAGGACGCCGGCGGGACCGGTCAGTCGGTCCGTTGCTCGGGCATGTGGATGATGACGTCGGTGATGTCGATGAGCCCGACGGGGCGTCCCAGGCCGTCGATCACGGGCAGTTCACTGATGTGAAAGTCGGCGAGCAGTTTGCAGGCATCGGCCAGGGGAGAGTCGCACGAGATGGTCTTGGGACGGTGCGTCATCACTTCGGTCAAGGGGCGGTCGAGCTGTGATTCGCGGCGTTGTTCGAGCAGGCGGGCGAGATCGCTGTCGGTGAAGAGTCCGGCGAGGCGGCCCGTTTCGTCGACGGCCATGATGGCCCCTGTGCGGCGGCCGGCGCGTTGGTGCGAGACGAGGGCCTGTCGCACGGTGAGTTCCTGCGAGGCGATGCGCAGTTGCTCGCCCCGCCGCATCAGATCGCTGACGGAACAGAGCCGGCGCCCCAGGGCCCCGGCGGGATGAACCTGGGCGAAGTCTTCGCGTGAGAAACCGCGTTGGCGGCAGGTGACGAGGGCCAGAGCGTCTCCGACCGCCAACATCACGCTGGTGCTGGTGGTGGGGGCAAGCCCGAACCAGCCCGCCTCGGAGATCGATCCGGTGGCGAGCAGGGCGTCGGACTGGCTGCCGAGGGTGCTGGTCTCGCGGGCGGTGATGGCCACGATGGGGATCCGCTGCCGACGGACATGGGGCAGCATCCGACAGAGCTCTTCGGTCTCACCACTGTTGGAAAGGGCCAGCAAGACATCGCCCGGACGGAGGACCCCCAAGTCGCCATGCACCGCCTCGGCGGGATGCAGGAACAGGGCGCGGGTGCCGGTGGAAGAGAGGGTGGCGGTAAGCTTGCGACCGATGAGCCCGGCTTTTCCCATCCCTGTGACGACCACCGCCCCGGTGCAGTTGAGCAGCAACCGCACAGCGTGGCAGAAGCGGTCATCAAGCCGACGTGCGACATTTTGCAGCGACTGCGCGGCCAGCTGCAGGATCTCGCGGGCTTCGCGCAGTTGCTCGAAGCGTTCGGCGGGAACAATACCCGAGGTCGACACGTCGCCCGATGTGGAATCGGGAGGAGGCGAGCCAGAGGGTAGGGGGAGGGCACTCATTAAGGTCATCCTTGACCAGCGGGGCACAACGCGGTCGACATCTGGCCGGGTCTCCGAAGCATCCCGCTGGGGAGAGACAGCCTGTCCCCGCCGCGACCCCAGACGAGGGTGAGGGAGCGGCGAGGGAATGTCGCAAGGTAGGGAATCTACTCTGGTTCCGTTGAGGGGGTCAATTGGGATCGGCGGGGCGTTGAGACAGCCAACCGCCGTCGAAGTCCCTGGGGGGAGGAGGCGATCCGAAGTCCGGTTCTCGATCCCAGGGGGATAGTGCGATGTCGGTGGAAGTGGCTGGGGGACTGGAGAAGTTGAAAACGAATCATCGTCCTCGTGTCGGAAGGGGCGACGAAATTGCCCGGGGGGTTCCGGACCGGGAGATTGGGAGGTTGGGAGAGGGCGGGGCATGGGGGGGGTGGGGGGATTGGGCGTGGGTAGGTTGGCGGAATTGTGTCGCATGGCGGCGAGACGATATGATTTGCGGGAGTTGATGACACCTTTTTCCCCCCGGAGAATGATCCATGTCGGACCAGGCCCGTGAGACTTCTGCTGCTTCCACCCGCCGTGACTTCATGAAGGCTTCGTCGGCCGTAGCTGGCGGCGTTCTGGCGGGCAGCCTGGCGATGGCCCCCCGGGCGTACGCCGCCGGCAGCGATGTGCTGAAGGTGGGGTTGGTGGGTTGTGGTGGCCGGGGAACCGGTGCGGCCGCCCAGGCCTTGAACGCCGACCCGAACGTGCGGCTGGTGGCGATGGGAGACGCCTTTGCCGACCGTCTGGAGGGCAGCCTGGCGAGCCTCAAGGAAACGGGCCTGGGAGACAAGATTGCGGTCGACAGCGACCACAAGTTCGTGGGCTTCAACGCCTACAAGCAGGTGATTGACAGCGGCATCGACGTGGCCGTGCTGACCGCGCCTCCGCACTTCCGGCCGGCCCATCTCGCCTATGCGGTCGAGAAGGGGAAGCATGTGTTCGCCGAGAAGCCCGTGGCCGTGGACGCCCCCGGCGTGCGGCAGGTCTTCGCCGTGAGCAATCTGGCGAAAGAGAAAAAGCTCTGTCTGGTTTCGGGGCTGTGCTGGCGGTACGACTACGGCATGCGGGCGACATTCGACCAGATTCGCGCGGGGGCGGTGGGGGACATTACCGCCATCCAGGCGACCTACCACACCTCGACGCTGAAGAAGTTTCCCCGTCAGCCCGGCTGGAGCGACATGGAATTCCAGCTGCGGAACTGGCAGCACATGGTGTGGCTGGGGGGCGACCACAATGTCGAGCAGCACATTCACAGCCTCGACAAGGTGGCCTGGGCGATGGGAGACGAACCCCCGGTGCAGTGCACCGGCAGTGGCGGCCGTCAGGCCCGGACCGGGGCCGAATCGGGGAATGCCTATGACCACTTCAGCGTGGTGTACGAGTACGCCAACGGAGTGAAGGCCTTCACTTCGTGCCGGCAGATCGACGGCTGCTCGAATGACGTCTCGGACCACGTGTTTGGCACGAAGGGAACCTGCGACATCTTCGCCCACTCGGTCAAGGTAGGGGGAAAGACAGCGTGGAAGTTCAAGGGCCAAAAAGGAGACATGTACCAGACCGAGCACAACGAGCTCTTTGCCGCCATCCGCAAGGGTGAGCCGATCAACAACGGCGACTACATGACCAAGAGCACGCTGATGGCCATCATGGGACGCATGTCGGCTTACACTGGCAAGACGATTACCTGGGAACAGGCGCTGAATTCCAAGGAGAATCTCACTCCCGCGAGCTACGACTGGACGAAGCTGCCCGAGCCGGTGGTGGCCGTACCCGGTGTGACGCAGTTCGTCTGAGTGGTTCCCGACGAGTTCTCAACGGATATCGATTGCAGCCCGGTCTGGCATCTGCCAGGCCGGGCTGTTTGCATTCTGTGACCGACATGATCGATCTCCGGCCTGTTGGGGGCGGGACGACGGTGCAGTTCGTCTTTTCGGCCAAAGGGGGATGTCCTATTCTTCGCCCCCCTTGTTCGGGAGGAAGATCATGGATGGTCGTGCGGTGCGGATGTGGGATGGATTTCGGAGCCTGTTCCCCGGCCTCTTGGGGCTGGTGGTGGGGGCCGGTGTGCTCTGGGGAATGGGATCCGCACGGGGCGATGAGAGGGAAGCCGCCCCGGCCAAACCACCAGCTGTCGAACGGGAGGAATCCCAGTCGCCGCAGGAAAGTGACCAGGACGACGCGGGCGAGCTGACCAGCGTGCGGGAGGCCGACGTGAAGGCCCGCATGGTCCGGGTCGAGGCGAATCCGGAATTATCGGCCGAGACCAAGGCAGCGGCACTGGAGCTCTACAAGTCGGCCCTCGATGCCCTGGGGGAGGGGACCGAGTTCAGCGCGCGCCGTACCCGCCTTGAGGAGATGGCCCTGACCGCCGATGAAGATCTGGCGCAGGTGAGCCAGAGACGCGACAGCCCCCGTCCCACCGCGGCCTCGCAGGTCGAGTCGAACGCCAGCCTGGCGGAATTGCAGGAAGGGCTGAGTGTGGCCGAGGCGACGCTGGAGGAATGGCGCGAGAAGTTGGCCGAGGCGGAGGGAGAGGTTTCGCGCCGGGCCACGCGGCGCCTCGAGATTATCGATCGCCAGCCGGAGGTGCGTCAGAAACTGCGCGCGGTCGAGGAAGAAATCGAACGTGGACCCGGGGAAACCGATTCGGAAGACGAGGCCGAGGCACGGCAGATGCTGCTGCAGGCGAGACAGCAGGCGGCGGAGGCCGAGCGGGAACTGCTGCGCCAGGAGTTGGTGACCTACGAACTGACAGCGGGGCTGTTGTCGGCACGACGCGATCTGGCGGCGTTGGAGATCGAACAATCGCGGGGCGTGGTGACCGCCTGGGAAGAGGCCTTGAATGAGCGGCGGCGGGACGAGGTGGCCTATCAGGCGCAGCTTGCCGCGCTGGCGGTCGAACGGGCCCCGGCCGAACTCCGTCCGCTGGCCGAACGCAACCGGGAACTGGCCGAGTCGCGGGTGGTGCTGGTCAGTCGGGCCGAGCAGGCGGCTGAAGAACTGGAGCAAATCGAGACCCAGGCCCGCGAACTGGCGGAAGAGTCGGACCAGGTGACCCGCCGGGCGCGGCGGGCCGGGTTCACCGAGACCGTGGCGGTGGTGTTGCGGCGGCGTCGCGAGAGTCTGCCGACGCCCGCCGAGTTGGCGGAACGCTCTGGTGAACGGCAGGATGAAACCGCCCAAATCGGCCTGCAACTGGCCGAGTTGGAGGATGAGCGGAAAGGGTTGTCTGACCTGGGAGCGGCAGTGGTCCGGGAGGGGCGCGTGTTGTTTCCCGGCGGGAGGGAACCGGGTGCTGAACAGGCCGATGAGATCCGGGCCCTGTTGAAGTCGCGCCGTGCGGCCCTCGACACGCTGATCGACGACACCTCCCGCTACCTCGAAACGCTGATGGGACTTGAGACGGCCGAGCGGGAACTGCTGCGCCAGACCGAGTTGTATTCCCGCTTCTGCGATGAGCATGTGTTGTGGATTCGCAGCATGAGCTGGCCGGGTGTCGGCGAAATGGGACGAATCGGACAGGGATTGCGGGTACTGGTTCGGCCGGCCTTCTGGCAGACCCTGGCGATGAGCCTGGTGAACGATCTGGTGCGACGCCCGGCCGTCCCCCTGTGTCTGGGGTTGTTTGTGGCGGGCTGTTGGCTGGCCGCTCCCTGGGTCGAGACTCTGCTGAAACGGCTGGCCGCTGCAGAAAACCAGTCGTCGGCAGATGCCTCGATGCTGAGCCTGGGTTCATTGCTGTTCAGCGTCGCACCAGTGCCGTTGGTCTTATTGTTTCTGGGGGCGCGGATCGGTGCGTTGGGATTGGATGAGGTGACGGCGGCGGGGGGCCGGGTTCTGCAGACCGTAGCGCTGTTGTTGTTCCCGTTACGGATGATCCGGCATGGTGCGCGGCTGCGGCGGTTGGTGCCGGGGGTTTTGTCTGGTTCGACCGGAGAGCTGGCTGGCTGGCGACGGTTTGCCCGCAGCGCCTCGTGGTGGGGGCTGCCGCTGTTAGCGATCACCCTGTGGGGGATCTACGTCGCGGGGGATGCCGCCCGGGGCGCACTAAGCCGGGCCGCCTTCCTGCTGCTGCAAGGGGTCTTGTGGTGGGCGTTGTGGCAACTGTTGCCCGACGGGGGAACAGATGCCCCGTTGGTGGCGGACGAGACGGAAGCGGCCGACGGGGCGGCGGTCGCTCGCGACGGGTTCTGGCGCGGAGCCTGGCGGATGCTGTGTCTGGCGATTCCCGCGTTGTTCGGCGGACTGTCCCTTGCGGGATTTCACTTCACGGCGGTTCAGTTGGAACTGCGGTTGCTGGGCCTTGTGGGATTGTGGGGAGCAATCGACCTGGTGCGGCAGCTGGTGGGAGGCTGGTGGCTCCCCCGGATGAGCCCGATCTCGCACTCGCGCCTGCCGCGGCTGGGCAAGGGAGCGTCTTCGCAATCCAGCGCGGCGACCAATGACAGCGAAGCGCTGCCTGTCGCCGAGAGTCACCTGGTGCAATGGCAGGACCTGCTGTGGATGGCCTCCATGGGGGCGTTCACCCTCGGGTGCTGGGCGATCTGCCGACAGCTCTTGCCGGCTCTGCGGATCCTCGAGGCGGTCGAATTATGGCCGCATCCCTTCCGCATTCTTGACACCGCGGCGGAGGAACCGACGGCGGGGTTGATCACTCTGGCCGGGCTGTGCGTGGCCGTGGTGATTGCCGGGATGACCTGGTTCTGCGAGCGAACGCTGCCCGAGCTGTTGGACGTCTTGGTGCTCTCGCGGACGCGGCTCGATCCGGGGGCCCGCTATGCCGTCGCGACCGTCTGCCGATATGCCGCGCTGATGCTGGGGACCCTGGCCACCTTCCAGCAGTTGGGAATTGGCTGGGCGCAGTTGAACTGGTTGGTGGCGGCGATGACGGTGGGTCTGGGGTTTGGCCTGCAGGAGATCTTCGCCAACTTCATCTCGGGCCTCATTCTACTGATCGAACGCCCCGTACGGATCGGTGATATTGTCTCGATTGGCGATGTGACTGGCAGTGTCACCCGCATCCGGATGCGGGCCACCACCATCACCGATGGCGATTTGCGCGAACTGATCGTTCCCAACAAAGAGCTGATTACCGGCCGGGTCATCAACTGGACACTGACGAACACGCTGTCGCGGCTGACCATCAAGGTCCGGGCGGCGGTGGGGACCGATCCCGATCTCGCCCGTGCGTTGTTGCTGGGTGTGGCCCAGAAACATCGGCTGGTGTTGAAGCAGCCGGCCCCTTCGGCCCAGTTTGAGGAATTCGCCGAGAACTCGCTGGTGTTCTCATTGCGGGTCTGTGTAGGGACCTGCGATGTGGTCTCTGCAGTGCGGCATGAACTGCTGACAATGATCAAGCGGGAATTCCAGGAGGCGGGCATTGTGACCAGCGTCCAGCCGGCGAAAACCGGAACCTTCAGTGTTCCCGTGCCTGGAACGCCCGCGACCGCGCAGGGACCGCCGCCCACTCCCCTCGTGGAATCGGCGCGTTCCATTGAGAGTGTGCCCAAACCGCACTTTCCCCCGGGGGATGCCGCGATTGCCGAGGTGCGGACAACCGCTCCACAGTAGCCAACGCGGAGTAAGTCTGGGCCGCACGTGGGATCAACGGGACGAACTCGATTGGCCGGCCCGAATCCGCATGCTCAAGTGGTGGGAATGCGGTGGGTGGGAACCGGACGCCCGGGACGGAAACTCTGCAGCGTTTCGATGCGGTGGGTCAGGGTGAGGGCGGCGGCGGCGGCGGCGACTTCGTCCCTGACCATCTGCGCGAGCAGTTCGGGGTCGATGGCCACCCGGGCATTCACCACGACATGGGCCTGCTTCACCTGGCAGTTCGAGGGAAGCGACAGCTCGGGAGGGGTGAAACTGCTCACCAGGTTCGCCACCCCGTAGAACCCCTCCCAAAGTCCAATCGACTTGAGGTGGGCGGTCTCGGCCCCCACCGCATCAAATCGCCGGCGAAGGCGGTCGATCAGATCAACCAGCAGGTTGTCGAGCGGAAACTCGTGCGGAGCATCGACCACGACCTGGCTGTTCAGCCAACCGAGTTCGGCCTCACCCTCGGCATACACGTCGTAGTCAAGTTCCATGACCCGCTGGCCGAACGCGCCGCGCTGGTCGAGGAAGTCGCAGAGTTGGTCGAAACCGGCCCCCGTACGGGCCGAGATGCGCACAATGGGGCGTCCTGGAAACTGTTCCTGGAGCAGGGTGGTCAACTCGTTCACCTGCTCTGCAGTCAGTTCGTCGAGGCGGTTGATGATCAGGAAATCGGCCTCTTCCAGTTGCTTGCGGAAGATGTATTCGGCCTTGGGCGAGAACCCCCCTCGACCAGAATTGCTGAGGATCCGCAAGCCATGGCTGGGTTTGAGAATCACGCCATAGGGGGCCACATCGAGCGGCTGTTGGTACACCTGCACCAGTGGGCGGATCACCGTGGCGACCAGATCGGTGCAACTGCCGACAGGTTCGGCCAGAATGATCTCGGGGCGGTCGTCGCTGCCAAGTTGTTCGACGGTGGAGGTCAATTCATTGAAGTTGCAGCAGAAGCAGGCCCCGGCCACTTCCCCCACCTCGAAACCCTGGGAGCGGAGCGTGTGCGTGTCGACCAGATCGGTGGTTTGATCGTTCGTGACGATGCCCACCCGTTTTCCCTGGGCCATGTAGTGGCGGGCGAGACGGCCCACCGTGGTCGTCTTCCCGGCACCGAGGAAACCGCCGATCATGATGTAGCGCGGAGTCATGGAATCTGAGAGTCCGAAGACGTTCTGCGGGGCCAGCCCGCGTGGGTTGAAGAGCCAACGACCGAAGCAACACTCTAAGAAACGTCAGAATGAGATTCAACATGGTTGCTGTAGAAAGAAACCATCTCCGGGGAGGAGAAAATGAAAATCTTTTCTGTCACGGTGGGGGCCTCATTCCGATGGAAGCGAGGTTGCGATGAAACGCGTGCCTGGTCGACGACAGTTTCTGACGGTGTTGGGGCGCGGCCTGATGGTAGCCTGTGTGGGCGGGCAGGCGGCTGCCGAATTGGGGCTGATTTGCCGAGGTTCTACGGCTTGGGCGGGGTCCGGGTGACCGCGAGCGAATAGACCCGGTCCCCGGTTACGACGAGGCGTGCGGTTTGCTGAAGCTCCACGCAGCCTGAGTGGCGCGGGGAACACACCCGCCCGCACTCTGTGGGATGATGGCGTTGTCTCCCGCCAGGAGAGAATCCCGGGTTGCGCACGACAACCGGAAGTGACCGGGGAGGAGCATCGTCATCTTTCCGGAATCACCCTGCGTGGAATTGTCGGCGGAATCCACTTAATGGGCGATCTTATAGAGCGCCCCATCGGTTCGCAGGTACATCGCCCCATTCGAGAAAGCGGGGGTGGCGAAGGTCCGTCCGGGGATCTGATTGGTTCCCAGAACTTCGAATTCCCGGGCTGGCTTGACCCACGTGGCCAGTCCATTTTCGTTGAGGAACAGGATGCGGCCATTGGCATAAACCGGAGAGGCCGAGTAGTTGTCTCCCAGCCGCTGGGTCCAATACACCTCGCCCGTTTTGGCATTCACGCACGAGGCGATGCCATTGTCGGAGACGAAATACAGATCGTCTTCGACCAGAACCGGAGTCGGAGTGCTGGGAGCGCCCCGCTTCAGCCTCCAGGCGATGTGCGAGTCGGTGATGTCTCCCTTCCCTCCCAGACGGACCGCCAGCAGTTCAGGATTGTCGTAGTCGTGGTTGTAGATGACGAGGCCGTGGGCGACGGTGGGCTGTGGCACCACCGACCAGCCGGGGGCCAGCACTTTCCAGAGTTCTTCGCCGGTATGGATGTCGTAGGCGGCGCAGTGGTCGGGGCCGGGAGCCAGCACCTGGACTTGCCCATCCACTTCAGCCACGGCGGCGGTTACGAACGAGTGATTGACTCGGCCGGTGACGGTGCGTTCGCGCTTCCAGGCGATTTTTCCGGTTTCGGCATCGACGGCCGCAACATACGGATGGCTGCTGCCATCGCAGGCGACCACCAACTTTCCCGAATGCAGTACGGGGGTACCGCCACTGCCGTGCACCGGGGGGTAGTCCAACTCGGTGCAGAGCCACTGCACTGCACCCGTGTCGGCCTGGAGCCGTGCCATGCCCAGGGTGCCGAAGTGCACGAACACGGCGTCGCCCTGCACGAGGGGGGTGGGGCTGGCGTGACTGTTTTTCTTGTGAATGGCCGGGGCTGTTTCGACCGCGCGGACTTCGCGATCCCAGATGACACGACCGGTCTCTACATCGAGGGCCAGGGCCCGCAGCGAGAGTCCCTCGCCCTGCGGGACTGCCGTAGTCAAGTAGACCTTGCCCCGCGCGACGGAAGCCGAGGACCAGCCCAATCCCGCGATGGGGGTCTTCCAGACGACGTGTTGTGTCTCGGACCATTCCAGGGGGGTGGCGGGACCGTCGGCATGGGCGTCGGCCCGCGGGCCACGGAATTGAGGCCAGTCGCCTCCGAGCAGGGCGGCCACGACGGCGATCTTGAACAGCATGGCGAGACTTTCGGGGGAATGAGGTTCAATGGCGGCCGGACCTGGAGCAGCCTGTCGAACCGCACCGGGGAGAATGTCCTGTGGCAGATCACTGTGGGAACGTGAGCATCAGCGGGAGAACTACCGCTGTATTGTCATGGCGGCGTTCTTGACGCCGAGGGCTTCTTGCTGAGCCGTTGAAGAGTCGAGGTATTTGTGAAAGGCAACGTCATCGCGACGGGCACTGGCACCGCGGAAGACAAGGGCGAAGCTGCGACGGTGCCGGGTGGGTGAGTTGTTGGGCTCGGCCCGGTGAATCGTATTGCCATGGTGGATCAGCAGATCGTTGGGCTGCGCGAGAATCGGAATTTCGCGGGCGCGGTCGGCTTCGGAATAGTCGACGATTCCCTGGGAAAAGCCGAGGGTCCTGGTGCGCCCGTGGGGCCGCAGCCCTTCACGGTGGGAACCTGGAATGTAGCGCAGGCAACCGTTCTCTTCGTCGACTGTGTCGAGGGCCAGCCACATGGTCAACACCTGCGGCGGCTGGAGACAGAAGTAGTAATTGTCTTGATGGGGCGGGGTGGGGTGATCGGTGGCGGGGGGTTTGTTGAACCACTCGGTCCCCTGGCAGGTGGCGGGCTCCCCCAACAACTCTTCGGCCAGATTCCGCCAGGCGGGGTGCTGGATGTACTGAGCGAAAAACGGATCATTTTCGATCCGTGACATCTGTTTGAGGGTCTCGGGCCGGGAGCGGTCGTGATAGAAGGCGTCTCCCTCGGGCAGGTGGGGGACAACCTGAGTGACATAGCGATGCAATTCGTCTTGCAACTCGGCGAAGTCGGCCGCTGACAGAAACTGGCGGACGACGACATATCCCTCGTTTTGGAATTCGGCTCGGCGGGATGCGAGTGCAGCGGCGGGGGCGGCCATGGTCTTCGGGGAGGGAACAGAGTTGAGGATGAGGGTTTGGCTCTTGGGAGATCGTGCGCGATTTTGACGGATGGGTCAACCGGGCAGGATTGGTCAGGTTCTCAAATGACTGGAGTGTACCTGCCGGAGACATCGCGTTGGGTGTCGCGTGCGGAGACCCGCCACGCTAAGCGGGGAGTGGTATTGGTCCCCGGGATTCCCGTTGGTTGGAGAGGTGGAATGCTGTGTCGAGATTGCATGTCGGATGGGCGAGACGTAAATTGCCGATCCTGTCTTGTGTTTACTTTCTTGCAGCCCTGAGGATGCGATGCCGATTCCGGCCGAGTTGAAGGATGTTCGTGACCTGTTCACCGCGACTGAGTATGGTTTGTTGGAGGCGAGCTATGAGGAGGCGCCCGCGGCCGAGTTGAAGAAGAAGCTGACACTGGCCCGGACGCTGCGTGACAAGTGGAAGGATCAATACACTCGTCAGCGGCGGGCGCGGCAGCAATCGCGCGGGGGCCGTGCCGGCGCCGAGAATGACCGCAGCCATGCCAAGTTGGAACTGTTCACCGAGGCGGTGCGGCGGTTCGAGGCCCTGTTGGCCGCCGCGCCAACGGCCGCCCCCGCGGCCGCCAAGGCGGCACGCAAGAAGGCGACCAAGGCGGGCCGTACCCGGGCCCATCGCCAGGAGCGGGTGACCAGCCGCAAGACTCTGCGCCCGATGACGACCCGCGCAACGGCGGCCAAGAAGGCGGCGGCACCGGCACCGGCACCGGCCGCACCCGCTGCCGCTCCCGCGGCGGCCCCGGTGGCCGCCGCCAAGAAGACCGCTGCCCGTCGGCCCCCCAAGGGAATCAAGGCTCCGAAAGCCAAGGGGAAAGCCAAGGGAGCCAAGCCCGCCGTCGCCACCCCCTCGGTCGGCCGCCTCGGAGTTTCCGTTCCCGGCCCCAAGAGTGCGGCCGCCTCGGCCAAGGCGAAGAAAACCGGTCTGAAACTGACCGGGTTGACAACCCGCACCCGGGGCCATGTCTCGGCGGCTGGCAAGCGGGCCCAGGGGAAGAAGGACACCCGTGGCCGTCGCTAGGAATTCTTCCCGATTCGTCATCCCCTCGATGGCGGGGAAGCGACCGAAGATCAGACCGCCCCGAGTGGTCTGACAGAGCACTTGCCAAAACGCCGCAGGTCGGGACACCGGCCTGCGGCGTTTTCGTTTGGCGGAGATGGGAATGGCGGTTCAGCTCGACCATTCGCGCAGTTGCCCCACCAAATCGACCATTTGCTGACGCTTGCGTTCGAACAGGGCGAACAGCGTGAGGATGGCCACGCCCGCGAAGATGACGGTCAGCCAGATCAGCCAGGTCTGGTGCAGGTGGAACGCGGCATGCCACAACAGCGTCAACAGGGCCACCCCGAGGAAGGCGGTTCCCTGGAACAGGAAGCTGCGCACTCGCAGCAGCATTCCCGCCAGCACCCCCAACACCGACAGCCCCGCGAGCACCACCGCCAGCCACGGTTTCTCGGCCAGCCCGTTGAGAAAGATCTCGATGGTCGAAGAGGTATAGATGAGGGTGGATGAGAGGTACCGTAGCGAGGAACTCTGGGTGGGGGTCAGCTGATCGCGGTGAATCCAAGAGGCGGCCAGCAGGCAGAGCGCAAAGGGAATAAACCACAGCTGCGGATGCTGCAGCAGGCGATAGCCCTCGAGATGTTGGAATTGCAACCACAGGGCTGCGTTGACGGCAAGTACTCCCAGCAATCCCAGGGCGAACGACTTCCGCCGGACCGACAGCACGCCGTAAAACAGCCCTCCCAGCAGCATCGTCAATGAGGCTTGGCCCACGGAAGGATTCAGCCAGAAACCCAGCAGAGGGAGCATGGGGAGCAACATACCGGTGTTTTCGAGCGGTTCGGCCAGCACGAGCAGATTCCGCCTGCGGAAGACTTCCGAGAGACCCAGGCCCACAAAGGCCAGGAACAGCAGGAAGAATGGCCAGTACGTCTGGAAGATTCCCGAGAAGAGCCAGGGAAGCGATAGCCGCAGGTGCAGGAACAACAGTGTCAGCAACCCTTCCGCGGCATAGACCCACAGGGCCTTGCGTGACTCGGCCAGTCGCAGGGGATCGCGGCCGGGCAGCAGGGCGGCCGCCAGGCACAGGCCGGCGAAGAGCACGAGGGCTCCGGCCACGATCGCGACCGCGATGTACTCCTCCCGAGTACGGGCGGGCGACAGGAGAGTGGCTTCGAGGCCAATGATGAGCAGTACCGTGGCCAGGCCGATTCCCATCAACCAGGGGAGGATTCTCTGGATGGCGCTGCGCCAGGTCTCGGAGAGGCGTGACCAGTGGCTGATCAACAGGGACAGGTTGAGGGCCAGCAGCAACAGGGCCGCCGCCTGGATCGAGAACCGTACCAGCAACCAGTTGACTGGAAACCACGCCCAGGCCCAGAAGATGCTGGCGAACGCCGCCCGTCGCAGCACCCGGCCGTGCAGGCGGCCGTCATCGGATTTGCGGCAAAGCAGCCCGAGAACGAGGATGGGAGCCCACGCTCCACTCGCCATCTGCACCCGCCGCAGTGGTTCGATGGCTCCTGATACCTCGGTCCAGACAGTCACAAACGTGATCGCCAGCACCAGTGTCGACACGAATTGTGTCGCGCGGGCCAGCCAGAGGCGGTTGATTTCGGCATTCCGGTGGAAGGAGTTGATTCCCAGCCATTCCGCCACGCGGTCGCAGTCGCGCCGCCGCCACCACAACAGATACGACAGCGCTGTGTAGCCCGCCAGCAGTTGCCCCTCGAACGTCAACCGCCAGCGCAGCTCGGGAGTCAGCACGAGGGGAATCCATGCGAAGAGCAACAGCCCTGACAGATAAAGCGGAAGCAGCGTCACCTCCCGTTGACCATCCCGCAGGCAGAGAGCCCAGAGCACGATGAGGCTGATCTCGGTCCAGAGATGACTCGCGGGAACCGCCGCGCTCAAGCCAGCCGCAAACACGGCCAGTACGACGGTGAAGCTGAACCAGGCCACACCGACCCACCCCACCCCCCGTTGGAAACTGGTCGGCGGCAGCCACCCTGTCAGCGGCTCGCGCTCCGTTCCGGAACTCGCTGTGCAATCCCGGTCGAGCCACAGGGCGACGAGGGCGGTCGGCAGCAGCGACAGCCAGGTGGAGTCGCCCCGTTGGATGATTCGTTGGAAGTCCGAGATCCCGTTGGGGAGCCATGGCAGCCAACGGCTGATTTCCGCCAACGGCAGGAGTAAAGCCGAACTCCACAGCCACCGCCGGTCGCGTGACCAGAGCACGTGCAGCAGTCCCAGTATGGCCAACCCCCGCAGTTCCCAGGCGGCCCAACCGATGGCTCCTCCCCGTACCAGCTCACTGAGAGTCAGACCGAGCGCCAGGCAGCTGAGGGCGGCCAACCCCGGCAGGCGGGTCTGGGGAGTCTCCCCGGTCTGGGCCGCGGCCCGCTGCCGCAGACCCACCTCCAGCAGCCACAATGCGAAAGCCGCACCCACAAGGCAGAGCCTGAGTACCGGCCAGGCCGAGAGTCCCCAGGTCAATTCCCGCTGCGCGAGGGTATGCGCCAACAGCAGGGCTGCTGTTCCGCAGGCGAGGGTGCGCCAGATGTGGCCGGTGCGGAGACCCCGCCATTCCAAAGGTGCGGCGAGCGCCGTCAGGGCGAGGGCCCACGAGATCGCGCCCAGTATGGATGCAAACACTCCCTGCGCGGCGACTCCTGAGCGCAGCGCCGTCATCGACGAGACCACGGGAATCTGGCTGATCACCCAGAGTGACATTCCCAGCACGCATTGGGTGACCAACAGGGGGGGCAACTGTTGCCGATTCCAGACTCGCGAACTGTCGGCCTCGTTCTGGGGAGGTGAGGTGGCGAAACCGAGCCGGCGACGACCTCCCTGCCAACCGAGGGCCGCCAGACTGGCCACCATTGAATTCCAGAGGATCAATTCCAGCGACAGGAATTGGTCGAGGGGACGACCGGCCCGGGCCGCAAGATAAGCCACGATGGAGGTGGCCGAGATCTGCAGCAGCAACCCCGCCCCGAAGACATACGTCCCTTCGGCGAAACAGATCGCGTGTCCGATCAGCACGAGGGCCCACACGATGAGCGGAACGGCATAGCTGGCGGCGACTCCAATCTGGTGGAAAAACGTCCCCGGCTCGGGACCCACCAGGGGATTTCCCCTCAAAGCGCCGTTGTAGAGAAACAGGACCACCGCCAGGAAGGGACCGATCCCCAGGATCCAGGTGAGCCAGGAGGCCAACGTGACGGGGGAGGAAAACCGCTGCGTCAAGGGCGGCCCCTCGGACTGTGGATCGCTGCGCTGGGACCCGAGGGGCATCTCAAACAGTGAAGACTGCAGCAGCAAACCGAGCAGGGCGGCGATCAGGGCGAGCCCGCCGGTGATTCCCAGCGATCTGAGCCAGGGATCCCAGATTCCCGGTTGACGGGTCAGTAGAGCGCCCACCAACAGACCCATGGCGGCGAAGAGGCCCAGCATCATCCCCTGGCTGAAATTGGCAAGGTTCTGGCGATGAGGGCCCAGGTCGACCAGCCGCTGTGCCAGCCAACCGCCGGAGTGGGAGGTCTGGCGCGGACGGCTGAGCCAGATGAGACTGGCCAAGAGGGACATCCACAGGGCAGCTCCCCACCGCCAGGCCGAGGCGGTGGCGACGGCGGAATCCCAGTGGAAGGCGACCAGGGGGCAGACCGCGGCGAGGGCCAGGCTTGCGCCAATGGCGGACCGCAAGTTGGGCCAGTGCCATTGCCACCCGCCCCAGAGAGCCAGGACCAGGGCGAGCCAGATCCATGTTCTCCAGCTGGCCGCTGCCGCATGGGGCGTCTGGCGGAGTTCATAGGCCTCGAGTGGGGGTACCACGCGGAAAGGCTTGATCGATTCGGGTTCGCCTCGATCGCGGGCGGCCTGCTGCGCCTGTTCGTGGGCCAGTCGAGCCTGCTCCGTGCTCTCGGCCGAAGCCAGGCTCAAGGCGACGTTCCGGGGGGTCAGTTCGCGTTCGGTTCCGGGCAGGGCCGCGTAGCCGGCCACCAGCAGCACTCCCAGAAGCGACAGGCTGGCCAGCAGACGATCGCCGGATACCGCGGGACGGGCGAAGAGCCCGCTGGACACAACCGGTTCGTCGGCAGTTGCCGACCGACTGGACAGGACTCGCAGGACCAACCAGCACAGAGCCTGGAGACTCAGCAGCATGCCCAGCCATTGCCACGTCCGAGGATCACGTCCCAAGTAGGTCGTCGGGTCGCTCCAGGGATGCGACTGCAGCCATTGGCGGGCCCCCGCCAGGGAGGCTGCCGCCAGCAGGAGCTGGAAACCGCTGAAAATCGGCTGTGCGAGCGCGGGGGTCCCGCGACGCAGCCAAGACAGCGCCAGCCACAAGCCGGCACTCCATAGCACCTGCCACGCCAAGCCCCCAAAGGGAATCCGGAACCAGTGGAGGGCCACGTTGGCCATCGCGACAGTCGAGAGGGCGAGACCCCCCAGCGTCAGCCAGCCGGGCAGTCGGCTGGTGGTGACGAACGAAAGTCCCGTGAGACGCCGGGTCCAACCACTGCCGACCACCATCAGAAACAGGGCGATCAGGCTGGTGGCGAGCAAAGGGGCGGCCGAACGGGAGTATTGCACCAATTCCGGCCAGCGGAAGAACAGCCCTTGTGCACTGGCGAGAGTCAGCAGGATCATCCCGGCGCAGGCCAGGCCGAAGATCCCACCGCTGGATTGAACGGTGGAGATTGCGGGATGGGAGGCTGGTTGTGAGCCAGGAGAATTCGACGACTTCTCCTCGAACTCGTCCTGGGCAACCGCATGTTGTTGTTCCACAACCACCGCGGCCACCAGCGCCAGGAAACCGTACAACAACAGTGAGAACGTCGCCCCTCCCTGGTCTCCACTCCGGCCGAATCCCAGAATCAGGATCGACAGGAGGCTGAGGGTCGCGAGAGCCCCCGTTCCCATGAGCAGCCAGCGGGCATCGTCGGGGAAGCGACGTCGGCAAGTGGCTGCCCCTGCCAGCGTGGTCAGTACGAGCGGGATCAGGGCGTTTCCGAGGTACGGGGCGGTGAGCGCCGCCTGCAGTTCCATGGGGTTACCAGACTGCCAGGTGAGCGGACCGCGGAACATGCCCAACATCAACAGCCAGGCGACGGTCACACCGGGCAATGCAGCCAGCCAGAGGGCGGGACGGCGTTGCCACACGGCGACGGCCGCCAGGACCAGGGCCCCCACCAGCGAGGTCAGCACCACCTG
>Ga0315904_10003903_pt1 | contig 21613 bp, 10 predicted proteins | sample LakEriMetagenome_6_FD_203529 | JGI IMG/M metagenome (GOLD analysis project Ga0315904, IMG submission 203529) | Freshwater fungal communities from buoy surface, Lake Erie, Ohio, United States - Buoy 12 MA120 | ecosystem: Environmental > Aquatic > Freshwater > Lake | place: USA: Lake Erie, Ohio...
TGGCTGCTGCTCGTGGCGTAAACCGCCGTCAGATTCATGCCGCCCTGCCCGCCACCGCCGCCGATGCTCTGCGCGATGATGCCCCGCGCATGCTCGCCGATGGTGGTGATGGTGCCGTTTTGAATGACATCCACGTCACCCGCATTGGCACCGCTCCCGGCATTGCCACCGACACCGGCGATGACGGTGATGTCACGCGCACCGCCGGAGTTTTCCGAGTCGGCGAAGTTGAACTGGCCGCCGGCGTTGATTCCGCCGTTTCCGCCGCCACCGGCGATGCTTTGCGCCATCACACCATGCACCCAGTCGCCCGCGACCGTGGCATTGCCGGTCAGATCCACCTCCACATCGCCGCTGCTCGCTCCCGCGCCGCCGAAGCCGCCGATGCCGAGGTTTACGGACGGCACGCTGGCGCTTTTGTCGATGGTGAGGCCGCCATTCACATTCAGGCCGCCATTGCCGCCGCCGCCGCCGATGCTCTGCGCCATCACGCCGGCGGAATTGAACTTCTTCGTGTCCAGCGCACCGGTGAGGACGTTCGTGGCCGCATTCACCGTGACCTTGCCCGCCGTGCCCGCATTCGCGCCGAAACCGCCGATGCCAAACAGCAGCGACGAATCCGAGGTGATGCCGCCGCTCACATTCATGCCACCCGCGCCGCCCGCACCGCCGATGGACTGCGCGAGGATGGCGGAGTGACCCGCGCCGTAGGCCGTGATGCTGTTCCCGCCGACGACATCCACCGTGACATCGCTGCCGCTGCCCGCGTTGCCGCCAAAGCCGCCCACCCCGGCGATGATGCCGTAGGCGTCTCCTTTGCCGTTCTGATAAGAAAACGCGCCGCTGACATTGATGCCGCCATTGCCGCCGCCGCCGCCGATGCTCTGCGCCACGAGGCCGTGCGAGCCGACCCCGTCCAGCGGTGTGAACTGCGCCGGATTTCCGGGCGTAGCGGGCGTGTAGGCTCCGGGATGCGCGTAGATCGTGCCGTTGTAGTCCACATTGACGATGCCGGCATTGCCGCCGCCGCCGCCAAAGCCGCCCACGCCCAGCGCCACGGCCGCGGTGGCGCCGCCGCTGGTGGCATCCGTGCCGGCGATGCTGCCGGTGATGTTCATGGCTCCATTTCCACCACTGCCGCCGATGGATTGGGCCACCAAGGCGTGAGAGCGGCTGCCGTAGGTCGTCACATCGCCCGAGACATCGAGATCGACCCGGTTTCCCGTGCCGGAACCACCGCCGAAGCCGCCGAGGCCGAGCCCCATGGCCGCGCCATCCTGCGTGGTCAGATTGACCGCTCCGGTGACGTTCAGGCCGCCGTTTCCACCACCGCCGCCGACGGACTGCGCCACGATGGCCGAGGCATTATCGCCGATGGTGGCGATGTTTGGGTTCAAAGCTGTCGTGCGGATGATGCTGGTGACAGTGCCCGCCGCGCCGCCGTCTCCCCCGAATCCGCCAATGCCGAGACCCAGCGTGCCGCCGTCCTCCTTGCTGAGATTCACCGTGCCAGTGATGTTCATGCCGCCATTGCCGCCGCCGCCGCCGATGGACTGGGAGACGATGCCGCTGGAGCCGCGCCCGGAGGTCACCACGCCGCCGGTGAGGTTGTTGATCACGTTGCCCGCGTCCCCGCCATCGCCTCCGAAGCCGCCGATGCCGACGGCGAGGCTGTTGCTCTCCGATTTGGCAAAGGTGATCGAGCCGGTGATGTTGATCCCGCCATTGCCACCGCCACCGCCGAGGCTTTGCGCCAGCACGCCGGTGGACTGCTCGCCCTGCGTCTGGACATAGCCGATGACGGTGTGATCGACCAGCGCGCCGTTTCCACCGCCGCCGCCCGCGCCGCCGAGGCCAAAGGCCACCGCGCCCGCGCCGCTCTTCGAGCCCGCGATGGTGCCTGAGATGGTCATGCCGCCATTGCCACCACCGCCACCGATGCTCTGAGCCGCGAGACCATGACTGTCCCGTCCTTCCGTGGTGATGGAGCCGGTGAAAGTGCCCGTCACCGTGCTGCTGGAGCCGCCGCCGCCACCCGAGCCGCCGATGCCCACGCTGACCGCGCCGCTGGCATTGCTGGCAAAGGACACCGCACCAGCCACGCTCATGCCGCCGTTGCCACCACCACCGCCGACGCTCTGCAGCAGCACGCCGCCGGATTCGATGCCTTTGGTGCTCACCGTGCCGGTGAGGTCGCTTGTGATGATCCCGCTGCCGCCGCCGTTTCCGCCGCCACCGCCGATGCTCACGCCCACGGAGCCGCTGTTGTTGCTGGAGGCCGAGAGAGCTCCGGTGACGTCGAAACCGCCGTTTCCGCCACCGCCGCCGATGCTCTGGGCCAGGATGCCCGGTGAGCGCTCCAAACCGGTCGTCGTGACATTGTTGGCCACGGTGAGGTTCACATTCCCGCCGGTGCCACCGGCCGCACCGCGTCCGCCGAGGCCGACGCCCACCGAACCGCTGCCCGTTCCGGCGCCGGAGCCCGAAACGCTGACACTGAAGCCGCCATTGCCGCCGCCGCCGCCGACGGACTGCGCCACGATGCCCGCGGACAGCGCTGCGGTGGTCGAAATGTGGCCGGAGGTGTTGCCGATGACGTTGCCACCATTGCCTCCGCCCGCGCCCGAGCCACCGAGACCCACGGAGACCGCTCCGCTGCCCGTGCTCGCCCCGGAGCCTGCCACGCTCACATTGAAGCCGCCATTCCCGCCGCCGCCGCCGATGGATTGGACCACAAAGGCGTTCGATTGGGGGCCGGAGGTCTTGATGGTGCCGGTGGAAGAAGCCTCCGCGGCTCCGCCATGGCCGCCGCCGCCGCCACTGCCGCCGAGACCGACGGAAACGCCCCCACTGCCCACCGGGGCACCGGAGCCGGCTACGCTCACATTGAAGCCGCCATTGCCACCACCGCCGCCGATGCTCTGCACGAGCAAACCGGTCGATTCAGCGCCCTGCGTCTCCAAATTGGCTGTGACGGTCGCTTTGGCCTTCGCGGCATCGCCGCCTCCTGCGCCCGCGCCGCCGAGACCGACGCTGACCGCGCCACTGCCGCTCAGGGAACCGGAGCCGGCCACGCTCACATTGAAGCCGCCATTCCCGCCGCCACCGCCGATGGACTGGGCCGCCACGGCCGAGGACCAGCTCCGTTCGGTCAAAATGGCCTTCCGCACCTCGATTTGGGCTTCACCAGCATTTCCGGCGCTGCCGCCACTGCCGCCGAGGCCCACGGAAACCGCGCCGCTGCCCGATCCAGCCCCTGAACCGGCCACATTGACGCTGAAGCCGCCGTTTCCGCCCCCGCCGCCGATGCTCTGCGCCACCGCGCCCGCCGAGGACTCGCCCCGCGTGTGAATCTCGCCGTCCAAGAGGGCGGTGACGTTGTTGGAGTGATTTCCAGCCCCACCACGACCGCCCAAGGCGATCGCCACGGCCCCGCTGCCGACGCCAGCTCCACTGCCGCTCACGCCGACGACGAAGCCGCCGTTTCCACCGCCGCCACCGATGCTTTGTGCGACGAAACCGGCCGAATTCTGCCCAAACGTGTCGATGGTGCCTCGTGAGTTCGCCACCACGACCCCGCCGAGACCACCCGCCCCCCCGCTGCCGCCGAGACCGATGCTCACCGCGCCGCTGCCATTGCTGGCCCCCGCGCCGCCGGCGCTCACATTGAAGCCGCCATTGCCACCACCGCCGCCGATGCTCTGCACGGTGATGCCGGTGGAGTTCGTGCTCCGCGTGGTGACATCCGAAAAGAGATTCGCCGTGACGCTGCCGCCATGGCCGCCCGCACCGCCGGTGCCTCCCAGCCCCACATTCACCGCGCCCGCCCCGATCCCGGCCCCTGCGCCGCCCGCCGTGACGCTGTAGCCGCCATTGCCGCCGCCGCCCCCCACGCTCTGCGCGAGGATGCCAAATGAGTTCGCTCCGACGGTGTTGATGTCGCCGCGGCCGGTGTCGAGCACGACCGTGCCGCCATTGCTGGCAGTGCCTCCGCTGCCGCCGATGCTGAGGCCAAAGGTGCCCGAACCGCCGCCCGAGGCTGCCAGGGAAGCAGCCACGCTGCCACCGCCATTGCCACCGCCGCCGCCGATGCTCTGCACGACCATGGCAGTGGAGTTTTCGTTGTTCGTCGTGATGTCACCTGCCGTGGCGACGCGCACCAAACCACCCGCGCCGCCACCGCCTCCCGCGCCACCGAGCCCCAAAGAGATCGAGCCGCTGAAAATCGCCGATCCAGCCCCGGCCGCGCCGACGCCGACACCGCCATTGCCGCCACCGCCGCCCACGCTTTGCGCCAGAAAACCCACCGAGCGGGCGCCATTCGTCGTGATGCTGCCGTCAAAGCCACGCGCGATCATCACATTCGAGCTGTTGAAGGCACCCACGGTCACTTCGCCGCCAGTTCCGCCCGCCCCACCACTGCCGCCGATGCCCATGCCGAACGATCCGGAGGCCGGCCCGCCGGAAACAGCCACTCCCACGGCCAAACCGCCTGATCCACCGCCACCGCCCACGCTTTGCAGCGAGACGCCGACCGAATCCACCCCGGCGGTCTGCACCTCGCTCGTTCCGGTGCCCTTGGTCATCGTCACCGTGCCGCCATTGCCGGCGACATTGCCCCGGCCACCAATCGCAAAGGCCGCCGCAGCCCCGTAACCCACCGAAACCTGAATCGCCCCGCCGCCGCTGCCGCCGCCGCCGCCCACGCTCTGCGCAAACAGGCCCGCCGAGCGATCACCCTGGGTGCTGATGCTGGACGGCGTGGTGCTGTTGACACCCTGCAGCTGGACATTCACCGCGCCACCCGCCCCGCCCGCGCCACCATCACCGCCGATGGCCAGCCCGGTGAAAATGCCCACGGAGCCGGCCGTGCCGCCATTGCCACCGCCACCGCCGATGCTCTGCGCGAGGATGCCGCGCGCCTCCAGGCCCAATGTGGTGATCGAGCCGCCATTGGTCACGCTGACCGTGCCGCCCGTGGATGCCGCACTGCCGCTGCCGCCCACGGATACGAGACCGCCGGAGTTTCCGCCATCGCCGCCACCCCCACCGATGCTCTGCGCCACGATGCCACGCGCCTTGGCCCCTTCCGTCAGGATGGTGCCGAGATTCGTCACGGTCACCGCAGCCCCGTTGCCCGCCCGGCTGCCACGGCCGCCGACGGACACCAACCCGAACGCGTCCGAGCCGCTGCCACCGCTGCCGCCAATGCTCTGCGCCATGATGCCGTCCGCCTCGATCCCCTTCGTGAAAATCTCCCCGGTGATCCCGTTCGTCACCGTCACGACACCTCCGCTGCCACCATTCGATCCACTGCCCCCCAGGGCAATCAAACCGCCGCTGGTATCTCCCGAACCGCCGCCCCCGCCGATGCTCTGGGCGAAGATGCCGCGTGCCTTGGCGCCCGTGGTCAGGATCTGGCCATCGTTGATCACCCTCACCTCGCCGCCGTTCCCCCCGTTGTCGGGAGCCCCGTTGAGGGATACCAGCAGATTGCCCGAGATGCCGGAGGAGCCGCCCGAGCCGCCGATGCTCTGCGCCACGATGCCATGCGCCTGCGATCCGCTGGTCGAGATGATGCCCGTGGCACTGTTGGTGATATCGACGAGGCCGCCATTGCCGCCATAGTTCCCGGCGCCGCTTTGTCCCACCAACCCCCACGTATCGCCGCCGTTGCCGCCATTGTTGCTCACGCTCAGGCCATAGATGCCGAAAGCACCATTGCCCGTCGTGATGATCGTGCCGCGGTTCGTCACGGTCACCGTGCCGCCATCGGACGAGTGACCGCCCGTGCCGCCACCCGGAGCCGCGAATCCGCTGCCTCCATTTCCAGCCCGGCCACTGCGGCTGTAGGCGAAGATGCCGTGCATGTTGTCCCCAGTCGTCGCCACCTGAAAACCGGCCAAATTGGTCACCGTCACCGGCCCGCCAGCTCCACCATCGCCACCATCGCGGCCGCTCCAGAAGGACGCATACGAATTCCCGCCGTTGCCACCATTACCACCGATGCTGCCCGCCTCGATGCCGATTTGGTTCGTGGTGCTGATGTTGATGGTGTTGTCGTAAACCACCAACGGTCCAGGATCTCCATCTCCCCCACTTTTCGGCGGCACAAACAGGGCACCATTGCGCCCTTTCCGGCCGCTGTCGCCCGTCCTCACGTCGCGCACTCCGTTGGCCCCAGTCACGAGGATCGGCGCCGTTGGAAACCCGGGCGTGTCCGCCCCCAAAAACTCCGCCTGGAGGTCCGTGTTCAGCAACCCTCGGGCGAGCGTGGCAATCGGTGCGCTGGAATCGCTGGCCAGCCTTAGATCGACCGTCTTGTTCGTCGTGTTTTCGCTCACGATCAGGAATCCCACCGGAGGCACATCTTGATTGTAGATGATCTGTCCGACCGCTTTCACCAGGAAGGCATAGCCATCCGCCGTGATCACAAAAGCCGTCGTCCCCACCGTCGGCGTTCCGGCCGGGTCGAGCATCAGGCTGCTCACCGTCGTCGCTGTGTTCGTCACCGGATTCGTCACCGCCTGGCCCACAGTTGACGTGCTGGACGGTGCTGGAGGCGGCGCTTGGGCAAAAAGAGAGTGGGAGCCGAGTATGACCAGCATCAACCCCAGCCAAAACGAGCATGCCCGACGGCCAAAAAAGGAGAGATGAGATGACGACAGGACCTGACAGAGTTCGGAGAGGCTCATGGGCGATGCGTAACCGAAAACCTAAGCTCACCACCGAATTCGATTCAATCCGCTGGTTATAATAATTGTGTAATCGCTCAGCTTTTCCTACCTAAGATGCGGTCCATCGAATCGGAGGTCTGCCAAATGAGCGCCTCGGGGTAATGGGGATACGGGTGGAAGTATTCGAAGGTCAGGAAGCCTTTGTAGCCCGTCTCCGCGAGCGCGTCGGTAACGGCGGGCCAGTTCGTGGTGCCATCGAGCAGCGGACGGAAGGTTTCGAGGCTAAAGTCGGTGCCTTTTTTCGTGAACTCCTTCAGGTGGACGTTTTTCGTGCGGTTGCCGAGCACTTTGGCCCAGTGCTCGGGGAACTGGAACATGCTGATGTTCCCCGTGTCGAAATGCACGCGCACATGCTCGCTGCCAAAGCCATCCACAAAGGCGTTCATCTCCATCGGTGTCATGAGGTAGCCGTTGAAGAAGATGTTTTCGATGTTGAGGCAAACTTTGAGCTTCTCCGCCTGCTTCGCAAGCTGCCCCACGGCCTCGCGGGCACGCGAGTCGCACACATCATTCGCCACCGGCTCGTGATCCGTGCGCCACGGGATGTGAACCGCTCCCGGCACGACGAGCACATTCTCCACGCCGAGGTCATGCGCACACTGCGCGATCTTTCCGGCCAGTTCGATGCCTTGAGCGCGTTTCGCCGGGTCATTGCTGGTGAGCGGATACGGCCAAAAGAGGAAGGAACAAAGCCCGCTGATCTGAATGCCGATCTCGTCGGCCATCTTGCGGATCTTCACATAATCCGCCGTGCTGTGTTTCGGCGAGAGGTCGTTGTCGAGGTCGTAGTTCAGCTCGATGCCGTCGAATCCGGCGTCCTTCGCGAGTTGCATGCACTCCCGCAGCGTCATGCGCTCGGGATACGGAAACGCCCACAGGTTGATCGACTTGAGCATGTCGTATTTCTTCGTCGAACCCCGTCGCGCATCCGGCGTGGTGGTCGGCGCGGCTCTCGCTGGTTCAAATGCCGCCGCCGTGAGTCCCACGGAGGCGATGGTGGCTTTCAAAGCGGCGCGGCGGGAAAGGAGATCGGCATTGGCTTCCATGCGCCGATGCAATCAGAACACGCGGAGGCTGGCAAGAGGGAAGGATGGATCTGCGGAGTGAATTGTACAGGCAGTGACTGCACAATTATGGTGCTCGACTGGCGCGGCAGCGTCGTGGAGTGCGTGCGGCAGAGATGCCGGGGCTATCAGGCATCAGCGACGCCGCTGTCGATCGCGGGAAGAGTGAGCTGAGTCCATAGAACGCCGTCCGGCAGACGACAGCGGTGTCGCGCTAAGGCTTGCCACCGCACTCCACGACGCTGGCGCGAGTCGCGGTGATGCCAGGGTAAATCACAACGGCCCTTGCCATTCCCGCCGCTCTTTGAGAGAGTCGCGGACCTATGATGAAGCGACTTCTGCTCCCCCTTCTCGCCTTTTGCTCGGCTGCGGCTCAATCCGGTGCGCCGGTGGGCAAGTTTCAGCAGTTGGAGCAGATGCTGCCGACGCCGAATGCGCAGCGCATCGCCTCGGGCGCGGCGGGGACGGGGTATTGGCAGAACACGGCGGATTATGTGATCGACGCGGAGCTGGATGATGTGAAGCGCAGCATCACCGCGAAGGCCACGGTGACGTATCACAATGCTTCGCCTGATACCCTGGACTACCTGTGGGTGCAGTTGGACCAGAACTACTTCGCGCATGATGCGGACATGCGGGCGGTGCCGAACACGAAGCGCGGCATCGATCCGGCGAAGGTGAGCTACGCGGCGGTGGACCGGCTGCTGGCGTATGAGGAGTATGACGGCGCTTTGAAGATCAGCTCGCTGACCGATGCGGCGGGCAAGGAGCTGCATCATGCGATTGTGAAGACGATGATGCGCATCGACCTGCCGCAGCCGCTGAAACCGGGTGGCGAGTTCGTTTTCAAGATCGCGTGGAGTTTCCCGATCAATGACGGCAGCCGCATCGGCGCACGCACAGGCTACGAGTATTTCGAGGAGGACAAAAACTGCATCTACACCATCGCGCAGTGGTTCCCGCGCATGGCGGCCTACACGGATTACGCGGGCTGGATGCACAAGCAGTTCCTCGGCACGGGCGAGTTCACGCTGGAGTTCGGCGATTACGACGTGCGCCTGACCGTGCCGGACGATCACATCGTCGGTGCGACGGGCGTTTTGCAGAATGCGGAGACCGTTTTGACCGCCACGCAGCGTGAACGACTCGCGAAGGCCGAAAAGGAGACGCGCAAGCCGGTCTTCATCATCACCGCCGACGAGGCGAAGGCGGCGGAGAAGGGCAAACCGAAGGGCAAGAAGACCTGGGAGTTCAAAGCGGCGAAGGTGCGCGACTTTGCCTTCGCCAGTTCGCGGAAGTTTGTGTGGGATGCGATGGCGGTCGAAGGCACGAAGGTGGACGGCAAGCCTGTCATGGCCATGTCGCTCTACCCGACGGTGGCGATGCCGCTTTGGGATAAATACTCGACGCATGCCATCGCGCACACGATCGAGGTGTACTCGAAGTTCACCTTTGATTACCCGTATCCCGTGGCGTGGTCGGTGAACAACAAACATGTCGGCGGCATGGAATACCCGATGATTTGCTTCAACGGCCCGCGTCCGGAGAAAGACGGCACTTATCCTGAGCGCACGAAGTATGCGCTGATCGGTGTTGTCATTCATGAAGTCGGCCACAACTGGTTCCCGATGATCGTGAACAGCGATGAGAGGCAGTGGACGTGGATGGACGAGGGCCTGAACAGCTTCGTCGAATATCTGGCGGAAGAAGAATGGGAGAACGACTGGAAGCATCGTCGCGATGAACGCGGCATGGTCAGCTACTTGCGCTCGACCGACCGCGTGCCGGTCATGACGAACAGCGAAAGCATCGCCGATCTCGGCCCGAACGCCTACGGCCAGCCCACTGCGGCGCTGAACATCCTGCGCGAGCACATTCTCGGCCGCGAGCTGTTTGACCACGCCTTCAAGACCTACTCGCGCCGCTGGATGTTCAAGCGGCCGACGCCCGCCGATTTCTTCCGCAGCATGGAGGACGCCAGCGGCGTGGACCTCGACTGGTTCTGGCGCAGTTGGTTTTACAGCGTGGATCATGTCGATGTATCCATCGATGAGGTGAAGTGGATGCAGCTCGACACGCGTGACCCGGCCATCGAGAAGAAAAAGAAGAAGCAGGAAGAGGATGAGCTGCCGAAGACGCTCACCGAGGAGCGAAACTACCCGCTGCCGAAGCGTGTGGACCGTTTTCCGGAGCTGAAGGACTTCTACGACACCTTTGACGAGACGACGGTGCTGCCGAGCGACAAAAAGAAGTATGAGAGCCTCATCAAGGAGCTCAAGGAGGAGAAAATTGATCCCAAGCTGCTGCAGACGAAGCATAACTTTTACCTCGTCGAGCTCAGCAATCTCGGCGGCATGCTCACGCCGGTCATTTTGAAGGTCGAATACACTGACGGCTCGTCCGAGGAGATGAAGCTCCCGGCGGAAATCTGGCGTTTCGACACGCGGAAGACCTCGAAGATGATCTTCACGAAGAAAGAGATCAAAGCGGTGACTTTTGATCCGCGCCAGGAACTCACCGACACCGACGTGGAGAACAACTTCTGGCCCCGCCGCCCCGTGAAGAGCAAATTCCAGCTCTACAAGGACGACAAGGCTCCGAACCCGATGCGTGAGGTCACGAAGCCGGAGAAGGACGACGAGGAGAAGGACAAAAAGGACACCAAGTGACCTGGAGAGCCTTCAGCCTTCTGTTTTTGATCCCCGTGGTGGTGCAGGCGCATTCGCTGCACCAGTCCACGGCGGAGGCGGAGTGGAATGCGGAGACGAAGAAGCTGGAGGTGAGCCTCACGGTCTTCATGAACGACTTGGAGTTGGCTTTGATGCGTCAAAGCGAGCGGGAGATGCGGATCGAGAAGACGCCGGCGGAGGTTTTTGATGCGCAGGCGAAGCTCTATCTCGCCAAGAGCTTCGTGGTGAGTGACTCCACCGGCCAAAAGGCCGAAATGACGTGGATTGGCCGCCAAATCGACGCTGAGACGAAAAAGAGCGGCGATCCGACGATGACGCTGTTTTTCGAGATTTCGCTGCCGGGCGGTTTGAAGGCCGTTTCGCTGCGAAATGGCGTTTTGCAGGATCTTTTCGAGGATCAGCTGAATCTGCTCCATTTCCGAAATGGCGCGGAAAAGGCGCAATTGCAGTTTCAGCGCGGTGATGAGGCGAAACGGCTTTCGAACTAGCCGAAATACGGCGCGAGGACGTTGCGGGCGACTTTGAGGGCCTTCATGCGGCCTTCGATGGTTTTGCCGAAGGTGTCGTCCTCGACTTCGATGCAGACGGGGCCGTCGTAGCCGATGCGCATGAGCTCGGCCATGAATTTGCCCCAATCGATGTCGCCGTAGCCGGGAATGCGCGGCTGGTGCCACTTCAGCGGGAAGTCGAAGCGGCCGACTTCGTTGAGCGCGGCGCGATTGATCTTCACGTCTTTGGCGTGGAGGTGGAAGAGCTTCGATTTGAACTCCGCGAGCGGGCTGAGCGGGTCCATGTCTTGCAGGATGAAGTGCGAGGGATCGTAGTTGAGGCCGAAGTTCGGCGAATCGATGTCGTTGAAGGCGCGGCGCCAGATTTGCGGTGTGGTGAGGAGGTTTTTGCCTGCGGGCCATTCGTCGCGCGTGAAGGACATGGGGCAGTTTTCGATGCCGATTTTGACGCCGTGGTCTTCGGCGAGCTGGATGATGGGTTTCCAGATTTTGAGGAAGCGCGGCCAGTTTTCATCGACGGTCTTGGTCCAGTCGCGGCCGACGAAGCCGTTCACGTTTTTCAAACCGAGCTTGGGAGCGGCGGCGATGACTTTTTTAAAGTGCGCGACGGCGACGCGAGAGGTTTCCGCATCGGGATCGAGCATGTTCGGGTAGTAGCCGAGCGCGCTGATGCTCACGCCCTGATCCTGACACTGGCCGAGGATGTCCTGCGCGCGTGTTTTGGTGAGCGTGGTGACATCGATGTGGGTGACGCCGGCGTATTTGCGCTCCGCCTTGCCGACGGGCCAGCACATGACCTCGATGGAGGAGAAATTTTCGTGCCGGGCGAACTGAAGAACGTTTAGAAAGTCGAGCTCAGGGAGGATGGCGGTGACAAAGCCGAGGTGCATGGCGAATTGAAGATTGTGGGGATGAAAACGGGCAGAAAAAAGGGCGGGAGTGTGATTCCCGCCCTTTGAAGGTGATGATTTCTTACTTCGCCTCGGCTGCGGCGGCGACTTCGCGGCTGCTGGTGAGGACTTTGTCCACGAGGCCGTATTCGGCGGCCTGGGCGGCGGACATGTAGTTGTCGCGGTCGGCGTCGCGCTCGATCTGCTCGACAGATTTGCCGGTGTGATGAGCGAGGATGCGGTTGAGGCGCTTCTTGAGGTTGAACATGTATTCCACGGTGCGCTCGACGTCGGAGGCGGTGCCGCGGGCTCCGCCGGAGACCTGATGGATCATGATGTCGCTGTTCGGGAGGGCGTAGCGCTTGCCCTTGGTGCCGGCGGCGAGCAAAACAGCGCCCATGGAGGCGACGAGGCCGATGCTGTAGGTGCAGACGTCGCAGGTGAGGAACTGCATGGTGTCGTAGATGGCGAGACCGGCGGTGACGCTGCCGCCAGGGCTGTTGATGTAGATGTTGATGTCCTTCTTCGGATCCTGCATCTGGAGGAAGAGGAGCTGGGCGATGATGACGGAGGCCATCACGTCATTGACCTCGCCGCCGAGGAAAATGATGCGGTCCTTCAGCAGGCGTGAGTAGATGTCATAGCTGCGCTCGCCGCGGCCATCGGATTCGATGACGTAGGGCATGGAGTAACCGGTGACGGGAGTGATGACGGAAGGAAAATCGGAGTTGGTGGGGGACATGACGCGCGAATGAAGGGAGGAGCGGGGGGATTGTCCAATGACGAATGACGAAATCCTTGTGCGGACCTCGTGACGCGGCGTGCGGGCCGGTGTCGGCGATTACTTGGCCTCAGGAACGGCGACGGCGGGGCGCACCTGCTCGACGGCGGTGCTGAAGGCTCCGGCCTGACCGGTGCGGAGGCTGCGATCGATCCACGCGGCCATGAGCGGCGCGTGTGTGGCAGCACGAGTGACGACCTCGGCGAGCATCTGGCGTGCGAAAGCGGGATCGCTGTGCTGCTGCGATGCGGCAGTGAGCGCGAGGAGGTCCGCGGCGGCGGGTTTTTCCTGCCGCTGGATGATTTGAAGCAGCGTGCTGTGGACGAGGTCGGTGTCGTCGGCGAGCTCGGCGAGGGAGACGATCTGGCGAAGGTCCCGGTCATTGAGCGAGCTCGGCGGAAGATCGCGAAGAATGCGCAGGGCACGCGAGTGCGCGCCGGAGGCGAGGTGAGCCTGCACGAGGGCGCGCTGGGCCTCACGATCCTGCGGATGACGGCGGAGGAAGGCCTCCCAAGCCGCGGTGGCGGAGCCGTTCTTCTGTTTCGCGAGCAATTGGGCACGAGCGCGATCAGCATCGATGTCCTGCGGGTGCGTTTCGAGCCAGGCGGCGAGCATTTCCAAAGCGGTGTCCGCAGAGCCTGCGGCGCTGAGGCTGCGGGCGAGATCGGGAGCACGCAGCGGATGACGCGGACGTGTTTCGAGCGTTTTGAGCACGACAGCGAGTTGCTGGCTGGAATCAGCAGCGGCGGGGAGACGATGCAAGCGCGCGAGCGGGCGTGGATCGCCGGTGGCGACGATGCGGAGCAGCAGCGGGATGCTTTCATCCGATTGCGGCGCGGCATCGGCGATGCTGGCCGCGCAGCCGAGCCAGTGGCGGTAGGTTGCGCCGCAGGATTGCGGGTCTGCTGCAATCTGCGCATCGGTGAGCTGGTGCTCCGGCATTTGCGCGAGGAAGCGCTGGATGAAGGGGAGCACGGTGGATGCTTCTCCCGCGGCGAGCGCGGCGCGATGCGCACGGGCGAGCGCGGACTCGGTGATGGCGGCTTTTTGCGGCAGCTCACGCAGGGCGTCGAGAGCGATGCGGCTGGCCTCGGCGTGGCGGCCGCCTTCGAGCAGGAGCGTGGCCTGAAAGTCGAGCGCCTCATTCATCTGCGTGTCGGTGAGCACCGCTGGCTGGCGGGCGATCCAGCGCTGCACGGGAGCGAGCGCAGCCGCAGGACGGCGGGCGAGGCGGGCGACTTCGACAAGGTGCAGCACGGCATCCCAGGTCGCGCCTTCGCATTCAGCGGCGCGCATGAGGATGTCGGTGGCGAGAGAGTGGTCTTGGCGCGTGCTGGCGCGTGTGGCGAGATGTTGCAAAGCTTCGCATTGCACCTGCGGATCGAGGCGGTCGCCGGCGGCGGCGATCATGAGACGTGATTCATCGATGCCGGCGGTGTCCGGGCGGCGAACTTCGGCGAGGAGCAGCGCATCATTCAGCGGCGACGGCGCATGCAGCGGCCCTGTCTGCACGGTGAGCTGGCGCAGGCGCACGATGGGCGACTCCTTTGACCAAGCCTCAAGGTCACGCAATTCCACGGCGGGCAGTTTGCCCAACTGAAAAGCCGCCGTGATCAATCTGCGCGACGGGATGTCCTCCAGACGCTGAGTGATGTCCGCGCTGATGCGCGCGGCCTCGCGCTCCTGATCGACGAGGCGTGCAGCCTCCGTGTTCCGCGTGGAGAAGCGCCAGCTCCAGACGCCTGCGCATGCGGCGTAGAGCAGCAGGAGCAGCACGGCGTTCCTGCGGAGAGAGTGGAGGTGCTGGCGTAGCATGGTAGGAGTTCGCAAAGCGGCGGTGCTGGCGCACACTTCGAGCTGGCTGTTGAAGGTGGAAAGTAAGAAGAGTTTCTCGATTTGGTGCGCTGCATTCGATCAGGCACGAGGAGCCCGACGCGGGCGGATCAGTTCGAGGCCGTGCGCGGAGCCGCAGGACGGGATTCGATGATGATGGCGGCCTGGCGGGAGAGTTCGAGACGCACGCGGCCTTCTGCATCGGCCATCATCGCGTAGGTGCGGGCGTTTTCCTGATACACGCACTCACCGAAAGGCTCGAAGCCGCCGAGCACGATCTCCACCGGGCGCCAGTCACGCACCTGAAACGCGGCACGGCGCGCGGCGAGGTCGATGAATTGCACGCGGCCGCTGCTTTCCACGAGGTGGAGATGCGGGGTCTGCGCCGCGGTTTCCTGAAGCACGATCTCGGTGCGCGGGAGGCCGGCGGTGTGGAGATAGAGCTGACCATCCTGCACTTTGTAGCCGTGGATGCCGCGGGAGCGCAGCATGTCCGGCACTCCGGCGCTGGCAGGCAGGCGCAGCGTGCGGGCGCGGCCGTCATTGAGCACGATCCAGTGCTTCGGTGCGAGTTGAAGGATGCGGGTGCGCATCGCATCGCGCACGCTAGCGGCGTGATCGGCAGCGGTGATGGCATGCAGAGGCTCGGTGGCGCACCAGTCGAGCAGACGTGTGGTGGCGGAGATGCCGGCCTCGTCCTGGACGGTTTGGAAATCGAAATGCACGCCCACCGGGCTGATGCGGCGCGTGCCCGGCTTCGCGGTGGCCTGCAGGCGGGTGAGTTGGGCGGCGGGATCGGATTCCTCTCCGCTGCGGAACTGCGAGGTGGCAAAAACTTCCGAAGCACCAGCCAGGACCATGCCCTGCGCGCTGGCAGGCTCGGCCTCCGGCAGGATGAAGGGCTGCGCGAGACGACGCGGCGCCGGGGAAAGGCTCGGCACACCGATCTGCTGGCAAAACGCGAGCGACTCGGCCGTGGGCGCTTGCGGCCAGACCATGAGAGACACGCTTTTGCCGGAGGGCAGCAGGCGCTGGTGGATGTAGCTCATCGATCCGGCGACCTGGCGCTGCATGTCCGGTCCGGCGGGTGCTGGAGCGGATTCCTCGGGATTCGCGACCGGCGCTTCGCTTGGGGAAAATGGGTTCGAGGCCGCGGCGACGTGCGGCAGATCGTAAATGGCGCGGGCGATGAGCTCATGACGCTGCGAATGGGCAGCCTGCGCGCCTTTCGACGTGCCGCGCAGCTCAGCCTCGCTCACCGCGACGGTGAACGGCAGAAAGTACTTCGAGAGCACCTGCTCGCGCATGATTTCGGAGCAGAGCTTCAGGCCTTGCAGCGTGGAGGGTTGCGTGAATCCGCGACCGCTGACCAAGGCGTAAAAAGTCTGACGTCCTTCACGCGTGGTGGTGTCCGGCGCGGGGATGAGGCCCCGTGTGCCGAGCCAAGTGGAGGCAAAGGCAAACAGATCGACCTGTGGACCCGTGCTGAGTGCGGCAGGCTCCATCCACGCACTGCCCCAGGAGGCATGAAACGCTTGATCAAAACGATGCTGCGTTCCCAGCGCGTCCTGCCCGGCGCTGGAGAGCACCACGCGGGCACCCTCAGGAGCCTGCAAGTCCATGAAACCCAAGGTGCGTGCCGTCAAAGCGGTGCCGGAGCGCAGTTCCGCCGCCTCCATGCGGGCGACCGATGCTTTTTCGAGACGCGAGGAGAGCGCGCAGGTGCCGCCGAGGCCGAGTTGCGCGCGGATGTCGAGTTCCGGGCTGGCCGCATGGCGGAAAGGCATGCCCGCGAGCAGCAGCGGCACTTTTTGGGCCCGCACGTAGCGCAGCCACATGAGCACCTTCGTTTGCTGCTCCGGATTCAGGATCAGGCCGGGATCGATCACCACACCGCGCAGCGCGCTGTCCGTGGGCAACGTGGTGCCCTTTTCCATCTTCAGGTATTCCACCTCACAGCCCAGCCACTCCAGCGGAGCATGCAAAAAGCGCGCCGTGACGGTGGACTCGGCCGCCGGAGCCGCACCGCCGTTTTCAGAGGCATCCCAGCCATGCAGCACGACCACGCGGCGGCTGATTTCCTCCACTGGACCGAGATTCGCGCCATCGAGCGACTTCGTGGTCACAAATGGCACCGCGCCGAGGTCTGAGAGCTGACGGGCCGCCGTGCGGTTCGTGGTGAGCTCGCTCGCATCGCCAAACTCCACCGCCAGCACCAGCATGCCGCGGCTGATCGCGTGACGCAGAAAGGCCGGGCGCTGCGCCGCCACTGCTTTGTCCGCATGCGTGTGCACACCGAAAGCCAGCAGGCCGTCCACGATGCCCGCAGCCTCGCTGCCGATGCCGAAATCCGCGTCCAGCAGCACCTGCTTGTCCTGATAACGACGCTTCAGCATCTGAGCCAGCTCCAGGGCCGCGACGCGCCAGTGATCGCCCAAAGTGGCCTCCGCGCCCAATCGGATCACAAAGCCATCGAAGCCTTTTTTCGCCGCCGGGTCCGCTAGGGCCGAAACAGCCCACTTCATCCAGTTTTCGTGCGTCGGATCGGAAAGGAAAACCTGCTCATTCGTCGTCGGCGCGAGGTTCATGCCCAGTTTCCGCGCGGTAGCACGGGCGAAGGAGTTCGCTTTCACCGCAGCGATGTCGATCGTGGCCAAGGCCCGGCGTCCCAGCTCATGCGACGGCTCGAGGTCCACCTCCGCCTGACCGCTCAGCACGCTGAGGTCAAAGGCATTGACCAATTGGGCATCCGGGCGCGCCGAAAGGTCCACAAACAGCGAATGGACGCTGTTTTGCTGCTCACCCTTGAGATTGACGACCAACAGCAGAAGGCAAAACAGGAAGCGAAATGTCCAGATCGGACGGATGGCACCTGGAGTGGCGGAAGTGAGGATTTTCATGGCTGTTGAGTTCGCCTGTCAGATTTGCGAACGACCTCATTGTAGCGACTCACCTTATATTTTCAATACAAAAGTCTAATTATTATAAACTCATGCCCTCCATAGTTATCATCACTTGGTAATCAGATTATCCTAATCACCCAAATGACTGCAATCCGGCCCTCCCGGGGGCTCCCATCGCTTTTCAGTCGTTCAAACCGGCGATTCGGGCTTCGAGGGCTCTTCAGAGCCGAGTTTTTGCAGTTTCGCCTGCACCGCAGCCCTCTCCAGCAGTCGGATCAGATCCATGCGCACCTTCAAGCTGCCGAAAAGCAGTGTCGCGAAGGTCAATGCCAAGCCCGTCCAGCCAAACCACTTCACCGGGGCTGCCCAAGCTGCCAGCAGGCTCGTGAAGGCCACCCAGAGCAGCACATTCCACACCGCCGCACGGCTCAGCCGCAGCAGGCATCGCACCCGCGTGAGGCAGCGACCGTTCCCATGATATTCGGTGACGGTCAGGAAGGCCCGCGAGACCTCTTTTTGCGGCGAAACCTCGATGTCATGCCAGCGCCAGCCGTCATCCAGCCGGATCACGCGGCGCTGCCTCTCCAACTCTCTCACCAGCGCATCCAGCAGCGCGTGACGATCCCCATTTTCAGAGCTCCAGAACGCACGTGTGGCCAGACAAAAGCTGTGTTTTCGCGGTTTCAGCGGCGGAATGATTTCCGGCAGCACCGGCTGCCACGTCGGTCGTGCCGAGTGGGCGATCATACCGCGCACACGTGCCATCTCCCGCACCACCGGCTGCAAAAAGCAGAGCCAGCCCAGCACCCAAAAATCAAAACGGCTCTCCAGGCCGAACAGACGGCCATTTCGCGCCGCGACTCGCCAGGCCGCCGCCATCGCGAAAATCGGGAGCAAAAGCGTGCTCCATCCCGCGCCGAGCAGCAGCACCACGGGCGTGAGAAGCAACCAGATCAGGCCGGTGAGCCAGTCCCACCACCGAAAGGCACCCTGCGCGGCATAAATCGTCTGAAACGCGCCCAAACCGAGCGCGCCGTGAAAAATGCTGCCCTCGCGCGGATCATCCGCAGGCAGATGATCGCCATAAATGCCGCCCAGCCAACGCGCGCCGCCCAGCGGGCCAAATCGAGCCGGATGCGCGGCCATCAGCAGCGCCTCCGCATCGCCGTAGCCGGATTGCTGGCGCAGATACGCGCGCACCGTGAAGCGCCGGTGGTGCCAAACCATCGCCGCAGGCACAAAACGCAAGCTCCCGCGCCCGCCGTGCTCACGCAGCCGCCAGCAAAAATCGACGTCATCTCCCGCCACGATGAAATCGACATCAAAGCCGCCGATCGCGGCCATTGCGCTCTTTCGCACCGCCAGATTGCAGCCCGGCAGGTGCTCCGCCTCCGTGTCATTCATCAAAACGTGCGCCGGTGCACCAGGCGCGGCCGCGACCACGCGCTCCACGCGATTTCGCGGCGTGGGCGGAATGTTCGGCCCGCCTGCGGCCAAAACAACGGCGTCCGCAAACGCGTGGCTCAAATGCAGCAGCCAGTCCGGATGCGCCTGGCAATCGTCATCCGTGAAGGCGATGATTTCTCCGTTCGCGAGCTCCGCGCCGCGATTCCGCGCCGCACTGAGGCCGGCGTGCGCTTTTTTGTGATACGTGACCTCCGGGAATGCCTGCGCGATCTGCGCCGTCGCATCGGTGGAGCCATCATCGACCACGATCACCTCGTAATCCGGGTAATTCAGCCGCTGCAGCGATTGCAGGCAGGTTTGCAGCGTCCGCGCGCCATTGCGCGTGCACACGATGACGGAGAAACGCGGCGCTCGGGCGGGCGGGGCCAGTTTCGCCGGCAAATCACGCGCCACGACGCACGCGGCCTTTTCCTGGCGATTGCTCGTGGTGAGTCCGAACTGCCAGTTCGTCACCGCACTGCCACCGCGGAACCATTCATCCGTGAAGCTGAACCACACCGCGCCCGCGAGACCGGCGGCGAGGTTTTCCGCATGCCACCACCGCATCGCCGCCGCCTGCTCCGCTTCGCCATGCGCAGCCGTATCCACGCCAAACTCGCTGATCACCAGCGGTTTGTTGCCTGCGAGGTTGTGCAACCGCGCGAGATAACGCGCATAATCTTCACGGCGCTCCAGGTACACATTCACCGCGAGGAAATCAGCGTTCCGCGGCACCAGATACTCCGTGGAAGGATACGTCGCGTAGCTCACGAGCAGCCTCGGCGCCTCGGCGCGGGCCAGCGCGATCAATTCCTCCAGCGCGGCACGCACCCGCTGTGGCCGCATCCAGCGCACGAGCGTTTTTTCGATCTCATTGCCGACCAGCAGCGCCGCCACGCAGGGGAACGAGGCCAAAAAACGCGCCGCCTCCACCACCGCGCGCCGCACGGACTGCCAGACCGCCGCATCGCCCAAAAAATCCACGTGCTCCGCCCACGGCACGCCGCAGATGAGGCGCAGACTGTGCTTCTCTGCTGCCGCGAGCATCGCCGCTGCCGGGAGTTCATGCACGCGCACCGCATTGAAGCCCATCGAGGCGATGCGCGCAAAATCCGCGTCCACATCCGCCACTGAGTCCGTCGCAAACGGTCCGTAACTCACCCCGCGCAGCCCGAAGGCCTCCACGCTGCCTTCCAGATGGAAAAACTTGCCGCAGGCGACCACGCGCCGCCGGTCGGCGGGAGCAGCAGGGGCTGGAACTGGCAGGTCAGCGTTCACGGGAGAAAAAACAACGTCATCCAGAGACGCAGTCCGCGCGAGCAGGATTCACTCTGCCCTCATTCAGCCTTCGGATTCGTTTCGACAGAGGGCTCCTCGGTCTTCACCTCCATCTCCACCCAGCCGTCCCCTTCCCTCGCCAAACGGAGATTGTTGATGATCATCACGATGCCCAGGCCCGCGAGCGCCGCTGAAGCCTCCAGAATGAACGGTGTGCTGAAAAAGCCCAGCAGGTAGCCCACGCCCTCGCCAATCACTTCGCGAGCCTCCTCGCTCACCACGCAGGCCGTGATGAGACCGCCCAAAAACGCCAGCGACCAAAGCAAGGGCCCCAGCCACCAACGACGATGTTCAGCTTGTGGCGTCATGGATTGCATCAGAGGCCTTTCACCGGGATGGCCGGCTGGATTTGCTCTGCGGGCTGTTTCACCGCCAAGTCGGTCACCTGGGGCTTGGGTGGCGACGGAACCACGACTTTTTCCACGACCGCAGGCGTCTCCGCTTCGTTGTGATTCACCACGTATTCGCCGTAAAGCCCCGCCACGGCGAGAACACACACAAAAACCGCGATCGCAGCCGGCAGCGGCGATTTGATCGCCTGCACGCGTGAGGATGGCGCCGTGTCCGAGAGCCGTTCCGGATGGCGGGCACGCTCGCGCAGCCACGTGCCGTGGGATTCTGTCAGATAACGATAATCTTGCGCTCCACCCAGCACCGGCGGCGGCAGATCGACGAGCACCTCATCCGCATCCACATCGAGGTAAGCGCTGTACAGCTTCAAAAACGCCCGCGCGTAAGCCATGCTGCCAAAAGCGGCGATGTTGTCATTTTCCAAGTGCTGCAGGCGCTGCGCTGGAATGCGCGTCTCATGCGCGGCATCGGCCAGCGACAGACCGCGGGCTTCGCGGGCGGCTTTCAGGCGTTGTCCGAGGGAGAGAAGCATCTTGAGGGCGGGGAATCGGTGGAACTGTGACACTAAGAACAGCAGATGCGATGAAAATTTTGCCCCCAGCGGCCTCATCTCCAGCCTAAAAGGCCCCGGCTTGAGCCTTTGACCGCGGTCAAATCGCGCTTACCACAAGCGCCCGCCTTTCCGCCCCATGCTCTCCGTTTCCAACGTCAGTAAAACCTACGCCGGCCGCACCTTGTTCAGCAATGTGTCGTTTCACATCAATCGCGGCGAAAAAATTGGCCTCATCGGACCAAACGGCGCGGGCAAGTCGACTCTGTTCTCTCTGCTGCTTCAAGAATCGACGCCGGACGATGGCCGTGTGATGATGGAGCGCGGCATCACCTTCGGCTTCCTGCCGCAGGAGAGCGCGCCGGTGGATGACGTGACCGTTTTGGAGCTGGCGACAGGTCATCTCGATGAAAATCAGCGCTGGGAGGTCGAGCCCAAGGCGAAGCGCATCCTCAGCGGCCTGGCGTTTCGCGAATCGGACTTCGAGCGGAATGCCCGCACGCTCAGCGGCGGCTGGGTGA
>Ga0315904_10003905_pt1 | contig 21610 bp, 26 predicted proteins | sample LakEriMetagenome_6_FD_203529 | JGI IMG/M metagenome (GOLD analysis project Ga0315904, IMG submission 203529) | Freshwater fungal communities from buoy surface, Lake Erie, Ohio, United States - Buoy 12 MA120 | ecosystem: Environmental > Aquatic > Freshwater > Lake | place: USA: Lake Erie, Ohio...
ATAATTCTTTGGTAAAAATACAAAAAATAATTTAATAAAATACTTTTTTATAAAAAATAATGTATATTTGCATAAAAATAAATATTATGGCTGCTATTAAGAAAAAGAACGTAATGATGACAGAAGAAACTCATTGTAAACTTATGGAGATAAGAATGAGAGTTTACAAAACCAAGGGGCTATTGTTAACGATGGAGAAAACTATTCTGTATCTTATGGAAAATGAATCGAAAGATTAAAAGATAATTGTTTTTTGACTGTATTCGAAGCCGTGGTAATTTATCACGGCTTTTTTTTATTAAGGGGCTAGGTCGAATAGGGGCTATCTCTAATGGGGCAAGGGGCAATGTCTGATGAAACCAAAATCGTTTTTGGGAAAATGGAAAATCGTTTTTGAAAGTTAAGAAATTGGACAAAAAATGTCCAAAATATAATGTCAAAAGACTGAACAACGTATCTAATGCATATACAAATCACATACACAAGCATATATGAGCATAAGCCAATATAAATTTCAATTAAAATGTATAATGAATAACCCAAAATTTACTAAAATAACAAAATAGATTTATAACAACAATTTACTAAAGGAAACTATGTAAAAAACTGGTTTAAGGTTTAGATTAAGGCAAAAACATTATATAAAACATAGTCATATGAAAAGCAAAGTAAACGGACAAAGAAAATTGTAAATAAAATTGTCAAAAATCGTCAAAAAAAATATTGGGAAAATTTTAAAAAATTATTTAAATAAATAAAATGTCAACTGACGCTGCGGAAAAAAAATAAATCGGGCGCGGACGGCTGGGAAAAACGTCGGGCGAAAAAAAAATTTTTTTCTAGAGGTTAATTTTGTGGGAATGACGCTTAGTTAACCGGGAACTTGAAGGATCTCTGAATTGAGCTGGAAAAATCGCCAAAAGCGAAATGCAAGAGCTTTTTTTAAACCCTACAAAAAAGGTAGGGTTTATTTGTCCTACCAAATTGATAGGGTTAATTTTGTCCCTGGAAACGATTTGAAAAAATACCCTACTAAAATAGTAGGGTTAATTTGTTCTACTAAATTAGTAGGGTTTATTTGTCCTACCAAATTAGTAGTATTTTTTTTTGCTCTCAAAAATTTGATCCATGAAAAATACCCTACTAAAAAGGTAGGACTTTTGCCTGTTTAACTCTAGAAAAAAAAATTACATAAAAAATAAAAAATATTTGTGTTTTATATAAAAGGTATTATATTTGCATATCAATTATTTCAAACAGTCAAAAACAAAACAAGATGAATGTAGAACAATTAAGCATTGAGCAATTTAACGCGAGGCAATTTATTCAAATTAATTTTGAATTAATTCTAGATGAATTTCAACAATGCGAATCGGCAAAACTTACAAGATTATTGAAAAATGAAAAACTTTTTGAAAATTTATGCTTGTATCTTAAAGAGGGAAATTTAGTGTGTTTCACTTATATGCAAGTATATTTAAAAGAGGTTTTACTAGAATTTATTGAGGAAATGCAGCAATATTTTGCTTAAACATTGTAGCCTACTAACAATAGGCTACATTTTTATTTTATTTTCAAACAGTCAAAAACAACAAAAATGAACTATTTCCAATTTAACAGTCAAACATTCTTAGAGGAAAACAAGCAATTATTTATTGATGCTTGTTTAATTAACCAAACAAAAAAAATAACCGAAATCTTTGATAAAGACGGGTATTTATTTTATTTGCTTACAAATTATTTACAAAAAGGATTTTTTATAGATTTCCTTTACTTACAAGAGTGCCTAAATGATTTAATACAAAAAAATCAAATAGACATCAATTTATATTCGGATTGTATATAATTTTTCAAACAGTCAAAAACACAACAAGGTGAAAAAATTTAATTTCGATTTCAGCAAAGCAATTAATGATTTTAGAAAGGGTAACAACTTTACTACTGATTTATTAGGCTTAACTACAGTACTAAACGCGTATATTAATAACGACGTTTTACACAAATTTACCATTAAGGAAATAGGGTACAATGATAGCCCCGTTTATTGTGACAAATATTTTTATATTATTTTATCCAATAAAATTGAAATTTATTCTATTAGCCCGTCCGATGTTGCCTATTCATTTGAAGACGGTTTTTTTAATAGTGTTGATGAACTAATAAAATTTATTGGTTAAAAATCGTTTCCAGGGAAAACAGTAAAAAAAATTTTTAAACAGTCAAAAACAAAAACAATGCAATTTAATTTCATTTTAGAAAATGTCATTCACTCTATAGACATTAAAAAGAGTGCAACACCTAAGTTAGCCGAAAGCAGCGCACGAATTTTACAAACATACACTTTTAGCGTTGAACAAGTGCTAAACAAAAGTTTAATAAATGATAAAGAGGTGTGTTTTAATTGCCCGTTTTCATACAATCAAAATAATGAAAAATCGGGCGGTTGTTATACCCACAAAGGGTTATTAAGTTTCGGATTAAAAAGTAAGTTAAATAGGCTTAATAAACTTTATTTGGCGGGAAAAATACAAAAGGGTTATATTGGAATATTTGAAAAAATATATAAATATTCCTTAAAGTATCCTATTAAATTTGCAAGATTTGGGACTTACGGCGAACCTACATTAATGCCTATAGAATTGATGCATTTATTAAGTACAATCGTTAAAAAATACAGCGGTTATACACATCAATACATGAATGTAAATAGGGAATATAGCCGTTATTTAATGGCATCAACCCACAATGTTTTTGAGGTTAACATTGCTAAAAGTGAGGGTTATCGCTCTTTTTTAGTAGGAACTGAAAAACCTAATAATTTCGTACTTTGTCCCTCAAGTAGTACAATAGCAAAAGATAATAAAATTTCGTGCGCTAATTGTGGTTTGTGTAGTGGTGCAAATATTGGGGCTAAAAGTATATTTGAATTTAAGCATTAATTTATAAACAGTCAAAAGCAAAAAAGATGACGTTAAACAATTTTTTTACCTACTTTATATTGGGTATATTATTTTATCCGATTATCCTATTTTATATAGCGGTTATAGTGGTTATATACTTAGGAATATTAAAACCAATTTTTAACAAAAACAAAAACCAATAATTATGAAATTTAACGAATGGATTGTAGTGTTAAACGGTATTAGGCTAGATTGTAACGGCTTTTATTGTAGTGCGCAATGCGTAACGGCATACAGTAAAAAAGAAGCATTGCGTATATTAGCTAAGGCAAAAATGTATTATTTTGGAAAGTATCGTTTAAATGATGCAATCAAAAAAAATACTTACTTAAAGTATAATTAATTATTTTTAAACAGTCAAAAACAAATAAAATGGGACAAATCAAAGAGGCATTGTATACCAATTCCGAAAAATTTACTAAAAAGTACGGCTATATTTTTACATCATTATACCTATATGAATTTCAACAACAATGCCAAAGCAGTGTAAAATTAAAAAATATAGAGTATCCTATAGAATGTAATGAAATAAGCAATGAAATCATAAAACATACTTTGTTTAATTACTTTGAGGAATTACTAAAAGATAGTGAAATAAATATACATTTGATTGATAGCGAAATGTTATTCGATTTGTGCGAATTATACGACTATTAACAAGCAAAGCAAAGCAAAGTATTTTAAGGGTAGTAATTAATTTTACTACCCTTTTTTTTATGTCCAGGACAAAAGGTAAATAAATTTGTCACATATTTAACATTTAAGCAATCATAAATAAAAGTAAAGGTATAACACTACATTAAAACAAAAGTATCTTAGAACTAAAATATAGGCTTAATATTAACGATATAAATAAATTATTAAATAGAGTTAATAAAACAAAGCAAAGGAACAAAGCAAAGCAAAGTATTATAATAGCATATCTTTTTATTTAATATTAGTATGAGTATAAAAGCAAAGCATATAAAAGGAATGTCTATAGGGTTAATATGTCAATGTTTCAACCAATCAAACAAAGTATTTTTTTACATCTTTTGTCCAATCAAACAAGCGAAAACAAGGCAAAAAAACGCGAAAAAACGGGAAAAAAGGCATTGTAAGGAAAAACCCTATTAACCCTATGGGATAGGTAGGATTTCAGAACCAGGGGGGAGGATCCGGCCGTTTTTGACACGAAATACCATTGTCGGGCGCGGTCAATCTCGAATCAATCCAAAAATATCAAGGGTGGGTATAAAAAAATAATTGTACTTTTGTGATATGCCAATATTAAACAATAAATCATATCGTCGGTTTGAAAACCCAGTAAAGAGGAAACCGCACCAAAACCAAGAGGAAAACAAGTTTTACGGCACACCGTTGTGGAAGCGTCTTCGCCATTTGCAAAAGACAAGGAAGCCAATGTGTGAGGTATGCGAGGCTAAAGGCATTTACACGGATTGCTCTGATGGAAACAACAATGGCATTGCGGATCACGTTATAAGAATCTTGGACGGTGGTCATCCATATGATGAGCGGAACTTGTTTACTTTGTGCAAACGATGTCATCATGTGAAGAGTAATATGGAAGGTAGAGGCTTTTTACCAGCAAGGATGGCAAGTTCTGACGGTTACTACCTTCCATCGTCTAAAGATGACATAATAAAGGCTATTATAAACAAAAAAGTAAATTAAAATGAAAACGGAGAAGTTGAAAGACTTGCAAGGTACTTTGAAGCCTGGTAGAGTTAAAAGAATTACACCTCAAGCTATAATTGCCCATAATCCATTTGATTTAAGCGATGAGGAGCAAAATACTGTTGAATTAGTAAAAAAGCATCTTGAATCTGCCGATGCAAGTTACAATGTTGACATCATCGCTATCAATATGTTAGCAAGGTTATTGACTGTTATACAACACGCTGCTAACAATATCCTTAAAAACGATGGTGTGGTTGTTTACCCAAACGGTGTTCAGCAGATTTCACCAGAGTGGACGATGTTTAAACAGTCGGTTGAGATTTACAACGATATGTCTGATAGGTTTGGTCTTGACCCGAAGGCAAGGTTAAAGCTGGAATACTTTAACAGAGCGGACAAAAAAGAAGAAGATCCTATTATGAAGTTGATTAAAAACGCATAATGTTTGATTTAGAAAACGAATTGATTGGGGAATATGCAAGGTTAGCTATTCAAAGGCACTATGATGACGTAAAGAAGTCAGAAAACAACAATTTCCCTTACTATTACGACCAAAAGGCTGCAGATACCTATATTTCTTTTATGAAGGTATGTAGATTGACTAAAGGCGAGTATGCTGCAATGAATGTCAATGTTATGCCGTGGCAAGAGTTCTTTTGGGCAATGATATTTGGTTGGAAGCGTAAAATTGACAAAAAACGTAGATTTAGGAAAGTTTACCTTGAAATATCAAGAAAGAATGCAAAAACAGAAACTGCTGCTCTTACTGCCGTGGCTTGTTTTATTCTTGATCAAGAAAAAGGTGCTGAGATTTATACGGCAGCCACTACCCGTGACCAGGCAAGGATATGTTGGGATGCCGCAAAAGTCATTTTAGATTATTTAAAGAAGGATAGCCCAGCGGTAAACAAAATGGTTCAAGTCAGAGCGCATTCAATTTATTCTACCGGATCAAATAGTAAGATGATTCCTGTATCATCCGATGCTAAAACACTTGATGGATTAAATCCCCATGTGGCTATAGTGGATGAATTTCACGCGCATCCCGATAGTTCGGTGTTAGAAATTATGGAATCTGGTATTGGTAGTAGAAGTCAACCATTAATTTTAATTACCACTACTGCTGGATTTAATAAGGAAAGTCCGTGTTACCAATTAAGGAAAGTGTGTTTGGATATTATTAAAGGCCATAAACACGATGATGCGGTGTTTCCGTTAATATTTAGTTTAGATGAGGATGACGATTGGCAAAATAGCGACAATTGGATTAAATCAAATCCATCTATGAATGTCACTATTGGTATGGGATATCTACAAGACCAATACACAAAAGCTATAAATGAAGGTGCAGCCAAGCAAATTGGCTTTATGACAAAGAATCTAAACTATTGGACAAACACTCACGCTACATGGATTAATGAAAATATGTGGAATGAGTGCGAAATGAAAATTACTGATGACTTTTTATTGAACAGACCAGCTTTCGGTGGATTGGATTTGGCGCAAACAATTGATATTAGTGCTTTTTGCTTGTTTTTCCCCGAATTTGACAATAAACCAGCCTTTGTTATATGGAAATATTGGATTCCCGAAGAAAATGTCAAAGACAGAAGCCTTAGAGATGGTGTTCCTTATATGGATTGGGCATTAAACGGCAGTATAAAGGTTACTAACGGTAATATTGTAGATAACGATGTAATTATTAATGATATTTACCTATTATTCCAAAAATACAACATTAGAAGCCTTGCCTATGACCCCTGGAGAGCAACACACGTTGTTATATCATTACAAGAAAGAGGAGTTAATGTAAAACCGTTCCCACAAAGTTTTCCCGAAATGAATACACCAATCTGTGAGTTTGAGAAAATGATTATTGGTAAAAAAATATTTCATGATGGAGATCCGGTGGCAAAGTGGATGTTGTCAAATGTAGCATTAATTTTAAATTCAACGGGTTTGGTTAAGTTTGATAAAAGGAAATCTAATGAAAAAATTGACGGCATGGTAGCGGCTGCAATGGCTATTGGTGAGGCTATTGACCCTAAGAACAAAATTAATTTAGATTTTAATTTGATAATTGGTTAATTTTTTTATTTGCATATAAAATTATTAATAATCATCTTTGCAGTATGGAATTTTTGAATAAAATAGTAAAATTCATTAAAAGGAGTAGAATTACCAATTTAGGTCCTGCCAAAGATTGGAAATTGTACCAGGAATTATTTGGAACTAATCAACGAAGGGTTAGTCATGAAACATCTTTGTCTATCCCTGCTTATTTTAGGGCTTTATCTATTTTATCAGAGCAAATAGCGTCTTTACCCTTTTCTATATACGAAACTAAGGCTGATGGTAATGTGGTTGAGGCTATAAACCATCCATTGTATTCATTAATTAAATACAGACCGTCAAGTAAGTATGATACTTTTAGTTTTCGTGAAGCCATCGTAAGACAAGCGGTTAATGGTTCGATGTCAACCAAAAGTGGCAATGTACTTATTATACCTAATAGGAATCAAGCAGGAAATGTAATTGATTTAAACTTGGTTGATGTTCCTTGGGAGATGTACAAGATAAACGATGAGTTTTATTATAAATTAGAAGGTAGTACGGAAATCTATAGTTCATCTGAGGTTTTACATATAAAATCCTTTAGTGATAATGGCTATTGGGGCAAAAGTCTTATTGAAGCTGGTAAAACAACTTTATCAAGGGCATTACACGAGATTGACTATGGTAATGACATTTATGCTAAAGGAACTAATTTAAGTGGTACGGTTGAGACGGATCTTATCCTAAATGAAGACCAATTAAATGTAATTAAGAAGTCTTGGGCAGATAAACACTCAGGACCTAATAACCAACAAGGTGTAGCCTTCCTACAAGCAGGGTTTAAATTTAAACCGATAGCCTCAAGATTAGAGGCAGCGGATATTGATGCAAGAAAGTTAACTATTGAGGATATTTCGAATTTGACTGGTGTTCCAGGCTTTTTGCTTTTGGGTAACAACAATATATCAACCACAAACATTGAGATATTAAACAGGATATTTGTTCAGTACACACTAAGAGCATGGACTAAGCGAATTGAGAATGAATTTAACACAAAACTATTTCCACAAAAAGATTGGGGAAAGTATTACGTTAAATTAGACCTTGAAGAGTTATACAAAGGCGATGTAATGGCAAGAGCAGAGTTTTACACTAAATTGTACAACATTAGAGCGATTGCACCTAACGAGATTAGAAACCTGGAAGGATTTAACCCATACGAAGGTGGTGATAAGTTTGGTATGCCATTAGCCTCAAACAGTAGGGAAGTTCCTGCTGAAGGTCAACAAAATAATAATAGCAATGCCCAAGTACAGTAATTACCCACAATCTGCAACTAATGCTGCTAAAAAAGCATTAAAGCATAAAGAAGAGAATGGTTCTGATTGCGGAACAAGCGTTGGTTGGACAAGAGCAAGGCAGTTGTCAAGCAGACAAGGATTAGAGGCAGATGAAGTAATAAGAACATATTCCTTTTTATCAAGAGCCAAGGTATATGACCAAGGCAAATATTTTGATGAAAATGATAAAGAACTATGTGGATCAATAATGTATGACGCTTGGGGCGGTTCTACAATGTTACCTTGGGCTGAAAGAACTGCAAATAAAATAATGGATGAACGTAATAATAAAGTTATGGAAACAAGATATTTTAACATAGAATTTTCCACAGTAGAGGAAAGAAAAATAGAAGGTACTGCATCGTCTATGGATAGTCCATATGATATGGGTACTTTTGATGAGGAAATTGACATGGATGCTTTTGATGATGCTGATTTTAGTGAAGCCGCTGCTTTATTTAATCATGACCAAAACATTGTACTTGGAAGGGTAAGGAATAATACATTGCAGATAAAAAGGGAAGGTAATAAATTAAAATATACTATTGACCCACCAGAAACAAATGCTGCAAGTGATGTTATGACTTTAATCAGAAGGGGTGATGTTTACCAGTCATCTTTTGCATTCTCTTTAAAAGATAATGGTGACTCATGGGAAATGAGGGACGGTAGATGGAAAAGAACAATTAAAAAAATTGACAAAGTATATGATGTTTCTCCAGTAACGTATCCGGCTAATCCCAATACTACTGTTGCTGCAAGAAACATGGAAAGACATATTCAACAAAATGAAAAAGCGGAATGCAATTTCGACGAGTTTGTTGAATTTTTAAACAACTTAAAAAATTATTGAAATGTTGAAATCAGATGAATTGAAACAAACGCGTTCCGCTAAAATAGAAGAAATGCGTTCTTTGATTTCTGCCATCGAAACATTGGGTTCAAATGCCAATGACGATCAAAGGTCAAAGTTAAACACGATTAGGACAGAGGTTAGCAATTTAGAAAATGATATTGATAATCATTTGATGATTGAGGCCGAGTCTAAAAGAATGGCTACTCCTGCAACCAGGGTTAACGAAAACAAAGTTAACGATGAGCAAAGAGTTAAGAAAGGCTATTCATTCCTTAGAGCAGCTAATCTTATTGCTAATAACAAAAACCTTGATGGTTTAGAGTTAGAGATGCACCAAGAGGCTGAAAGAGAATTTAAACAAGCTGGTATCTCCGCGTCGGGTAACCTTTACATTCCTAAAATGATTGTAAAGAACGAGAAAAGGGATATGACTGCTGGTACATCAACCGCTGGTGGTAACACTATCCCAACTATTTTGGGTGACTTAATTCCATTCCTTGACCCAAGATTAGCAGTTATTCAAGCTGGTGCAACTTTGCTTACAGGATTGACTGGTAATTTAGATTTTCCTCGTAATGATGCTGCGGCTACTGCCACTTGGGAAACTGAAAACTCTGCCAATGACGAAACAAGTCCAACTTTTGATAAAATCAGTATGTCACCAAATCGTTTGGGTGCATTTACTGATATTTCAAAGCAGTTACTTGTTCAATCGTCTATTGACGTGGAAAACTTTGTAAGAAACCGTTTAAGTGAAGCCGTTAACAGAGCATTAGACTATGCTTTAATTAATGGTGACAATTCAACTCAACCATTCTATGGTATTTTAAATACTGCTGGTATTGGTTCTGTTGCAATCGGTACTGACGGTGGTCCGCTTACTTATAAGCACATTATTGACCTTGAAACTGAATTAGCAACTGATAACGCTGACTTTGGTACTTTGGCTTACCTTACTACACCTGGGGTAAGAGGTTTCCTAAAGAATACTGAAAAAGCAAGTGGTACTGCTCAGTTTGTTTGGTCTGATGGTGCGCCACCAGCAGGACAACAAGGAATTAGAACAGACTTGTTAAACGGATACCGTGCTTATGTTTCTACACAAGTACCAGGTAACCTAACTAAAGGTAACGGAACTGGATTACATTCTGTAATTTTTGGAAACTTTGCTGAATTGTTAATTGGACAATGGGCTGGTTTAGATGTTGTGGTTGATCCATATTCATCAAGCAAAAATGCATTAGTTACCATAGTAGTTAACTCTTGGTGGGATGCTGCGGTACGTCATGCACAATCATTTGCCGCAATTAAAGATGCGGATATTACTGGCATATAAATCTTAATAAAATGAAAAATATTTTAATTGGTTTGTTTGTTTTTGCTGCCATTGGATTGACTGCATTTAAAAACGACCGTAGCAAAACGCTTGACGCTAATTATGATGATGCATCAAGTACGTTTTATTCTTATTCAGTTAGTGATACAATTACTAATGCTGAAATAGATACGATTACTATTCCAGTAAGTTTACTTAGTCCTTGGAGCGGTTATTGGAGTGTTGTAGCAACCAATTTATCTGGTACTACATACATTCTTCCTACTGTATTACAGGCGGCAAGTTCTACAGATTACACAAGTGTTGCTACATTAGACACACTTAATGTAAATGGAATGGTACAAGCTAATGAAGATGACAAGATTGGTGGTACTAAATATCGTTTAGTATTAACTGGTGTTGGCACACAATCTACAAGATACACGGCATATTTTGTCGCTAAAAACGAATAATATGAAGGTGCGGTTTATTAAATCGCCATCTGGTTCACCACATTCCCTTGGGTATTTCCAGGGGGATGTGGCTGAATTAAATGAGATGACGGCAAAAGAATTAATAAAAGCAGGATTAGCGGAATCTTTTGGAAGTAAAGTTGTTGTTGAAGACAATGCACCTTTAATCGAAAATAAGGTTATTGCTGAACAGAATGAACCTTTAATCGAAACTAAGATTAGTTCTAAACCAAAAAAAGCAATTAAGAGATGAAAATCTGGAGAGTAACAGTTGATCAGACAAATGAATTATGGACATCTGCGGAAGTCAAAAATTATTTGAAAGTTGATGATTCAACCGATGACTCTCTTATTGCTACAATGTTAAAGGCCGCAAGACAAGCGGTAGAATCAAGGCAAAATATATCTACCCTTACAAAAACTATTGTACAAAAGTTAGAGCGTTTTCCGTCAAGTTACAAAGTGGCAACTGATTATGAAAACGTAATTAAATTGTTAGTTTATCCATGTATTGCGGTATCTTCTATTACTTACCTGGATGAGAATGGTGTATCCCAAGTGTTATCACCAAATTTATACGAGGTAGATACTTTTAGAGGTATTATTGCAGAGGCGGTAGACCAAGACTTTCCCGATACTTATTTGTCTTTAAATGACGTAACTATTACATATACTGCTGGATATGGAACAAATGCTACAGATTGCCCATCAGACATAAGAATAGCAATACTAAAATTAGTTGCATCTATGTATGATAACCGTGGTGACGGTGTACACAAAATGCCAACGGCTACTGACATAATGTTAAATAGATACAAGTATGATTGGGTATAATAAAAGTGAGATTGTAGGCAAAATGAGGGAAAGAGTTGTTTTACAAAACAGAACAATATCTCAATCTAATAGTGGTTTTCAATCAGAAACTTTTACTAATATCGCTACATTGTGGGCATCCGTTGATTATAAAACAGGCTTTGAGGAAGAAGATGCTGATAAGATTGTAGGTCAGCAAAAGATTTTATTTACTATTCGTTATAACACAAATGTGACTATTAAAAGTAGATTTTTATATCGTAGTGATTTATTTCAAATCGAAAGAATAGAGGTAAGTAACGATAGAAGATTTATGGATTGTTTAGGAACATTTAGAACATCCTACTAATGCCAAGAAGACCATTATCATTTTCACATACTGAAAGAGGTGTTGCTTACGCAAGGGCAAGGAACGAACAAAGACTAGCTGAACAAGGTGGTAAATTTGTAATGGGAGAATACTCCATGACATTACAAATATATGATAGGGATGTAATGAAAGCATTAGAGCATTTAAGAACTAATGCAATGAGAGATTGGAATAAAAATAAAGTTGACATTATTACCAATGCATCAAAACCTATGATTGATGCTATTAAACCACAAATACCAGTATATAGATTTCCCGAACATTATAGGTATATACAAAGTAAAAAGTCAACGCGTAGAATAAAGGTTACTTACAAAGCTGGTCATTTAAGGAATAGTATAAAGGTAATTAACCCTTTTAAACCAAGGCTAAGAAGACAAGACACGATAGTTATCGGACCATTAAAACAATATCCAACTAAAATGGAAAAAGGACCATTTGATGGTATAAATAAATCAGATGCATACTATGCCAATTTTGTATTTGGTGGTGCAAATGAATTTAGAAATAAGGCTTTGTTACAAGGTTTTATTAAGGCTGAAAAAAGAACGGGTGACATAATTATAAGAGGTGCTGAAAGAATTATTGAAAGGGAGACCAGGAGTGCTGGATTAACATATACGAGAACATAATGAATATTGGAAGTGTAATTTATTCTATGGTTGCTGCAAATGCAAATTTGGTTACTTTAATAGGTACAAGGATTTATCCGGAAGAAGCACCTATGGAAGTTACCTACCCATATATTACTTACACTAAGGTAAATACAAATCCTACAAGAGTTAAAAATTTAATTAGTCCTAAGGATGAATTTAAAATTAACTTTTTTATATACTCTAAAAATTATGACACTACTAACACCGTTGCTGATGCATTAAGAGTAGCACTTGATAATAAAAGAGGTACTTATTCAAATGCAAAAGTAGATTGGGTAGTGTTTGAAGATGAAACAACTGGAGATCCTATAATGGAAGATAAAATATATTGGATGGTACAAGATTATTTGTTTAAAATCAATAATATATGAAAATAATATTTATTAAAGACTATGATAATTTTATTGTCGGAAATGTTTGCGATGTACTGAATGCAAAAGCAAACCAGCTTATTAATTTAGGTTTCGCACAAGAATATCATGGTCAAAATGTTGAGGTATATCCACAACAAGAACAAGAACCCGAAAAGGAAATGGTTTATGTTCCAATCATTGTTCCCGAAAGTGAATTGTATTCAATGCAAGAGGAACAAGAAGAGGAATTTGATTTAGAAGAAAAACCAATTAAAAACAAAACTAAAATAAAATAATCATGGCTACTACAGGAATTGTAAATGGTTCTTTGTTGCGTTTATATGTAGGCGATGTTGCGGTAGCATACTCAACATCTGATACATTAGACCTAACAAGAGCAATGCGAGAAATCGCGCACAAGGACAACACCTCTGCTTGGGTTGAAGTTGCTCCAGGTCAAAAATCTGCAACATTTTCAACTGAATTATTATTTGCCGACACGGGTGACGCAAGTGCAAATGTTAAATTTAATACACTATTTAGTAGTTGGGATGCAGGAACTGCAGTTGTATGCACATATACTACAGATGCTCTTGATGATTCAATATATACATTTAGTGCATTTATTGAAAGTTTATCACTTAATTCATCTAACCAAGAAAACGTAACGGCATCAGCGTCTTTACGAATTAATGGACAAGTAAGTAGAATTACTAATGCAGTATTAGCAGCACCAACTGGTTTAACGGCTACTCCTACTCCTGGAAATCAAGGTGTAACTTTAAGTTGGACTGCACCATCAGCTATTGGCAAACCAGCTTTGACCGACTTTGTTATTCAATATAAGTTAACTAGTGTAGGTGATAATTTTTATCAAACTTATACTGACACAGTAAGTACAACGCCATCGCTTGTCATACCTACTGGTGTATTAACCGCTGCGAGTAGTTATACCTTTAAAGTTGCTGCCGTAAATGGGGCTGGAAATAGTCTTTATAGTGATGTTGCTACTGCAACAACTAATTAATATTTACACGAGGCTAATTTGGGGGCAAGAAAGTCTTGCTCCCTTTAGCCTTTAACTTTTAAAATTATTCTTATGACCTCGGTAAATCATGTAAAAATTGAAGACAAAGACATACCATTTAAAATTGGTGGTTATGCCTTATCATTATTCCTTAAACAGAAAAAAATTAAATTTTCTGAATTTAGCAAAGCACTTGAAGAGGATTTAACCTTATTATATGAGGTATTGTATTTAGGTGTACAAAATGGCTACAAAAGAGAAGCCATACCAAATCCATTTACTTTAGAAACATTTGCTGAACTTATTGATGATTACAACATGGTTAATAAATTTAGCGAATTGTTGTCAGAAAGCATGGGCGGTGAAAAATCAAACGAAAAAAAATAAGTGACCCAAATGCAAAAGTATTAGAAATTGAGGATATTGAAAGGTTGTGTTTGGGTGATTTACAGATGACACCGGATGAAATGAATCAATTTGACTTTAAAGAATTATTTATAAAGATTAAAGGTCATTTTGATAACAAAGATGCGGAATACAAAAGAACTTGGGAGCAAACAAGGTTTATGGCATATTGGAGTTTAATGCCTCATACTAGTAAGAGTGCTAATTTAAAACCAACAGATTTAATTAGATTTGATTGGGATAATAAAACCAAGAAAAGAGATTTAACAACCAAGGACTACGACATGATGAAATTTATGGACGGTGTTATAAAGACTAAAAGTGTCGGAGAAAAGTTAAAATAATGGCAGGAATACTTAGTATAAAAATCAGGGCTGATGCTACTCCTTTTGAAAGGAGTTTAAAGACTATTGGTAGAAACATTACTGCTTTCTCACAAAAGTCACTTGCTATAGGTCGTGGCATTAGCCTTGGTTTTACTGCCCCTTTAATGGCAGTTGGTGCTACTGCCGTTAACGCTGCCGCTGACTTTGATAGTTTGGAAAGAGCCTTATCCGGTATAATGGGCGGTGCAAATGCCGCAACGGGTGAGATAATGAAACTTAAAGAGGCAGCAAGATTACCTGGACTTGGATTTGAAGAAGCGGTTAGAGGTTCGGTTAATTTACAAGCGGTTGGATTAAGTGCTGATGAGGCAAGGAAAACTTTAATTGGATTTGGTACTGCTATTGCTGCAAGTGGTGGCGGTGCGGTAAACCTTGCATCTGTTACAAAGCAGTTAACTCAGATGATTAGTAAAAACAGAATCCTACAAGAGGATTTTGGTATTTTACAAGAGAATGTGCCATTGATTGGAGATGCATTGGAAAAAGCATTTGGTACAAGAAACATTGAAACAGTTAGGGCAACTGGTATAGCAGCAAAGGATTTTAATTTGCAATTGGTTGGTGCTTTACAAACACTACCAGCAGTACAGGCCGCAACGGGTGGATTAAGAAACAATATAGATAATTTTAAAGATAGCCTTAAATTTACGCAAGTTGAATTAGGAAAAGCAATACTTAAAAACATTGATCTTGAAGGGGCATTAGAATCTATATCTAATGTAATTGAGGGTATGTTAAACTGGTGGGGTAGTTTAAGTGATGAGATGCAAAGTAATATGATATCCGCTGCAAAGTATATTGCCATTGCTGGTGGTGTACTGTGGGTTGTTGGTCAATTAACAAGTGCGTTTGGTACAATTACTATGATGATTGGTAATTTAGTTGGTGCAATGTTTAAATTAAACCAAGCAACAGGAACATATCAAGTGTTGATGGGTGGTTGGGTTACTATAACATTAGCAGCGGTAGCAGCGGTTGCCCTTTTTGCTTATAATATACATCAAGCAAATAAACCAATTGATGATTTATCGGGATTTTTATCAAGTTCTGCAAAAGCAATGCAGAAAGAAATTACTCAATTAGAATTTAGTTTTAAATTAATAAATGATACTAATACAAGCAATAAACTTAGATTACAATTAATTAATGAAATAAAAAACAAATACGGTCAGTATCTTCCAGATTTAAAAACAGAACAAGACTATTTAAAAAATATGTCTAAAGTAATGACTGTTTTAAATTTTGAATTAGCAAAGAAGTTTGATATAATGAAGTTGCAGGGAGTTGCTGATAAGCAATTAGAGCGTTCTGTTGATTTATTAGATAAAGAAAGACAAGCTTATTTTGAAATAGAAAAATTAAAAAAAAGAAATCAAGAAATTGACAAAAAAGGTTTTTCAGTATTTAGGGCAGCTGAAGCAGCATCAAATACTCAAAATATAAAAGCCTTATATAAAGAAATAGAAAAGATAAAAAAGGAAAGTGTTGTTATAGAATCTGCATGGTCAAAAACATCAGAAGAGTTAAATAAATTATTAGGTGATGTTCCTCAATTAGATGATAAATTGTTTGGTGATACTACTACTGCTGACGGTTTAAGTAAAGCTAAAACAAAATATGAATTATTACAAGAAACACTAAAAAATCTTGAAAAACAATACGAAGACCAAGTATTGCTTTACGGTAAAAACTCAGCTGGAGCGGAAGCGTTAGCAGATAAAATAAGATCTGTAAAGTTTGAAATAAATTCAGTAATAACTGCTTTAAAAGAACTTGAAAAAATTGATTCGTTTAGTGAGTTTAAACCATTACCAACTGGTGCATCTGAGGCAAATAAACAAGCACAAAATAAAGCAATTGATGAGGCTGCAAGGAAAGAAACTATAGATGTAATGACTCCATCATTAGAAAATGCTATTGCTGGTGGTGATTTACAAAGTTTGATTGACTCAAGATTAATAGACGCTGGTAAAAAAGCGGTAGGTGAATTTTATGATAAAATTAAAAATGTACCTACAGAGCAAATAAATAATTTAAAAGATTCTTTTTTAGGTTTAGGCGAAGCGATTACAAGTGTTGGTGATGCTATGAGAGATAGGTTAGGTAATGCATTAGCTGAGAGTTTTTCGGCTTTAGGTAGTGCTTTGGCAAATGGTGAAAATGCAGTATTAGCGTTTGGTAAAACATTTGTAATGGTAATGTTAGATGCCGTTAATTCTGCTTTACAATTATTATTGGTAGAAATGGTAACTAAATCATTAATTGATGGTGGCGGTCCGATTGGAACAATTTTAGCAGTTGGTTTAGGTATAGCCGCAATTTCTTTTCTTAAATCAAAAATGGATTCGGTTAAACTTGCGCAAGGTGGTTTGGCATTCGGTCCTACTTTAGCAACTGTCGGAGATAACCGTGGTGCATCTTATGACCCAGAAGTAATTGCTCCATTATCTAAACTTAAAGGTATGTTAGGTGATGTAGGCGGTGGTAATCCATACGTTTTAACTACCAGGGTTGCAGGAAGTGATTTGTTGGTTATAATGGAAAAGGCAAGGAATTTAAATACAAGAATAAGATAATGGCTGCAAGATATACATCAACATTTTATTCTGAAAAAGGTCGCAAGTATTATTTAGTAATAGATGATGCTAACTTTTCGGGTGTCACAAGTACTGTTGATGTTATCAATTCTGAGATAACGTGGCAATCAGATGTTGAAAATGGATTAGAAAGATATGCCCCGATTATAGCATCTAATTTTAAATTTACTATTTTAATAAATGACAATGTAAAAGAACAATTTCTTACAGACTTTTTGGTAAGTCCCGAAGGTAGGTTTACCGTAAGATTAACTGGTTATAATACAAGTAATACTCCTAACTTTTATTGGTATGGATACATTTTGGCTGACCTTGTCGAATACGATGACGTTGCTTTATCTGTAGGGTATTTTTACGATATAAATGCAGTTGACGGTATTGGATGGTTGAAAGGTATAGATTATAAACCCGATGGTTACGATGTTTACCAAGGTGACGATACTATTATAAATCATGTAAATAATTGTTTACAAAAAATAACATATGTGCCATCTATTTACGGCACAAACGTTGGTGTCTTAGCATCAGCATTTAATTGGCATGAGGACAGTTGGACTTATTCATCGGGTATTGATCCGTTAATTAGAATGAGAGTTAATCATAAAGTTTTCTACACTATAGATACTAAAGACAATATCACTTATATGAAGTGTTATGATGTCTTAAAAAGGATGATGATACCATTAGGTATGCGTTTCTTTTTTAGTGACAGAAAATTTTTTATGGTTCAACCTAATAGTTATTTAAATCCAGCGGTAGTTATAAATATTTATTATTTAACCTCAATTTTATTACAACAAAGTAGTTTTGAAACATCCATTGTAAACGATAATAGTGACCCTAATACAAAATTAATAAGACTTGCATCGGGTAGGCGCGGTTATTATGGACATATAAAAGATTTGGATATAGAGTACGAACACATTGCAAGTGTAAATTTATTGGCTGGTAAAGTATTTAATAATTTAGCAACTGAATTTTACACATCAAAAGATTTAGATTATAATAACAATGAGGCGGTTGTAACCTTTACAAGCGTAATGAAATACCGTGATAGCCAAAGTGGTGTTTCGCCTATTGCTGAACATATTGTTGAAGGTGTATTTACAATTGAATTACGACCTATTATTGTACCTTTAATTGACTTTTTAACTGCTAATCGTCCACCAGAAATTAATACATGGACATTAGGATCGGGTTGGTTTTTTTCGGATAATGATGGTGCTGCTTTAGGTTATGCAAAAGCTAATTCTGCCAATGGCAATTTAGTATACACTAATTTTACCCCAATAATAGGCAATACATATTATGTAAGTTTTGGAGTTGAAGTAGATAGTGGTACTTTAAGATTAAGAATGGGTGGTGATTTTTTTAACATTAATGACACGGGCGAATATTACGAAAGAATAGTTTGTGTTTCTACAGAACAACTTACTTTTGATCCGGTAGGTTTACTTGGTACATGGTCTGGTAAAATAAATTATGTAAAAATAAACCATGTAAAATATTGGTTAAAAAGAGATATAACATACAATGGATTTCAACATACATTTACCGCCCAAACTTGGGAAACATCTCTTAATTATTATAAATTTGTAATACCTGGCGGCTCAACTACTTTACCAGCAAATGGTGGTAGTGTAGATAATATAATTGTTAATTGGACAAGTCCTTTAATGCCAGAAAGTGGGGATTTAGCGGTAGGATTTCAATTAAGTCAAGTAAGAACAATAGATGGTACTAATTTACTTGCAAGTTATCTTAAATTTTATGAGTTAGGCGGTTTGTTCATGGAACATTTAGCAGCTGGTAATTTAAATGGTCAAAACGATGTCGTAGTATTTGGTTCGTTTAACAATGACACAAGTAGTATAAGCGTAAAGAAACGAGTCTTTATTGGTGACGGACCATCGCTTGGTTCTCCAGGTGCAATTCGTGTAAAGAATGATGCTAATACTTGGCAGATTACTGATGGTACTGGATGGAGAGTTGGCAATACTGGAACGGGCAAAAACATAAGTCAGTTATTAGTAAATGAAATTATAAAAGGTCAATTGTTTCCTGTAAAGAAAATGATTAGTATGTCTTTTCAAATGTTAGACTTGGACGAACCTTGGTATCCACACAAAGCTATTGAAACAGACGGTTTAACTTATGCAATGGAAAGTGCAAGTTTAGATTTGCTTACAGATATAGTAAGTGGTACATTTGTGCAAATTATAGATCAATCATAATGGGTTATACAGAAAAAACAGTATTGTATCGTGGTTTAGATTTTGATTCGGGAAGAACATCAAATCACTCAGCTGGTGGAGTTGCAGGAACTGGTGCTATAACACCTACAAATAGTACAACCAATACACAGAATAGTAGTGTTACCAAAGTGTTTAAAGAATCCTTTATAAGCAGCAATACCGCAATTTTAACTATTACAAAAAACGGTGGTGTACTACCATCTAATCTTGAACAGTTATTGGTATTCCAAAATGGTCAAGAACTAATCAGTACACAATTTACTGTAGCTGGTTCTGTAATAACTATAGATGCTAATACGCATTATGATGGTTCTAATTATGTCATATTCTTTATAATCATATAATGGAAGAGATACAAGCACCAAAAAAAGAACGCAAATTTTTAAAAGCCGTGGTTAACATTGTCAAGGTTTTAGCCAATGAATTAGTTATGGGAATCGCAAGAAAGTTTATTGGCAAAGCTATTGACAAAGTAGGCAACAAACGGCAAGGCCTTGTCATTATCTTTGCATTAATAGCAGGAATATCGTACGCTTCGATTGATTCAATTCCCTATCCTATTACAGGCAATAAGCAGCGTTTAGGTTTCCAGACTACTGGCAACGGGCTTGTGTATCGAGGTCGTTCAAACGATACTATTACAAAGCCATCAAGTTATTTAGATAAAAATGTAAAGGCTTATTTGCTTGTAGACTCAGTATTAGGTACAATCTTTGTTTGGCGGCAAACGTATTGGGATAGTATTAAAGTAAATAGTAGGTTAATGCCTTTTGATTCTATTACCTTTAATACGGCAAAAAATGGCACGGTTGGTGTTGGAGAAATGGAATATAATGATGGTCAAGGAAGTTTAATACAAGGATTAAAGGGTGGATTAGTGACAAACGTCATTGGGCAGCAACTACACCAAAGAGTAAACAATAAAACAGGCGCACCATTATTAAAAGGTGATGTAGTTTATTTGGCTGGAAGTCAAGGTAATCGAATAACCGTGGCTAAAGGATTAGCAGTAAGCGACGCTTTTTCGGCAAATACTTTTGGCGTGGTTGCTGAATCTATTGCAGATAATCAAAGCGGATTTATAATTACAGAAGGATTAATAACGGGCTTAAATACCTCAGCCTTAACAGAAGATAGTGCGGTTTATCTTTCCCCAACGCTAGCAGGAGCATTAACCTCAACAAAACCACAAGCACCACAACACACGGTTTATATTGGTGTATGTGTTAAAAGTAATAACGGTTCGGGTGAATTGTTTGTCAAGATACGCAACGGGCAAGAACTTGATGAATTGCACGATGTTCGCATTAGTTCACCCGTTAACAAAGCCTCTTTATATTATACTAATGGACTTTGGAGAGATACAACTGCGGCATTGTTAGTGAGTGATACTGCGTCTATGTTAGCAAATTATGCGTTAAAGGCATACGCAGATACAAGTGGTAGATTTTACGCTCGTCAAGACTTTGAAAACGTGCAATCATCTACTTTAACTTGGACACAATCTGATACTTTAGTTCCAGGCGGTGTAACAATAATCCAGGTATATCGCAATGGTCAAATCTTATTACCAACTCAATATACAATACCAACATCAACAACGGTAGTTATTGCGGCAACATCGTATAAAGTAGGTGAAAATTATTCTGTTATTTTCCCTCGTGGTGGTGGCGGTGGCGGTGGTAGTGGATCGGGTTCATTGACATCTATCTCAGGCGGTACGGGAATACTTGTTTCACCAAATCCAATAATAACCACAGGCACGGTTTCGGCTGACCTTAGTGTTTTAATGGAATTAACGGATACGAGTTTGCTTAATCTTTCCACAAGGTTTGCAAGTAAACTAAACACTACAGACACGGCATCATTATCTGCAAGGATTGATACAAAAGGTAGTGGTACGGTTACAAGTGTTGCAACTGGATATGGAATAACCGGTGGCACAATTACAACCACGGGTACATTAGGCCTTGACTCAGCGTCAGTTTATAATTACATAAGAGATAGTATTGTAGATGTGCAGATTGGCAATGATACAATTAAAATATTAAAGCAGGAATATAACAATG
>Ga0315904_10003911_pt1 | contig 21592 bp, 32 predicted proteins | sample LakEriMetagenome_6_FD_203529 | JGI IMG/M metagenome (GOLD analysis project Ga0315904, IMG submission 203529) | Freshwater fungal communities from buoy surface, Lake Erie, Ohio, United States - Buoy 12 MA120 | ecosystem: Environmental > Aquatic > Freshwater > Lake | place: USA: Lake Erie, Ohio...
CGAAGCAGCGCGGGCCGACCGCGATCGCGCGCGCGGAAGAAGCGGCGGCTCAGATGCCCGCCCAGAAGCCCTATCCGTTCGCCGGGGAGAGCGATGCGGAGCGGATGATCGCGCGGATGACGCCCGAGGAGCGCGAAGCGGCGGCTGCGCGGGTCGAAGAGTCCGAAGCCAAGACGAAGGCGGCTCGTGCGGCGATGGAAGCTGCGCGGCGCGCCCAGAACGCCGGGCCGCTGCCGAAGGGCAAGCCGCTCCCGGCGGAAGGATTCGCCCAGGGTGCGTTCGAGCGCGACCGAGATGCGCGGGCCGCCGGGAAGCCGGTCGTGCCGTTCGAGCCGCTTTCGCCGATCTCGAAGACGGCTCCGTCGGCTCCGACCCTCGCGGGGATGCCGTCGCTCAACGACGCGATGCTCGACGAGAAGTTCCGCAAGGATGAAGAGCGGGCGAAGCAGGGGCGCGCGAAGCGCATGGGGAAGGTGAAGGCCACGCGCGCGGTCGCGGTCCCGGATGCGGTCGAGAAGGTCTCGAGCAAGGCGATCGCGAAGATCCCCGCTCCTCCGGTTCAGGAAGTCGCGGTCGCGAGCATCAAGACGGACCCCGCTCGGTTCCAGTTCAAGGGCCAGACCGAAGAGGGTGGCGTCGATCCCAAGAAGCGCCTCTCGGGCAAGACCTCGGGGCACGGCAAGGCCCCGCTCATGCTGTGGGAGGATCGCTCGGGCCAGCTCTTCGTAGTCAACGGCCACCATCGGCTCGACCTGTTCCAGCGCAACAACGACCCGACGACCACGGCTCAGGTCTATCGGGAAAAGGACGGTGTGACGGCTCCGATGGCGCGCGCTCTCGGGGCGGAAGCGAACATCCTCGACGAGACCGGGAGCGTTTACGACTACGCCCGCTACTTCCAGCAGGTGAACATCACGCGCGAGGATGCGCGGGAACGCGGTCTGCTGCGATCGGAGAAGAACAAGGGGCCGGGCTATCGCGGGTTCGTGCTCGGGCGCTTCGCCGGGCCGGACCTCTACGGGCAGTACATCAACGGCGGAATCGACGAGGCGACTGCCTTCGCGATTGCGGAGTCGGCGACGACCACGATCACGCGCAAGGGGAAGCAGGTCGAGGTCCCCGATCTTCGGCGGCAGTTCGCGGCAATCGACTACGTGCTGGCGTCCTACGAGGGGAAGCGGGCGGATCGGGTGCGCCCCGATCAGGCGAAGGCGTTCGTCCAGAGCCTGTCCAAGACCAGCGGCGAGGAAGCGTCGCGGTATCAGCTCATCGGACAGAGCGACTTCCTTCCCTACGACGACGATGCGCTCGTCGAAGGCCGTGCGATGGCCCAGAAGGTGTCCGAGCTTCGTCGGATGCTGGACGACAAGATCACCCCAGCGAGCGGCGTCGTGCGCAAGTCCGAGGGCGCCGCGAGCGTCGGCATCAAGTCCGAATCCGGGCTCGACAAGACGCTGGAAGGACTCCGCCAGCAGCGTGCTCTGCTCGACGAGGATTGGCACACGCGGGCGGACGTGGTGGCGGAAGTTCGTCGGCTCGCCGGGCTTCCTCCGCTCGAGGCTCCGGTCTCGGAGATGTCGCAGATCGAGGGCGTCCCGGACGAAGAGCCCCCGCAGCAGGAAGGGTTCGGATTCCAGCCCGCGAAGCGCGAGGATCGCTTCGCCTTCATGCCCGCTCGCGCCCCGAGGGAGACGCCCATCCCGGAGTATCTGCCCGGTGAGAAGCGCGTGCGCTCGATTGGGTTCTGGCGCGGCGAGCTGGGCGTCAGCCGGGAAGAGGGGGAGAGACCGGCGAAGGGCGAGAACAATCCGTACTTCCGGCCCGCGTCTCAGGTCTATGCGGATCGCGTCATGCGTCGCCGCGACAAAGAGATGAACAAGCCCCTGCGGCCCGCGCGTCGGACTGCGGCGGAGGAAGAGGAATACCTTCTCGCGGAAGACGAACGCCTCTACGGCGACGCCATGGCGCGCGCGCGGGAGGAGATCAACCGCGAAGCCGAGGAATCGCGTCCCCGGCCCGCAGAGAAGAAGGACGTGTTCCGCTCGCGACAGGTCAGCGTGCCCGAGATGCCGAAGGGGCCGCGCCCGGTCGTGCAGAAGATGTTCGGGCTCGATCTCCAGCCGCCGGCGGTGGCGACGGGCGAGAACCCCGACGCCGATCCGGACACGCCGGACATGTTCACGGGCGAGACGGGGGCGAAGAAGCCCGCCAAGGCCAAGCCCAAGGGCCGGGCTCCCGGCGGCCAGGGGAGCTTCGGGTTCCAGCCGGCAAGCCGACCTGACAATCGGCTCGCATACATGATGCGCAAGGGAGACTCCGAACGGTACGCCGCCATCGCATCCTTCTTGGATGAGTCCTTTCCGGACGCTGACCCCGTGAGGATTCGCGGTGCGGCGGCGGCGATCGAGGCGGCGGAGGATGCGCATGGGAATCCCATGGCCGTTGAATCCGCGATCCAGCGCATGGCGAACGTGATCCTTTCGCACAAGGGAACGGACAAGTCGTGGTGGGACTATGCCGACAGCGCGTCGGATGTCCTGTCGGATGCCTTCGACATCTCGCCCCCGTCTCGGTCGGATTGGGACTGGGTAGCGACCGATGACAGCTCTCGCCGCGCGGTCGTAGATGACGACGTGATCCACCTGAGCGGCGTCATGGATCGCAACGAATGGGCGGCCACGGTTCGCCCTGTGGCCCCTGCCGACTTCGACGAAGAATCCGTTCTGTTCTCCTCCGAGCGGCACTTTCCGCACGCGCCGAAGGATGAACTGCTTGAGGAGATTCGGACTGCCTACGCCATGGCGGCGGATCGCTCCGAGGCCATCTGGGGCGCGATCATCCTGCATACGAAGCAGAACCACGTCGCCTTCCAGCCGGGCAAGGACGAGCGCGTCCCGCCGCTGGTCGCGCGGAACGTCCCCGACGCCCGTGCCGCTTGGGAGAACCGGGAGAAGACGGGCCGCAATCCCGTGCGCGCGGATGCGGACGTGCTCGCGGAAGCCGAAGCGATGGCCGCCGATCCCGCTGCGGTCGGGACGATGCTGGCAAGCGCGGCGAAGGCCAAGCGCCCGCTGACGGATGCGGAGACGGTCGCGGCGGAAATCGTCGGGCGCCGGGCGTCGGTCCGGTCGTTCTTCGCCGGGGTCGGCTCCGAAGAGATGACGCGGGCCTTCGATATCTGGGAGGACTTCCTGACGACGCGGAGCGCATCCGGGCGCGCGCTGCGGTCCGGCCAGATCATCACGCACCGGCTTCTCTCCGAAGCCGACAAGGTGCGGGCGGACGTCCTCCGCATCATCTTCGGTCCCGGGGCGGACGGGCGCACGGTCCCGCCGGAGAAGCGCGAGGCCTACATCCGCGAGGCGACGGCGGAAGCGGCCGCACAGGGGATCGATCTCGAGTCCTTCATGACGAGCAACGCGGCGGTCGAGGCGATGGACGCCGCGCGCGACCGCTTCGACGCCCTGCTGCGCGCCGAGGGGGCGGAATACAACACGTCGTCGGGGCGCGACTTCCGCGTCCGCAAGACCATCAACGAGGCGAAGAAGGCGGCGGATCAGATTCGCGCCGATCTCGTCGAAGCCGCGGGTGTTCCGGGGCGAGTGGCGCGCGCGGTCGCGAAGGGAAAGGCGAAGCTCCGGGCGATCTTCAAGGGCAAGTTCCAGCCCGCCGCCGGAACGATCGATGCGCTCTTCGCCTCCTCCGCCGAACTCTCGAAGGCCAGCATCGCGAACCGCAAGACCGGGGCGAAGCTCGCCCGCATCTTCCAGGCGAAGCGCGCGACTGGGTGGGACGCGCTGCACGAGTTCTGGATCTCCGGGATCCTCTCGGGGCCGCAGACGCAGATCGTCAACTTCGCGTCCAACACGCTCGAGCAGATGTTCTCGGCGGGGATGCGCGTCCCGCAGGCGATCCTCGCGGACATGGCGCGGCTGCTGCGCGTCCACGACAAGGGCGGCCCGTCCATCGGCGAGCTGCCCGAGTTCTACAAGGGCCTCCTTCCGGGGATCGCGCTCGGCTGGAAGAACATGCTCGAGACGTTCGAGTCCGAGATGCCGGTGCTGTCGTCGTCGGACTTCGCGCGCCCGTTCGCGATCAGCGGCAAGAAGGGGAAGCACATCCGCACGTTCGTGCGCGCGCTCGCCGCCGCCGATCAGTTCTTCAAGGGGATCGCGTGGCGGATGCAGGTCGGGGCCGAAGCGTGGCGAGCGGGCTGGAAGAAGGGCCTTCGCGGGCTCGACCTCCGAGCCTTCATCGACGACCAGATCGCGAAGCCCGACCCCGAGATTCTGGTGGACGCCCTCGCCTACGCCGACGAGACCACGTTCAATCAGGACGCCGGACCGCTCGCGGAAGCGGCCGCCTTCGTCCGCCGCAAGCTGCATCTCCGCTACCAGCTCCCCTTCATCAACATCGCGGTCAACCTGCTCCAGACCGGCGTGCGCCGCACCCCCCTCGGGACGGCGAAGGTGGCCGCCGGGCTCGCGAAGGAAGCGATCGCGAAGCGCGCCGGGGGCGACTTCCGCTACGAGGACAAGTTCCGCGACATGGCCGAGCAGTTCGTCGCATGGGGCGCGCTCGTCGCGCTCGCGGGCGCCATGGGCGACGACGACGATCCGCGCATCACCGGCACGAAGCTCTACGGGGTGGACAAGAAGGGGGATATCGAACTCGCCTACCGGGCGGCCCCCCCGCAGTCCATCAAGATCGGCGACCGGTGGTATTCGTATGCCCGGCTCGACCCCTTCGCGAGTTCGCTCGCGCTCATGGTGGACGGGCTGCGGACGATGCGCGCGGGCGGCAAGGACGCGATGGAGAAGGCGATCCGGTCCGCCGTCGGGCTCGTCACCGACAAGACCTTCCTCGATCAGCTCGGGGACCTCTTCGAAGTCGCAACCGAGCCCTCGGCGAAGAACGTCGGGCAGTTCGCATCCAAGTTCGCGACGTCCTGGGTGCCGAACATCATCCGGCAGCCCGCGCGGGCTTTCGAGCCGAACATCCTCGAGACGAAGGACCAGCCGCTCGGGGCGCGGATGAAGCGCGACGCCTTCCCGGCGGTGCGTGGGCCGTTCGTGCCGAAGGTGGACCTGTGGGGGCGCGAGATCGACGCCTCGCCCTCGCCGAAGACCGACCTGCTCTATCGCATCCTCTCGCCCTCGCGGGCCCAGCGTGCCGAGGAAGGGACCGAGCTGGCGCTCGACCGCACGATCATGCGGCACAACGCCCTCTTCCCCGACAACGCGTGGGCGCCCGAGTCCCCCGTCAGCAAGTTCGACCGGGGCGGGGTCCCCTACCAGATGACGCCCGCCGAGTACAACACCTTCATGCGGATCGCGGGGACGCGGACGGTGCGGGCGTTGCGCGGGCTCGCGGCGCGGCCCCTGCCGAAGGACGACGACGCGCGCGGGTGGGCGGCGCGGATCGGCGCGATGAAGGACGTGATCGAGCGCGAGCGGTCCGTCGCGAAGGACATCTTCGTCAGGGCGCGTCGGTCCGGGCGGCCGTATCAGGTTCCGGGCGAGGGGCGATGAGGCTCCACTCGGGCGACCTGTCGTCGTAGCAGGGCGCGATCATGATGCTCTCCCAGAGCTCGACGAACCCGATCTGGACGCTGGGTGTGGCGTCGGGGGCGGTGGCGGCGCGGCGAGCGAGCGCGGAAGAGATTCGGCGGGAGACGGTGGAGGGGGTGAAGTCGCTTCTGGGGGCGGAGGGGCCGGTTGTCGCTCCCGTCTCCCCCGAGGCGGGAGGAACCGTTGCGCCGGATGCAACGGTTGCGCCCGGGGCGATGGAAGACGGGACGCCCGAGGTCGTGATGGGGCCGGGGAACGATCCGGGGCTTCCGGATGGTTCGGTCGTGGGGACGGGGACGGTGCCTCTTCTCGTTGCAGCGGGGGCAGGGGGTGGATCAGCCTCGGTTCGCCTCGGCCAGCACGCGCTCGGCCTCGGCAAGGGCGTCATCCCATTCCTCCATGCTCAGAAGGTCCTCCCTCATGGACATGGGCGCGCGCCCCTTGCGGCGGTGCGCTTCGGCTCTCGCGGCGTGACTGCTGCACGAGTCCGGCGAGGATTTCAGACTTGGCCGCGCGCGCCGCCTCCGACGCTGCCAGCGAGGTCTCGGCGGACCCGTCGGCGATGGTGAAGCACCTTCCGCGATAGGACAACCAGACATCCCACTCGAAGTAGTTCGTCTGCCCGGCTCCGTAGGGGTCGGAGACGATGCGGTGGTGGAGGCGTGCGTCGCTCACTGTTCGACCTCGGCGTCCCGGACCGTCCCGCTGAACTCGCACGCGACGAGAACCTTCATCTGCCCACCTCCTTCAACATCCGCCGGCGGTAGTCCTCGGCGGGGAATGCGGTCACGACCTTGCACATCTCGCAGAGGCGGCTCGCGATCCGCTCGCCCAGCCGCGCCTGAATCCCGTCCACCGACAGGTTGCTCGTCACGATCGTCGGGCGCATCGCCTCATAGCGCCGGTTCACGATGAGGTAGAAGCGGTCGAGCACGAAGTCGGTCGCCTTCTCGGCCCCGAGGTCGTCGAGCACCAGCACGTTCACGCCCACGACTTCGTCGATGATCTCCTGCTCGGTGCGGTCGGGGTCCTCGATGGTCGAGCGCAGCTCCATGAGGAGGTCGGGCGCGTTCCAGAAGAGGCCCGTCCGCCCGCCCGCCACCAACTCTTTGAGGATCGCGGCGGCGAGATGCGACTTCCCGGCTCCGGGCGTCGTCGCGGAGAAGAGCAACCCGCGCTGCTCGTCGCTCGCGCCGTCGAACTGCGCGATGTAGCGCCGCGCCGCCTGGATCAGGCCCGCCCGCGCCTTGCCGTCGGCGTCGAAGTTCTCGAGGGTCTTGTTCGCGAAGCGCGAGGGGATGCGCGCCGCGGCGATGGACCGTCGAGCGAAGAACCGACGCTGGAATTCGAGGTCTGAGAGGTCGTCGAACTCGGGGGCGGCCTGGCTCATATGTTCATCGCCTCATTGATCGCGGCGATCAGGCTCGCGCTGTCGTGGCCGCAGTTTCCCCAGTAGGAGTCCCAGCGGATTTCGCCGTCGGCGTAGAAGCGCGCTTCGTGCTCTTCTCCGCCCTGCCACCAGACGGCGATGATGGGATCGTCGTTCAGGCCCGGTCCGACTTCATCGGGCTCCGGAATCCCGGCGGCTTTGCACCATCGCGCGGCGCGCTCGACGGCGGCGTGCTGCTCGGGGGTGAGTGCGATCATGCCGCCGCCTCCTTCATCGCGAGAAACGCCGCGAAGATCAGGCGGCAGATGGCATGGATCAGGTGCGGCTCGGACCGGTCGCCCGACTTCCACAGGTTGATGTGCTCTTCGGCATGGTCGAGATGGTCGCGGATCGAAATCAGCTCCCAGTTCCGGTCGCCCCGGTTCTCCGCCCCGACCGCAAGCACGTCGAGCGTCGCGAGGATGACTTCGACCGGGATGTGCGACATGCGGCGGCGGATGCGGGACTGCTTGCCCCCTCGCTCGTTCGTCACGGTCTCGGATGCGGGTTCTTCTCCGCATGAAGCACGGCGGGAGTCGCACCACGCGACGGCTTCTTCGCGGGTCGGGAACGGAAGCCCGGCCCCGCAATACCAGCCGTCCGGGTCGTGCCCGTACCACACTTCGTCGCCCATGCGATACAGCGTCGAGCCGTCACGGCCCAACCACCAGCCTTCCGGAACGCCCGCGCGGGGCTCGCCGGGGTCTCGGGTCTTCATGCGGGGCCTCCCTCGTCTCCGAACTTGTCCGCCGCGAGCGCCTTCGCGTCGTGGTCGCGCTCCCACTGCTTGGCGGCGAGCACGATCTTGTCCATCGCCTCCCGCGCTTCCTTCATCGCGCGCTCTCGGCTGGGCCAGACGCGCCCGGACCACGCGACGTCGTGCATGCCGTAGCAGATCGTTCCCTTGTGCCCCCCGGCGTAGGGGCTCACTTGGATTCGGAACTTCACTTGGCATCCTCCAGCGCGCGCTCGGCCTCCTCGCGGACGCTGACCCGCTCCATGAGCCGCCCGGCGGCTTCGAGGGCCGTGGCGAGGCACTGACGGGCCTTCCGGAGCCCGGCCTTGGCGTTCTCGGCGCGGCCGCTTCCGAACGCGCCGGGCTTGCCGGTGATGCCCGCGCACCAGTACCAGCCGCCGCCATCGCCGGCGGCCCGCCCGAAGGTCCCCTCGGGGGTCACGCGGATGATGAGGCTGACGGGACAGCCGTTGTCGTCCCACTCGCCCTCGCGGAGCTCGATGGGCTTGGGCTTCTTCGTGGCCTTCGTGCTCATGTCGTCCTCTCTCGGATCTGGCGTAGGACCTCGAGGCGGTCCACTTTGCGGCCGTTGTGGGTAGTGGGGAGCGGGCCGTCCCAGTAGCGCCCGATTCCGACGAGCATCGCGCGGATCGTCCGCCCGTCGGGGTGTTCGGTCCATGACTGGCCGAGCGCCCAGTCGATCACCGTCTCGGCGGCGTCGCCCCAGTCCAGGATGCGGGCGGCAATGGCGCGGGCGTTTGCGGGGTGGCCGGCGGCTGGGACCTCGCCGGGGAAGGCTTCGGCGATGCGGTTGCTGAGGGCGCGCCCCCGGGCCAGCGCGTCCTCGCTCATGCGTCCAGGTCCCCGCACTGCCCGTTGTAGTGCGTCCCCGGAGGCGGTAACATCGGGGCGGATCGCGGGTCGCGCCCGATATAGACCGCGACGAGCGCCCGAAGTGCCTTCTGCCGTTCCTTGTCGTCGCCCGCATCCAGTGCGTCTCGGCATTTGCCCAGCATCTGGAGCCAGTCCGTCTTTGCGTTCGCGCTCATGCGTTGGTCTCCTCCTGCTTTCCCAGAATTGCTTCGACGACCGCGCGGGCCGTCGCCTTCCCGATCCCCGGAATCTTCGCGATCCCCTCGACGCCCGCCATGGCGGCCATGATCGGCGTCTCGAAAGCCTCGGCGAGGTCGCGCGCCCGCTGCGGTCCCACGCCGTCGATCTGCGCGAAGATGCGTTCGGTCTGCGTCGCGAGGCCCGGATGCTGAATCATCGGGGCCTTGATCGCGAGCTGCGAGCCGTGCTCCGACCACGGCTTGGACCACCATCGGATCATGCCGATCAGCGCGGCGATCATGTCGGGGTCGCCCCCTCCGAGCCACATCGCGGGCCAGCCGGTGACGGCGGAGAACGACGTGCATTGGGCTACGAGCGTCGAGTCGTCCCAGTTGCCGCCGTGCTTGCCCGCTCGTGCGCCGATCAGAAGCGCCCCCCACTGGTAGCGGCGCAAGAGGCGCGGGACCTGCTCGCCGTAGAGGCGGCCCGAGATGACGGAATCCCGGATGTCCGAGAGGGTCCGCTTCACTTCCACGCCGCACCAGATGGGGCCGTCCGGGCCGTTGCCGATCCATGCCACGTCGGCGGACTCCAGCATCTCGAGCCGGGCGCCGGGGAAGACCCGCGCGAGGGGGGCGAGAAGATCGCCCGAGCCCTCGCGCGGATCGATCAGGAGCATGGTCGGCTGGTGGGCCACCTATTCGCCCTCGCCGTCGGGCGCTTCCAGCAGGGTCTCCTGTCCGACCGGGACGAGCTTCATGTCCTGAATCTCGCCGTGATCGTTCGCGGCGTGCAGGACCTCCGCGACCGGGACGGCGATCCCGCACGCGAAGACGCCGACGGCGGCGACGACGCTCGTGCGCGCCACGAGATCGGGCTCCGAGACGAAGGTGCGGTATTCATCCTTCTTGCCGAAGGGGGCGCGCTGAATCGCGTGCGTCGCGCTCCGGACCAGAGCCTCCACCGCTCGCTTCCCGCGCTCCTCGGCGCGCGTCCATGCGTCGTAGCAGAAGGTGACCATGACCTCGGGCTCCCAGCCGACCGCCTGGCCGTAGAGGCGGCGGACCTCGAGCGGCACGACTCGCACATCGAACGGCTTCGGGATCTTGCGCCCCTCGTCGTTGAGGCCCTTCGTCCACGAGTCTGCGGCGAGCCGGAAGCGGAAGAGGATGCCGATGTCGTGGTCGTGCTGGAGGAACCCGTCGGCGAGCGCGTGCATCTCGGGCGTCATGATGACGAAGCGCGGGGGCTGCTTCTTGGGGCGGCGAGGCGGAGAGAGCGCGGCGATCTTCGTCCGAACCTTGCGCGTGAGGATCGCCGCGGCGGCGGGCGTGACGCCACACAGCTCGGGGTGGTGCAGGGTCCGCTTTGCGAAGACGAGCGCCTCGAGCGCCAGCCCGACCTGCCCGGTCCCAGTCTTCTCGACGGTGGTCGTGCCGATCATGCCCGAACAGCGGTGGCCTCCGCCTTCCTCGCGCACCACGATGACGACCTCGGCGCCCGAGCGGTCGGGGAGCGAGTCGAGTTGGATGCGGTACTCTTCGCCCACGACGGCAGGCCGGGTGGTCTCGGACATGGCTATCGCCTCCCTGCGTTGACCTTGGACGTGACGAGTGCGCGCACGCCGGGGATGTTGAACCGGTCCCCCTGCGCTCGCACCAGCGCATTGAGGGCCGCCTGATTGGGCTTCACGAGGTCGCCCACGATCGCGAGAAGTTCCGGGCTCGCGTTGCCGATGTAGCGGCAGAGGGCCGCGATGTCGAAGACCTCGGCGCTCCGCGTCTCGCGGCGGTCGGTCGGGGGCGTGTAGCTCGGGGCTGCGGGCTCGGCTTCGACGATCATGAGGGCCATGTCCTCGGTCGCCGCGGCGCGCTCGTCCAGGATCGCGGCCTCCACGTCGGACCCCATGGCGCGGGCGTCGTCGGCCTCGAGGCGCTTGGCCCGGGCGCGGGCCTCGGCCTCGTCGAGCAAGGCGCGGTTGCGGGCGGCCGCTTCCTCGGCGGCGCGGGCATCGGCGATCCGCTTCTGCCGCGCGTCGTAGTCGTCGATCGCCGCGACGACGAGGGCCTTCCCCTGCTCGATCGGGGCGAGTTCGGCGTTCTCCTCGGCGACGATCTTCTTGTGGAGCTTGTTGGCGTCGGACTTCGCCTCGGCGAACTTCGCGACGACCGCCTTCGCCTCGTCGGCGAGGTCGGAGAGGATGCCCTTCGCCCGGGCGCGGTCCTCGGGCGAGATGAGCGCCGGGACGACGACGACGGCGCCCGGCGTGGCGGTGGGGTAGGACAGGACGATTTCCATCAGTTGGTCTTCTTCCGAGTGGGGCACGGCTTGCACCCGGCGTTGATCCATTCGACGAGGTCCGAGCGACGCCACTTGACCAGAGCGCCGATGTGGACGGGCGGCGGCATGTCCTCACTGTCGGACAGCCTCCGAACGGTGCGCGCGCTGCATCCGAGCATCTTCCCGGCTTCGGCGGCGCTGAGCAATTCGGGGAGTTCCTGCGGGGCGGGGCTCTTCTTCATCATTCGCCCTCCTTGGGGGCGCGCATTCCGTAGGCGGTCCGCAGTCCGAGGAACGTGCGGCACGCGGCGGCGAGGTCCATGGGGCAGTTGTGGAGGACGTAGTTGGGCGGGGCGAGGGCGAGGATGAAGGCGTCGTCCACGAACACCCCGTGAGACTCGCGAAGCGCGACGGCGTAGGCCCCGAGCTGCAATGCGTGCCAGTCGTGGATGGGGCCAGTCTTGATGTCGATGAGGATCGTCCGGCCCTTGGTGAAGTAGCCGATCATGTCGGCGGTCCCGGCGTATCCGTGGATCTGGGATCCGACGACGATCTCCGACGCCTCGGGCGTGAACCCCATGTGAAGGGCGAAGCGGTGAAATGCGGCGACGTAGGGGCTTGCGTCGGGGCCAGCCTCGCCCCGGCAGTAGGCGGCGATGTCGGCGTGGGCGTTGGTGCCGCGTTCGGCGGCGCGGTCCGAGAAGAAGGCGGAATCGATCAGGTGGCGGCCGTTGATCGCGACGCTCGCGAGGATCGTTGTCACGGGGGGAACGCGCTTCCCGGCGATGGCGTAGCGGTGGCCCTCGGGCTCGAAGGCGATGGGGAAGCGGGCGGGGGGGATGGGGGTCATTCGGTCTCCTCGGCTTCCAGCGTCTCGGTGTCGTCTCCGGGCTCGCGCGTCTCGACGCGGCGGATGCCATGCAGGTGGAAGATGCGCTTCCCGGCCCGGTCTTCGACCGTGTGGAAGACCTCGACGGTGATCGCGCGCCCGGGCGGCGGCGGCGCCACGTGGGCCAGCGCCCACTCCGCCAGAAGCCGCGAGCCGGTCCCGTAGATCGTCTCCTTCGCCGAGGCGTCGAGGATGACGACGCCGAACCGGTCGCCAGCGACGGCGACGCGATCCACGATTCCCTGCGCGACCTTGCCCGCCAGATCGCCCGCGTTGGCCGGAAGGGTGTAGGGGTCGTCGATAGCCGTGAGGGGCTGCTGCGGGCGCGCCACGGGCGGCGGGGCGACGTAGTCGGCTCGGGGGGCATCCGCGCGATCCGCGCCCCGCTGAGGGGGCTGCTGGGGCTCCCATTCGTTGTGGAGGGTCGAGTCCCGGCGCTTCCACGAGAGCTTGGGCGAGCCGTCCTTGTTCGTGTCGAGCTGCCCGTCCCAGCGCTTCGTCCGCACCTGGATGCAGTGGGCCGCGCGCCAGCGGTCGGTGAAGTGCCGATCCCAGCATTCGCGCCCGATGCCGAGGTCCTTGCACGCGCGGGTGAGCGCCTGACTCTTCGCGGCTTCGGTCGCGTCGGTGTAACCGGCATTCGCGTTGCTGGACTGGTAGTCGCCTTCGCCGCACGCCTCCGCCCGAAGGTCCCAGTGGCCGTTCGGCTCGCGGATCCAGAGCCCGAATTCGCCCACTACGGTCGTGGTCTCCTTGCCGTACTTGTCGGTCGTCGTGCGCATCGACCAGTCCCCCTTGCGGAGGAACTTCCAGCCGTTGGGCGGCGGGCCGAAAGCCTTGTCGAGCCGGGCGCGGACGTGGCAGTGGGAGAGATAGACGGACCCGTCGGGCTTCACGTCGAGGTCGTCGGGGTCCGCCGGGGCGGAGAGGATTTCGGCGATCTCCGCGATGGAGCGCAGAAAGCTGGTGTCGCGGATCGCGACGAGTCCGCGGTCCTCGTCGCGATCCACGGCGATCAGCTCGGTCGATTCGCTATCGGTGGGGTCGGGCATGGGCGGGGGCTCCGATCAGCGGCGAAGGATGAACGTCGAGGCGTCGGGCGTCGCCACGGCGTCGGCGATCAGCTGCGAGGCGGCGTTGACCACGGGCAGGGGGAGGTCGTGGGCGAAGCGGGCGAGGTGCCGACGGGGGCCGCCGTCGGGCGGATTGTCGGTCTCGAGCACGAACGCGGCATCGGGATTGGGCTTCTGGCGGAACTGGCGGACGATCACGGCGGGCATGTGCGGGGGGCCTCCTTGGGCCGGGGTCAGGTGATTGCGAGAGCGATCAGGGCGGCGGTAATCGCGGATCCAGCGAGCGATCCGATAAGCACGCCCCGGCGGAACGAACGGTCGAGATGGAGCTTCATGCGCTCCGGGCCGTCGGGAAGCGAGAACCCGTCTCGGGCGCCCGAGAGCAGGATCGAACCGGAGGGCCGGAAGACCGTCACGAGCACCCCGACGATTCCGGGATCCTCGCTCGTCACGGTGTCGATGAAGTGCCGCGTCCTGGCCTGAACGACGCGGTCGTCGTCGTCCATCTCGGTGCCGGTGAGGTCGGCGCTGTCCATGGATCAGGCTCCGATTCGGTCAGTGGGTGGCGACGACGCCGATGAAGACGCCGACGATGAAGCCGACGAGCGCGGCATAGAACAGCGCTTCGTGGATCGGCATCCGGACGGACGGGGGGGAGAGGGGGTCGCGGTTCACTTGGCGATCTCCGTGATTTCGTGCGGGGAATTCGAGCCCCGAGAGGACCGACCGGAGCACCCGAGGCAACGCTGGGCCGGAGATTCCCATCGCGCCAACTCCGATCGATCCTCCCGGGGGCCGAAGCCCTCGGGGCGCGTGCCCAACGCGCAACCCTTGCAACCAATCCCGATTCGTTGTGTTTTTCCGGGCTATGCCCGGTTGGGTCGGGGATATTCCCCGAGAGAACGCACGGACGGAGATGGTTCCGGACTGGGGCCACGGTCCGGCGCCCGTGCGCTCTCCCGGAGGCGGGGTCCTGTTACCCCGCGCTCCCGGTCCTACACGGCGGGTCCGCACCCTCCGCCCTTGCCCTTCCCGCCCTTCTTGGCGGCCTTGGTCGGCGTGCTGGTGGGAGCCTTCGCGTCGGCCTTCTTGCCCTTCTTCGGCTCGCGCTTCTGCGTCTTCTCGCCCATGGTGGTTTCACCTCCCTTCGTTCTTGGCCTTGGCCTTGCCGGTGAAGATGTCCCCGGCGTCTGCGAGGCTCTTGAACGGCCCGAGCCCGCTCTTGTGCTGCGGGCCGGGCGCGTAGTGACACGAGCCAAGCCCGTCGAGCCCGATGGTTCCTGCGGACACGCCCGAGGGCGCGAGAACGTGAAGGCCGTTGGGGTCCATCCTCCAGCCGTATCGCCCGGGCTCGCTGTTGATGAGCGCGACCTGCTCGGGGCTGATGCGCTTCATCGGGGCGCCCCGCACGCATCGGCGTCCATCCGGTCGAGCTCGCGCCGGTGGTCCTGCTCGAGCGCGTATTCGCGCGCCTCGTTGCGCGGCGGGATCGCGGCGTCGAGCGCTCCAAGGGCCGCCCGGAAGACCGCGACATGGAACTTGGGGTGCTTCGCCTCGGACTCGCGGAATCCCGGAATCCGCTTCCCGTCGAACGAGAAAGAGACGATCCAGTTGTGGCCGACGAAGCCTTCGACGATGCAGTTCAGGCCCTTGGCCCGGAAGGCGTCGGCGATCTGAATCGCGATCTCGTCGCGGTTAAGACCGTCGAAAAGGTCGCGGTGGTAGGGGCTCGAGCCGCCCACGTCTAGCTTCGAGCCGTCGGGAAGGTCGTAGTGGCCGGGAGCGTTCGGGGAGGGGGTCCCGATGGCGCCCGCGAGCATGACGCCGGCGGCGTATCGGTCGATGCGGTCGAGGCTGATGGGCGGGCCGATGGTGAGGCTGGGCATGGTGAGGCTGGTCCGGCGAGGATTCGAGCGCCGCGAGGAATTCGCGGGCGGCGTCGGCGAGGATTTCGGCGTCGTCGGGGTCGGCGTAGGCGTCGATAACGGCCACGAGGGCCGCCGTGAGGGTCGCGGGCGATGAAACCGATGGAACCGCCCCCCGGCGAGGTCCGCGCGTCAGCCGCCGAACGGGAGGAAGGGCGGCGAGCTGCGAAGCGGGGAGCGGCTCCATGGGTCTCACCTCTCGGGCCTCCTGGGCGTCGTCGCGAGGATGTCGGAGAGGATCGCATCGGCGGCGGCGCGGTCCTTCGCGATCTGTCGTTCGTGCCAGTTCTCGGTTGCGATTGAGGCCATGCGCTCGCTGGCGATCTTGATCCGCTGATTCGCTCGGGCGATCCGGCGGAGGTAGTGGATATTGAGCGCGTTGACGGCGAGGATTGCCACGATCAGGAAGAGTTGCAGTCCGTCCATTCTATTCCTCCGGCATGATATCGGCGAGGCTGCATCCGATCGCCTTCGCGAGTCCGCGAGCCGTCGCGGCGTTGGCCTCGCCGCTCTCCTTGATCCTCGCGAGGAGTCGGCAAAGGCTGCTCTCGTGGTACTGGAGTCGCCGCGCGAGGTCGGCCTGATTCAGTCCTCGGGCGGACATTGCGAGCGCGATTCGGCGGCGGTCGAGTTTGGTCGGTGGGGGCATGAGTCCTGCGCGTTTCTCGTCGCGCCCCGGCTTCGGTCTCTTACAGGTCGGCGGGCTGCTCGTCGGGATATCCCTGCTCGTTGAGCTGCGCCATGATGCGCGCCGAGAAGCGCCCGGCGTCGTGGTCGCCGATGTCGCCGTCGAGAAGCCCGTGCAGCGCGTAGCCGATGCGCGCCCACTCGGGGCCGAGAACGTAGTCCTGCCCGATAGGGGAATCGAAGCGGCGCGCGTGGGATTCGGCGTATTCCTCCCACGCTTCCAGCATCGTGTTGACGGGGTGCGGCTTGGCGATGCGAGGGCGGCGAGCGTTGATGGTCGGCATGGTCGTTCTCTCCGTCGGTCGGTTGGGTTTTGGCGGCGGGGCCGGGTAGCTCCGTCCGCTGAGAAGGTTATATCCCGAGTCATGTCCGGGAGTCAACCTTATTTTTCGGTCTGGCGTCGATTTTTCTCGGGGGCGAGTGGACAACGAGTGGACAACCTCCGCGCGAATCCCGTTGGGCCGCAAGGGCCGCGCGTTTTGATTGTCCCTCTATTGTCCGTTGTCCACTTTTCAGCCGGTCGCGGCGGCCTTCTTCGCGCGGTGCCGGTCGTGGTGCCGATTCTGCGTGAGCTGGCACGGCATGCAGAGGCGGCGGCGAATGACGGGCGGGCGCGCCCCGCACTTCGGGCAAAGGCCAGCGGCGATCCTCGCCTTTGCCCGCGCGTTCGCCTTTTCCCGCTCGACCGCTTTGTGCTCCGGCGTCTTCCTCGCGCGAAGCCGATCCCGGCAATCCTGGCACGCGGTTCCGACGGCGAGCTTGGGCCGCTTGAAGCACACGAGGCAGTTGCCCGCGTAGCGCGCATTCGTCTCGTGCTGCTCGCGGACGCGGCGAGCGCGATCCCGCTGCGCCTCTCGACAGATTCGGCACGTCTTGAACCCAGGAGTCGGAGGCCTCTTGCACGAGTTGCGATTGCAGCGCTCGGCGGTCATCGGGCGCCTCCATTCGTCGTGGCGTCGTGGCTGTCGAGGCCGTATTCCCGGCGGAAGCCGTCGAGGGCGGTCATGGGTCGTTCTCCTCGGTCGGTCGGGTTTGGTTCGGCGGAAGGGGGGCCGAAGCCCCCCGGCGGGTTCCTACGCGGTGAGGCGCTTGCGGTGGTCGGCGAGCCCGGCGTGAATGCCGATGCTCGCCCCGGCGGCGCGCCCGGCGGCCATGGCGTCGCGGTTGGTGAAGGCGGACGATCCGCCCCCCGATCCGAACTTGCGCCCGGGCGGCGGGGTCTGGCGAAGCGCGGGGAGGTTCGATTCCTCGCGCGCCTGGCGCATCTTGGCGGCGACCACGGACGCGCATCCCGCGAGGAAGGCGGCGCGGTCCCGGTGCGGAATGTGCGCCCCGGCGCGGCTGACGTTCTCGGCGAGGGCGTCGAACGCATAGCACGCGGCGGAAACGCGGTGCGGCTGCCCGTAGAAGTGGAGTCCTTCGCCCTGATAGACGAAGACGCCGAACGAGTCGCGAACCGCGGCGGCGAGAACCTTCTGCCACGTGGCGACGCGCGAGAACCGGCGCGCCTCCTCGCGGTATTCCTCCGCGCGCGGGGCCGCTCCCACGGCTTCGGGCTCGATCTCGTATTCGCGCATGATCGCGGCCGCCTTCGCGGCGGCGTTGGCGGCTTCGGCTTCGGTCGCACCCGCGTTGTTCGCGAGGGCGAGGAGCTTCCGAACGCGCGCGGTGAGGTCTTCCTTGGTCATGGTCTTCTCTCCGTCGGGGGTTGGGTAGGGTTTCGAGCCGATAGGGCTCGGGAGGGGGACCGCGAGGGCGATCCCCTACCCGAGTTCCACCGGGTTACGCGGTTTCGAGCGTCGCCCGAGAGGGCCGGGAGCCGAACCCGAACCCCTGCTCGTTGCCGGGCTCGAGCGTCGCGGTGAGGCGGACGCGGCGCCCGATGATCTCGGCGGCGTCTCCGACCTTCGCGAGGATGGCGGCGGGGGCGGTGAGCCAAACCCGGAACCCGCGATCCTCGGCCAGGATGATCTTGAACGTCTCGCCGTACTCGGTCGCGTGCCACTTGCCGCTTGCGACGGTCCCGGCGATCTCCTGGCGGCCGGCGGGGACGGGCGGGCCGGGGGCCGGCGGGTTGGCGATCCGCTCGAGGAGCGTCGCGAGGAATCGCACCTGCGCATCGGACGGGCGCCCGAAGGTGTGCGCGCGGCTGATGATGTCGTAAACGGTGCGCTCGTCGCGGGTGGGGGGCTTGTCGGACTGGTCGGCGAAGTACTCGTTACCGCGGCGCGCGATGTCGGCGGCGAGGTCCGTATGCTCGCGGGGGATGCCCTGCTCGCGAAGATAGGCCATGAGCCTATCAACGCTGACGGTGTAGCTCGAGGGGCCGGGCTCGCCCTTCTCGTCGGTCTTCTCGGCGCGGTAGAAGGTTCCGCCGGCGTAGAATTCGCCGTTCTCGGCGTAGGCTCCTCCGGCGGGGGCGCGGCTGAGGCCTCGGCCCTGTTCGGCGGTGAGGGGGGCGGGCATGATGCTCTCCTTCGTTCGGTCGGGTTGGGTTGTGCGCGTGTCCCGGCGCGCCCCGGTCTCGGTCGGCTTGCTACAGGGCGCGGGCGCCGTGGCGGTTCTCGATCTCCTGCATCGACAGGGTGCGCGAGCGGCGGGGGCGGAAGGTGTGCGGGGCGCTCGGGGGCCCCTTCCCTTGCTGCTTTCACGGTCGCCAGATAGCGCCGGCGGAGGGGGTCCGACCGAAGCCGAACCCCTACCGTTGGGGCTACTCCGCGCTTTCCGCGTCGTCTTCCTCGTCTTCCTCGTCCGGCTCGAGGTCTTCCCGCGCTTCCTCTTCCGAGTCGTACGGCGTCCATTCCGTGCAGTCCAGATAGCCCGGAGCGGACAGCCTCGCGAGAACCCGCTTGCAGTCGCCCGCGAGTTCCGACTTCCGGAAGTACTCGACTTCGATCACGTCCGGACGCGAGTTCTCGTCTTCGGACGCCATGCGATCCATCGCATCCTTGACCGCGTATCCCGCGTCCGAATCGTGCGGGATGAAGTACGCTTCATCTTCGCGATGATTCGTTACGGCCCAATACGAGCCGCGATGAATCTGGACCTCCATGAAGGCCATGGTTTTCCCCTTCCCCTTGCTTCTCTAGGTGCGTCCGATAGGACGGCGGAGGGGAACCGGTTTCCCGATTCCCTACCGTTGGCCTACCGGGAGCGGATGTCGCGGAACTTGAACCCGCGATTCACCTTGGCCCCGACGACGGGCGCGTTTCCGAGCTTGTGCTTGAGCATGGTCTTTCCCTTTCTGCTTTCCTTCATTGCGCCCGTAAGGACGGCGGAGAGAGACGGGTCGGTTTGGATTTGGTCTCGTCAGCGGGCGCCTTACGCCCGGACGCCCCGAAGGGCGTTTCGACCTAGCGGGCGAGGTAGGTACGGCCCCGAAAGTCGGCTTCGGTGTAGTCCGCCCGGAGATTGTCCGCCGTCGCGGCCCAGTCAATGACGATGTAGCTCGGAAGGTTCTTCGGGATCTCGCCGCAGTCGGCCAGAAGCTCGCGGCAGTAGTCCTCGAATTCGTCCTCGGGGATCAGCTGCACGCCGTATTCCCAATCGTCGCAGTACCCCGCGAGGTCGTCGCGGAAGGCGCGGAGGTCGGCGAGCAGTCCGGCATCGTCCGCGTCCAGCGTGTCCTCGTTTTCGAGGTCGCGGATGAGCGTTTCCACCTCGCGCGAGTCGGTCAGGGTGTCGGGGGCGTTCGCGTTCATGGTCGGGTCTCTTTCGAGTTGGATTCGGTCGTCTTGAGCGGTCTAGGCCGCCCCGAAGGCCCCCCCGACCCGAAGGCCGGAGAGGCTATCGGGGGGGTCTAGCAGCCGCCCCAGTCCTTGAACTCGCTGTAACCGGGAGCGGCCGCCACGGCGCGCTCATGCTGCGCCTTGATCGTCTTCTCCGCGAAGCGCTTGCCCGTGGTCTTGATGAGAAGGATGCGCGCCTCGAAGGGAAGCGGGGCGAACCCGGTCATGATCATCTTCTGGCCCCCGAGCTGCTGGAACGGCTTGCGCACGAGGGACGAATACACCCCGTCCCGGTAGCGGTTCGTTTCCACCAGAATGACGAAGCCGTCATAGCCCGGCGCGGTGTTCGTTTCGACGGTCTTGAGCGTGGTCGCGTTCATGGTTCGGTTCCTTTTGGTCGGGTCTTGGTGTTCGTCGCTTGGCGACGGCGGAGAGGCCGGGAGAGATCCCCCGGCCCTACCGTCGGCGCCTAGGTCGCCTTTTCTCGCGCGCCAATCTCTTTTTTGGCGCGCGATGGCGAATTGTTTTCAGTGCTAGACGCTCGCGACGCGGAAGCCGCGCCCCGGAATTCCGTCGGCAGATTCGGTCGGAGGAATCGCCCACGACCGATGCTCGAGAACCGAGACGAACCCGTGGATGTCGGCGCTCTCCGGGTTCGCCTTCACCCGGCGATTCATCGCGCGGGCGGCGGACTTCGCCCCCGACAGCGTCGCGAAGATGCGGTCGTCGTCTTCCAGCTGGCGGTCGTCGCTGATCGTGTAGAAGGCCATTTTCTTGTTCCTCGCTACGGGGGCGCGGGCTAGTCGGTTTCGACGGTGTATCGGATACGGGCGAGGGTAACGGTGTTGTGGTAGGTGCCGCGGTTCTGAAGCTCGAGGCGCCCGCGATGCTCGAATTCCTCGAGGTCGTCGGGCTGGGTGGGCATTCCCCAATAGTCCGACGGCGTGAACGCATAGGGGCGGGGCTGATGCGGGGCGGCGGGGATCATTGGTCGGCTCTCTCTCGGGTTTGGGTTGGGTTCGGAGCCTTGCTCCGTGCCAATAGTATAAGCAGGGAGCGTGCCAAGTGATAATCGCCAGTGATTGCCACAATGCGCGCCCAATTGACACTTACGCCTTGCAATTTGCAATCGCAAAATGAGAAGAATCGCCGCAATTTGCGAAGTGAGAATCGGGCCGCCGGCGGCGCTTCGGGCCGCAAACCGGGGACTGCTACTGCGCAACCTCGGCGATGTGGTCAATGCGCGCGACGCGCGCGCGTGTGCGCGTGTATAGAGCCGGGCGCGCGCGGGCGCGGAGTTTTCTCCGTACTCTCTTCAGTCTTCCTCTTCCTCCCTCACTCAATCCGGGGGTCGATCAGTCGACAGCCTGAGCCGGCCAGTTCTGCCGCTCTGGTAATCCCTGGGGTTCGGGCCGCACGGCTGCCGGAAAAGCCTCGCGCGTGCGGGCGCGCGCGTCGGACGTTGCGAGCTGCCCGGCGTCGGTCCCCTGGGCGGGAAAGGGTGTCGACTGATCGACCCCCGAATTGAGGGGTGAATTCGGAAAACCGGCCAAGCCTGAGGGGCCGCGCCCCCGGAACGGCCACGGCAAGGCCCGCCGCTGGCCCGTAGCGGGACTTTCGGGGGCGCGACCGTGTCTTGACGCACCCAAGCCCCCGAAAAGCCCGTGGCGGGCATTTGCCGCCCAATCACTTGACAAGCGCCTGTGTCGGGAAATTGGCGCTTGACTCCGCCGGCGGACCGGGGCGACTCTGCCCGCATGGCAACGCCCCCCACGATCACCCTCGCAATCGTCGCCGCGGCGGCGCTCGAAACGCTCGAGCTCTTCCGCCCGGGGGCAATCGCTCGGGCAAACGCGGCGGCCAAGGCCAAGCGCGATGAACCCCGATGACGGCCCTATCTGCGCCGATGATCCCCTCGGCGTCGTCATTCCGGGCCGCACGGGCCGCGTTACCCCCCTCCCCGGCGAATCACCCCACCAGTTCGGCCAGCGGGTCGCCAATCTCTCTCTCCGTCACATCGCACGGGCCAGCAAGCGATCCGAGAGGGCCGCGAGGGAGCTGGGGCTCGAGCCGGGGGGGAATGGGGGGGACGACCCGGACGCTACCATCGCCACGGTGGACGAACTCTTGGCGATGCTGACTCGAGCGGCCAAGCGGGGCGACGTGGCGGCGGCGGTCCGGCTCCTTGATGCGATCTCGAAGCGCGGGGGCGGCGAGTCGAT
>Ga0315904_10003914_pt1 | contig 21566 bp, 29 predicted proteins | sample LakEriMetagenome_6_FD_203529 | JGI IMG/M metagenome (GOLD analysis project Ga0315904, IMG submission 203529) | Freshwater fungal communities from buoy surface, Lake Erie, Ohio, United States - Buoy 12 MA120 | ecosystem: Environmental > Aquatic > Freshwater > Lake | place: USA: Lake Erie, Ohio...
TGTCATCTGCTACTCCTTACTTCCACACGAAGCCGTTACCGGCAGGGTTGATGGCAAGAGTCTTGCCAGCGTCGGCAGCGGTGAACGCAGGCAGTACCGGAGCCTTCGCCCGAATACTGAACGGGCCTTGTAGCCAGCCCGAACCCGCAGGGTTCGCCTTATAGCGGTGAGCGGCAATGGAGGCCATATCCTCCCAAGCGATGTAGTCAGTCGCTTCACCAATTGCGGTTTCATCAACAAATCCGTTGGCTCCCGGAAGGGTGTCGAAAACGGTGTCGGGGAAGTCCTTGATGATGCGAAGGTAGTAGTCACCAGTCCCATCATCCGCCGTTACCTTCATGACGTTACCGGCTTTGAACAACGCCCTGTGAGTGGAGTGGTACACGTTGGCGAACTCTGCTTGCAAGTCCGAGCCGAACGGCCCAAAGTGGATATCCCCTACATGGGGAATGCGATCCCCGGTGAACGTGGGCTCAGTAAACGGAGTGGGACTCCTCCACTCAACACTGTTATTATTGTTGACCCGTAGAATGTCGTTGAAGTTCTTGACCTGTGTATGCGGGGGGACTTCCGGGACGGAATACTCCCACCCTGCGAACGTGTTGCCCTCAGCGAGAGCATCCCTAATGTCCTCCCAAGCGAAATACTCTTTCGCTCCATGCGGACCCCAAGTAGCATCTGTCAGAGGGGCCGCTGTCCAGACAGCAGCAGGCCAATCCTTGACGATGCGGTAGGTCCGTATCTTCCCCGAGATCAACGGAAGCCTTGTCCGGATAAGCGCACCAGCCACGAAGAACTGGCGGTGCTCAACGGGGATGGAAGCGAGGTTGGTGAAGGTCAACTCCGTCTCGTTCAGGGTGAACAAGGACGCCAAAGGTACCTTGAACTGTACGCCTAGTGGAGAGATGCTCGGGCTTGGAGCCTTCGGCGTCCCCCACTCAATCGCAGTACCCGTCGGGTTCACGACAAGGGTCTTGCCTGCGTCCGCAGCGACATGCGGGGGGATTTCCGGGACGGCGTAATCGTACTTGCCCTGCGTGCCGCCCTCAGCGACAGCAGCCGCAACGTCTTCCCAAGCGAAATACTCGTCCGGTCCATGCGGGCCCCAAGTAGCCTCCGGGATCGGATCAGTCGCAGTCCAGACAGCAGCAGGGAAGTCCTTGACGATGCGGTAGGTCCGTGGCGTTCCCATGTATGTTCTTGGCAACCGGAAAAGCCCACCAGCCACGAAGTACTGGCGGTGCTCAACGGGGAGGGCGGCGAGGTTGGTGATGCTCACCTTGGCAGTCGTAGACACCGCGTTCACGGTGAAGAACCCGTATGTAGGAGTGTCTATGAAATGTACGCCTAGTGGCGCGGTGGTCGGGCTTGGAGCCCTCCACTCAGGAGTACCGTTCAGCCCAAGCCACAGCGACTGATGCTTGTCCGTCGCTGTGTGAGCGGGTAGTTCAGCCTTGTGCTGGTGGTCGGCGCGAGCGACCGTGGTGCCCGTCCCGACCGCAGCAGCAGCAGCGGGGTCAGCAGGAGCAGTCGTAGCGAGTGCGAGCGGCGCCACCCACTCCACCGCCGTTCCCGCAGCAGTCACCGCGAGGTGCTTTGCCGCGTCAGCGAGGACGTGGGCAGGTAGTTCAGCCTTGTGGACGTGATCCGCTCGCGCCGCATCTGTACTCGCACCCACCGCCGCAGCAGGCGCAGGGTCTTTTCCAGCAACCGTGCTTGTCACCGTAGCACCGCCAGCAGCAGCAGGACCGATCTTGTCCCAATGCGCCGCGACAGCAGGCGTCGCCGTCGCAGCGATCCATACGTGCATGTTGCCGTCGTCCAGCGTCACACGAATGTCGCCAACCGTGTTCCCCGTAGCAGGGAGAGCGGCCTCGTTCGCCACCGCCGACTTCAACTCTGTGAGGTCAGTGAGTGCTCTCCACTCCGTGACCAGCCCAGTCGCATCAACATGCAGAACATGATTTGCGTTAGCCGCCGCGTGAGCAGGGAGTTCCTTCTTATGTACGTGGTCTGCCTTTGCAGCAGTTGTTCCGCTGCCTACCGCCGCTGATGCGGCTGGATCGGCGGGAGCAGTAGTAGCAAGGGCAACACCAGCAGGGGCAGCGGGTAGAGAGTCAGCAAGATCGACTATTGCTTGCCTTACGTCCAATGGGTCTACTGTCTTGGGGACAACGACTGTACTCCCTGCTAATGGCTTCCCTGTTGGAATCGTGTAATTCTCTCCGGTAGTCATTTATTCATTCTCCTTATAGTGTGGTTATTCCTGCTTGTGTCATCTTCATCCAGACTGGCTGAGTTCCTACGAATGACAAGACTACCTTGGGGTTTCCTGTGACAGATGGAGGAGCCATGACTACCCATCCCGTTCCATTATGGACGAGAATGTTTCCTTCTACTCCACTAGGTAGAGCGTCTACTGCTGCCCACTCAACACCTGTTCCGGTAGCGTCTACTGTGAGCACCTGACCACTCTGTCCTACTGCGTGAGCAGGAAGTTCTGCTGGGTGAACGTGGTCTGCACGAGCAGCGACACCGCTGGCTGAGCCTACCTTGGCGACAGCAGCAGGGGCGAGAGGAACCTCTGTTGTTGCTACTGTTGCACCGCCTGCGGCGGCTGGACCGATATCATCCCAACTGTCAGGAACTCCCTTTACCCAGATGTGCATTCTCCCAGAGTCAAGTGTGACGCGAATGTCTCCGTAGTTGTTGCTTGTTGCGGGAAGTGCGGCAGCGTTTGCGACGGCAGGCTTGAGTTCAGTGATGTCTGTAATTGCCTTCCATTCTGCTGTCTGCCCGTCTGTTCCAAGAGCAAGCACCTTATTTGCGTCTACCGTGCCTGCTGTGGGTGCTGGAAGTTCCTTGGATTCCGCTTCCCATCCAAAGGCAGTGCCTGCGGCATTCACCTTGAGAACCCTGTTCTTGTCTGTTGCCATTACGGGGGTAGGAACAAGATCAGGAAGGTCGGCTGCAAAGTCTGTGAGAGCCCGTACTACGCTGAGGTCATCTGTTACTGCGGGGATCATAAATGACTTCCCTGCGTTCTTCTTCCCTGCCGCTACTGCTGTTGATGTCGCTGCCATTGTCCTGCCCCTTGAGTTTTATTTGTCTTCATTATACCATAGGAAGCACTAGATGCCGCCCATGCTAATTCTCTTCCATCCGTACCCTGTGCTTGTAAAGGTGAGGACGTATTCCTCTGTTCCTCCTGATGCTATTGCTGGTGCAGGGGCGAGTGGCTCCCACACTATATTACTGCCAGAGGTTTTTGCTATAAGCAACTGCCCTTCTGCTGTTGGTGTAGGAAGGGTATCTGGGTTAGCCCACTCTGGCTTTCTATTGGCATCAGCACGAAGCACTTGACCAGCAGTACCCGCTGTTAGTTCTGCCAACTTGTATTTTTGTGGTGTTCCAGTCCCATCCTTTACGGAGTAGTATATGGAATTTTCTGCTGTGGGGGCAAGACCAATAAGGTCTTTGAGGTTGACGCTTGTGCTTACCCACAAGTTTGATGTTCCTGCCCCAATATTTGTGCTTTTTACCTCCCACACCTCTCCCGTGTCGGTGTCTACATAGAGAGTGTTGGGAACTGCTGTGGTTGTTGCTGCTACTGGCTTTCCCTTACCACTCTTGATGGTGAAGAGTCCAGTGTCTCCCTTGACGCCTTGGGGTCCTCGTAGGTTTGGGCCGGTTACCCACTTTGCACCATCCCACACAATAGAGCCGTTGTCATAGACACGCACCTCTCCTAATGGATTTGGGGCAGCGACAGGTAGTGGATTAGGAATGTTCCCTGTTATTGTTGTAATGTAGAGTGACACACCATCTTTTCCATCTACTCCATCCACACCGTCTGTTCCGTCTGCTCCGTCTGCTCCTTCCAATCCATCAAGGCCGGGAGCGCCGTCACGACCGTCCAGACCGTTTACACCAGCATCACCCTGTGGACCTCTGTCTCCTTGATCGCCCTTCTCTCCTTGGGGAATAGCAAACTTGACAATTACGTCTGAATTTCCGGGGCCAGCAGCAGTCACAGTAACGGTGGCATCCGTTTGTGGTGGTAGCGTGTCCACTACTGGGTCTATTGTTATGTTTGAGTAGTCGCCCTTGTCGCCTTGGGGTCCTTCTGGACCTACTGGACCTTCTGGTCCTGTGACGAGTGTGAAGCCAAGTTCGAATGGAAATGCCTGACTACCGTCGCCAGATGCGATAACAACTTCTGGTGAGCGTGTCCCATCTTCATAGTCAGCATAGTCAATGGTCTTGACATTTCCAATGAGCATCTCTGGTACTGGACCCGGATCGCCCTGAATTGCCTCAAGCCAGTCACCGAAACCAGCAGGAAGCGACATCGCTGCTTGGTTGTCTCGCCATTCCTCATATGGAGACTGGCCTCGGTCGCCTGTGTCTCCCTTTGGTCCATCTACCCCGTCCCTGCCGTCGTATCCGTCCCTGCCGTCACGTCCGTCCTGACCGGGCTCGCCCATTGCTCCTTCTGGCCCTTGGATTACTCCAAGTTTCAGCCAGCCATTTGCATTTACGTCTTTCTCTCCTACCTCGTTGAGTCCAACAAAGACCCAGAAAGTTCCATTGGACGTAACCAAGTGCATTTCATCGATTGGTGCGTTTGTTGGCAAGTCCTTCTCTTCTTTGACGCTAGCCTTTACAGAAAGAGCAGTTCCTCTTGGTCCCTGTGGTCCGGTCCTTCCAATTTTTCCTTGAGCGCCAGTTGAGCCCCTGTCTCCCTTGTCACCTTTATCTCCCTTAGGCCCCGGCTGTCCACGCTTCCCCTCAGCGCCGGTCGCTGGCTTCCACTCAACACCTACTACCTTGCCTGTTGTGTCTAACTTAGCATAGAGCGTTTGCGCTGGTGCGGAAACAGAAGGAGTGCTTGATGCGTCTGGGGCCATGTAGCCAATAGGAATGGCTACCCCGTTCTTGGACTGGTATATAGCGCCTGTTGTTTCATCAAGAAGGAAGGAGCCTTCGTCTACCGATGCTGCCAGTTGGGATGCTGCCTTCTGCGCATCTCCACGAGCATAACTGGGAACGATAGACAGCCCCGAACCACTGGTCTTACCGGGGGCAGGCATTGTCATGCCATAACGCACCCAACGATAGCCGTCCCAGTAATATTCCTTCTCAAACAAATTGCTTCCTCTTTGTGAGAAGGGAATGGTACCAACGTTCCCATTCATGGGTGCCTGTGCCATAGTGATGACTCCTATAAGTTATTGACTTACGTCACTGCCTATTATACCATAGGAGTTATTGACTACCGTGGTTTTACGACCTTCACATGACCCATAGGAGTCCATGTAGACCAGTGGACCTTATTGTCCTTCGTCCATGCTGGAAGAGACAGTGGGCAAAGGTCAATATATCCTCTACGCTTGTAGTCTACGGAGTATCCCATTCCATTACCCGCCGCAAGCCAAGCATGACCATAGGTGGTATTCAAAAGACCATAACATATTGCGCCTGTTGGTACTTCGGATACTGGGGTGTAGTGTAGTTCTGACTTCGGGGTCATCTCATATGCCTTGCGAGCCGATGTTGCCCACGCAGGAAGACCGAGTGCGCTGCGCACACTGGACTGGCATTTGTGCTGCCACTTTGGGCCTCCATGTAGGGACTGATCGTGCATCCACGCAAGTGCTGACTTTACATCACGCATTGTCTTCATCCTTATCTTCCTCGTGCCCGTCTTCGAAGGGCAGTGGCTCGTATTCGTTTCCATCCTCATCGACGTGAAGAACTGGCTGCTCGCTCATAGTAATGCCTCCTGTTAATAGGTTGTGCAACTATCATTATACCAGATGACTATTTGAGTTGCCTCATGGGGTAACGAAGAAGATTGTGTCTCGTTCCTTCACTACATCTAAATAAAGTGCTCTCATGTTACATCTTCTTCTTCTTCTTCTATGATTTGTATTGCCTTCTTCAAGCCTCTATCATACCCTACTTCATAGTCGGACTTGCCTATAAGGTAGTTGCTTATCTGTGCTCTTATCCTTGCCACGATGTTCTCTATCACGGACTTGCCTCTGTCAGGGTAAAGATGACGACGATGAAGTGAACGGCTTCGGTGGGGGCAGAGTCACTAGTCACAGCCTGAATGTCGATCTGATCTTGCGCCCAGTATTTCCTCGGGGGGACGATGCCACCGAACTCCGGTGCGTGACCACTACCGTCGGTCCAGTTGTCGTCAGCGTTCGTCCCGTACTTGAACGGGTGGATCGGGGTCAGCGCGAAGTACGTGCCGTAGTGGGCTTCTGGTGAATTGGGATCGATGTCCTTGATGATCGTGCTCTTCACCCGGTCTAGGCCCCACGACTTGACCGTGCCGTCGGGACTCATAACCTTGTCCCACGTGTCATCGTCGCTGTAGCACATCATCCGGTAGTAGGTGCCAGCGTCCGACGCTGCCCTCAGGTGCACCCGAGCATCGTTCGCGCCGAACGCGGGAACGTTGCCCTGCAAGCCCACCGCGAAGATCGCCGTACCGTCCGTGACCAGCGCAGGCGGTCCACCAGCCATCAGCGGAACCATCTCGCTGCCATCTTCGAGGTAGTCCTGCAACTCGTTCGACGGCACAAGGAACGGTGTCGCTACCTTTTTGGTCACAACAACAACAGGCCATATCTGGTCAGAACCAAGATAGATACGGCTCAACTCCTTGCTGTTATAGAAGGCACGCAAAGTCTTGGGAGCATTCAGTACGCTCATGGCTTTTCAATCAGGTAGAGAGTTGTTGCGCTTTGAGTACCAAGCGCATCAAACGCTGCCTGAGTTCCCCTCCATATTGTAATGGAAGTGCCATCATCTCCCTTTGGTCCCCTGATAGCATCCATGTAGTCTGATAGTGCTACATTGGTTGCTGGTGGAGTGAGAGCAAGTTGTGCCTTCTTCCAAACAGTATATCCGTCGTCACCATCCCTGCCTGCTGCTCCTGTGTCGCCCTTATCTCCCTTGGGGAGTTCGAAGTCAAGGATTGCTGCTGAGGCAGTCCCACTATTCCTTACCGTCGCAGGATCGCTGGGTAGAGCAAGAGTGGCGACTGTTCCGATAGTGATGGTTGCTGCTGTGCCTGCTGGACCGGCAGGACCGGGTGGCCCAGTTTGGCCTTCGGGGATGCCTATTTCCAAAACTGCCGCATCTGGCGTTCCTGTGTTGACGACGGTAGGAGTAGCACCAGAGGCAAGATGCTTTACCTTGGAGATAGTGATGGTTCCGGTCGCTCCTGCTATACCCTGCGGTCCAGCGGGTCCTTGGACCTTTCCCATATCTACCCATCCAATAGGTACTACTGCACTTGCTGCGCTTGATGTGGGATCGTAAATCCACAGATGCGAGTCGTCCTGCGTGATAAGCACGGTAAGTGGTGATGGAGTAGCAGGGAGTCCTGCTTTGTTTATTACAGCACCAGAAACCTTAAGTGTCTCGCCAGCATCACCCTTATCACCCTTATCACCCTTCTGACCGTTAAGTCCGGGTGTCCCTTGGGGCCCTGTCTGTCCTCTCTGACCTTCTGTTCCCATATCCATGGCACAGATAGCAGCAACCATAAGGATGTGCTGTGGTGCAGTTTCGCTGTCCCAAGCAGCACGGAACTCTACGTCGTGCCAATGGTCACCGCCAGCCGTCACGGTGATGGAGTGAGTGTGCTCGCCAGCGCTGCCGGTATACGGATGCCGCCAGCCTGACTCATGTGGGAGTGGCCCAGATACACCGTCGGTTGCATTGACACCGCCCCAAGGCATGTCACTCAGGTGCCAGTGCGTGCCACCTTCAATGTGCCGATGCCCGCCCTGCGAGTCTGTCACCGCAGCCGTGTGACCGTGCTGCGAATGAACACCAGCCGAAGCGAACACCGACCCAGTAGAAAGACCCACAGTAGGCTTTGCCGTAGACCCTGCAACCTTGGTAAGGGCAGTCTGACTTACATTTTTTGCCCGGATGAACTGGCCTCGCAAGTCAGGAACAGTAAGCGAGGAAAAGAGTTTTGCGAGTTCGGGGTAGGTAGTAGCGCTGAATGTCTGTCCGTTGCACTCCAACCATCCATTAGGCAGGGAAGTAACAGGGAAGAATGCTACTGCTCCTATCATAGAGCCAGCGCCTACCTTTGCTACGATACCGTTGGAAACCTTGACCCAAGCAGTACCATTCCAAGTCCAGTTCTCATTACCGTTGTCGTTGAGATGGGTTTCTCCCTTGACTGGTGCTGTGAAGACCCACTTCGCACCGTCCCAGTGTGCGAGTTGGTTTGCCTGTCCTAACCACGCACCGATGGGGGATGAGCCTACGATGTAGAGGTCTTCAAGTGTCTGTGTTGCTGGTGGGTTATTGGTAATGTCGATGACAGCAAGGCCGTGAGTCAAACCAGACACGCTCTTGTCTATCTCTGCCTTGACATCAGCAATAGTGAGGACCTGTGGGGAGTCTATTGCTTCCCACTTCTTACCGTCCTTTGTTCCCAATACCTGCGGAAGTTTGGCGGTGGCACCTATCTCACGAGTCTCTGTGTAGTAGGAAAGGCCGGTGTTGGTCTCTGAGAAGTAGACTATCTCTGCGGGAGCGCCGGTATTAATGTAAAGGTCTCCTGCCTTTGGCTTCTCTACCTTCGGATCAGGAAGAGTACCGGCAGGCATTCCATAGTTGTTTGCCTTGTTGTTGATATTGGCAGGAGCAAAGGCACCTACACCTCTGTACTCTGTCTGCTCTTCCTGCCACTTGCCTGCTGGTGCGCCCACTTCCCACTTATTGGTGGTGGCGTTCCACACAAGTGAATCTCCCTGTGTTGTGCCCTTGGGTAGTGGGTCGTTGTCAATCCACGCCGTTGATGTTGCTGTCTTGGAGACTATCTGACCGGGTAGACCGCCTGTAGGAAGTCCGACGCCCTGATCGCCCTTTGGCCCTTGGATGTGCCCCATATTGACCCATCCCGGTGCTACGGTGCTTGCGGGAGTAACGTTTGGCTCGTAGACCCATAGGTCTCCGGTGTCTTGGACAAGGTGAGCGTCCATGGCAACAGGAGAGGCGATCTTCTTCAAGTCTGCTACTGTCGCTACTACGCCCTTTGCTACAAGCGTCTGACCGGGTGGGCCTGCTGGTCCGGGTGGCCCTGCCTCACCCATAAGGCCGCTATCCTTGCCACAAATGGCTGCTACAAGGTAGATGTGCTGGGGAGCAGTTTCAGTATCTCCACCACCCATAACTGTCGTAACCGTACCAGTAATGGTATGAGTATGTGCTGCTTCTGCGGTAATAGTATGGGAATGGTTTCCACTTGATAGTGCTGTGTGAGTATGGTTTCCATTATCAGGGACAGTAATGTTGTGGGTATGTCCTCCTGCCGAAGTGGTAGTGTTTGCGTATGGCCCTATTGCCGTAGCATCAGCAGACCATCCACCTCCACCCTTCCAGTTATGGTCGTGTAGGTTGACATGGTTGTAGCCGTGAGTATGTGCTCCTTGACTATCTACCGTCGCTGCGTGGGAGTGGTTTCCCGGCCTATCAGTATTATGAGTATGGTCACCACCAGCAGAGGTATTCGTGCTGTGATTGTGGTTGCCTGCCGCTTCTGCTGTCGCAGCAAGAGTGTTAGTAAAGGTAAAGAGTGTCTTGGGAATGGCGGTGGAGAACTGCACCATCTCTAATGGAATATGTCCTGCACTCAGTACCCTGACAAACTGACCTCGTAGGTCTGGTGTGCGATCGACTGGGTGAATGCCTGCATCCTTGAAATACTTGGCGAGTTCTGGGTAGTCAGCAGCACTAAACTGCTGTCCATTACACATCAACCATCCCTTGGGCATAGCAGTAGCGGGGAAGTAGGCAATAGCGCCGACCATCGTTCCACCACTTATGACCTCACTACCAAGTGCTCCGAGGTCGGCCCATCCAATAGTTGCCTTACCGGGACCAGTTGTGGTTTCTGCCTTGGGATTGGTTGGGTCATAAATCCATAGATGCTTTGTGTCAAGGGTAAGGATCATATCCATTGGGTTTGCCTGTGGAGGAGATGGTAGGACGGTCTTGTCCTTCACGGTGGTGTTTATTTGCAGTCCCTTTCCTATTGGTCCTGTATCTCCCTTGTCGCCCTTGTCACCCTTGGGCCCCTGAACACCTTGCCTTCCTACTGCGCCTGAGGCAATGGGGAACGCTCTAATGGCGTAGACAACTGCTATGTTAGCAGGACGAGTTTCATCATCCCAGTCAGCACGGAAGTCAACATTATGCCAGTGGTTGCCTACCGTTGCTGTGTGAGTGTGAGAAGCACCAGCATTTGTAGTGCCTGCGTGTGAGTGGTGACCGGGGTGTCCAGCGGTGGCGGTATGACTATGATCACCGGCTGCTTCCATGTTGCCACCGGGGGCGTACCACTTGATTGGGTTGGGGGCTGCCGACGCCCTCCCCCAAGAGGTGAAGTTTGTGTTGCCGTCGTGCGCACCCAGAAGTTGAACATGGACGTGGGAGCCCTGCTGGTCTATGGTTATGCTATGGTTGTGGTTTCCATCATCATTTGTGTGGAACCCGTGAGTGTGTCCTGCTTCGCCAGCAATAGTAACAGAAGGGTTGCGAGCAGCATCCTCTTCTGCAATCACACTACCCCTCGCAAGACCAGTAGTAGGCTTGGCAGTTGCCTGTGCTTCTGCTGTCAAGGGTAGACGGGTGGAAGTCCAACCTCTTACAAACTTACCCCGAAGGTCTGGTAGGACATTACTGTTCCCCAGAAACTCATAGAGTTCTTTGTAAGTTGTGATATCAAAGGTAGAGCCGTCGCATACAAGGTAGGAGGATGGTAGTCCTGCTGATTTGGGGAACATGGCGATTTCGCCTACACCATAACTGCCGCCGCCACTTGTGGATGCGAGTGCTGCCTTTACCCACGCACCAGTGCCCTTACCATCTGAGTTGTCGCTCCATGCCATAAGCATGTAGGTGTCTTCTACTAGATGGGACTGACCTTCCTTTGGCTTGGTTGCGGAGGTAGCAGGGTCAAATGTCCACGACCCCTTTGCTCCTACAACATGCCACACAGCAAGAGCATTCTCATGCCCTACCCAGTCACCTGTAACAGGATTGGTAGTATCTCCCGGCTTGATGATGTAGACATCACCCTCTGCGGGGGAAGTAGGTGGAGTGGAGCGATAGGACTTTACTGAAACACCATGAGATAGACCAAGAACGGCTGCGCTTACTGCGTCATCGACGTACTTTGTGGAGACACCAGACATTTGGTTCTCCCAACGTCCGTGTGTCCCATCTGGGTCAACAGCCCAAGTAAGTGTCTCCCCCTTGTTGAGGGGCTTTCCAAGAACCACGTCGCTGTGCTCAACTAGGCTCTGAGAATCGATAATGAATAAGGATGAGAGAGTGTCGTACTTTACGATGTCTCCATTTTTTAGGCTGGAATTAGGAATAACGTCCCTGAGGAAAGCGTCACCGGACAAGTCTCCTGCGAGTGTAGGAGTCTTGCCTACCCAGTAGTTCTGTGAGAATCCAGCAGCGACATCGTAAACTGGGACATCTCCGTCCTTGAGAGGATGGGTGGCATCGTTCCTTACCCACTGAATGTCTGCTGGGTCTACCCACTCTGCGGATAGGCTTCCGTCCCTGTTGGTGATAATGTAGCCCTTCTGCGGGTTGGGGATGTCTACATCTCTACCCTGAGGTCCTTCGGGTCCTACAGGTCCTTCTGGCCCTTCTGGACCGGCGACCATGGGAAGAATCCACACCTCATCATAGGGAACTCCGTTGGGGTCCTTGGGAGTGGGAAGTGACCAGTCCCTGAGGGGCTGATAGCGTCCGGGGTCTGCCTTGGCGTCAACGTAGTCAACGACGCTCGCTCCATCGTATTCGAAGGCGATGGAGACTGTCCTGCCGGGAGGACCAGTGAGACCCTGTGGGCCAGTCATGGCACCTAGGTCTACCCATCCGATGCGGGGATCAGGGATAGTCTTGGGGTTGTTTGTTGGGTCTACTGGCTGAGAACCATCGAAGTTGGGGTTGGCAATATCGGGGAGGAAATGCTGGCCTTTTATGTGAGTGTTCTGGTAGGCACTACGGCTATTCGGTTGATACACCCATACATGACCATCATTCTGGGTGATGAGAGTATCCAGTGGACGAGTCTGATGAAGGTAGGAAGATGTAGGCACAACTCCACTAGCATGAAGAGCACTACCGGGTGGGCCTTGTAAACCTGTATCGCCTTTATCACCCTTGGGTCCGGTGGGACCAACAACAGCATAGGGGGTTGGTCGCTGTCCCCACGACGCCTTCCACCAAGTAACCCCATCCCAGTAGTAAGTATCTTCCCATGGTGCGTCGGGTAGTGGTGTAGTCATAGCGGGTTTCCTCCAAGTGTGATAGTGTTATTATACCACGTCAAGAAGTACCTACCTGCGACAGAGGCACCCATTTGGCTACGCCTCCGATAGTAGCAAGAACAGTGCCTTCCGGCCCCACACCGACAGACGGTGATGGAGAAGGATGTAGCGATGACCCTCCTGATCCACCACCTACGACGGTAGTTGTAAGGTCCATCTTTTCTACCCATGTACCGCCGCCTGCTTTGACTTCAAACTGAAACATCTTCTTGGTAGAAGTGTCGATGTATGCGTCGTACTCTTGGATGGTTTGGTTGGGAGGCAGAGTAGCGTTAGAAGGAGTCCCCGCTCCCATGAAGATAAGGCTTCCTCGTCTGCCAGTAGGTCCAACATCGGTTTGTAGTTCAATGACCTGTGGCCCTGCGAGTACAAGGAGTTGAGAATCTTCCACGATAACGTCAATGGTCATCATGGGGACACATCACCCATCACGCTGAGGTTTCCTGTGATGAGGGTGTGCGTCCTTGGTGGAGACACACCTACCTTTGTCTTTATCTGGACATCGTAGACCCAAGGAGTAGTCCAGTCCTCAGGCTGATCTAGGTTGATAGTATCAAAAGCAACAGCGACCTTTCCATTTCTTATCTCCGCTTTCTGCGGTGTGAGGTCCGGTGCAGCAGTTGGGTTGTCTGGTCCTCTGCGATCACTTGCAATATTGGCAGTTGCCTCAAAGTCCGTAAGGTCAAATAGACTACCGTCCCGGTTACGGGGGACAAGGAGAAACTCTAGTGTGTCCTTGTAATAATGGTCGAAGTTGTGGATTACTGGAAAACTCATTATTCCTCCTTGTTGTTCTTTCCTGCTTGATACCCTGCTGCCCCACCGATAAGACCACCAGCGAGGGTAGAGAGAAGCGTGCTGACGGCAGTAATCATCCCGTCAGTAGGTCCATTTCCTTCTATCGCTGCAATGGCCCCGCCGACGCCCAAGAACAGCATTCCTGTCAATAGAGCCATTCCTAGCCATACGTGTGCGCTCGTTGGTAGTTTCATGCATTTTCACTCCCTATAAGTATGGTTACATTATACCACGAAGGATACCGATGACTTCATCGGTGACAGTAATACCCTTGAGGTCTGGTCTGTTGTAGGCGTACCACATCCATTCCTGAATGGGGAAGGATGAATGTGATGTCTGATTTATCGTCTTATAGACCCCGGTGAGGTCACCAATAGCCCCTCCTGCTTCTAGAAGGGCAGGCAGAGCCTCCGTAACCCATAGTGGGTGGTGATGGAGCCCACTATTTACAAATGCCGCCTGCGTGTCTCTGATGAGCATTGAGAAGGTTTCCTTTATCGCCTTCCTTGGGTAGAGATGAACAGCATAACCATCAACAACGTTATCTACTTTATGGTTCTTGAATGCCGCAAGCAACTTCATCGCCTTGCGCATCCCGCCGCTTGATGCACGGGGGAGGACTGACGCAGAGATGATCTGCGCCGACGGGTCGATAGCCTTGATGGAAGAGGCAGCGAGCACGGTCATTATCGCAAGAATGTTGGGGCCGTGTGCCTTCCATTCGGCAGGGTCCATGAACTCTGCGAGTTGTGGCTCGTTTCCTATCTCATAGCACCAGATGCGCCCATGGTAGCGTGTGACGAGTGCGTCCATGAAGGCGGTGAAGTGGGTAAGTTTGGAAGGCATACTGTTACTACCCGGCCCGAGCCACGGTGCTGCGGTGGTGGTATGGGGGTTGTGTGCTGCCCACGCAGGAGTGCCAGACACGACATAGACTATTTTCTTCCCACTATAGAACGCGACAAGCCTGTCCAGCCTGTCCCAGTTGAATACGCCGGGAGCAGTGTGAATAGCGCCCCAATGAACGCCTACATCCCAGAGGCGCACAACATCCACATCGGGGTTTGCATTGTCTAGCGTGATGTTCATTCCAAGTTTCATATGCTTCATTCTATACTATGCTCGCAAGGCAAGCAATTGTGGCTGTATCATTTACTACCTCACTACGTTCGGTAGTCTCTTTACTGTATAAATATCAGGAGAGGGATGTAGTTTCGTTTATTTAGGTAGAGTCTTTGTAGTGGTAGGGCTAAGAGCACTCATGTTCCCTGCTTACCTTAGCCCTACCATGTTATATAACAAGCATCATTATAGCACCTGTGTGACGGAAAACACAAGATGTAAGCGCTTATTGGCTAAACTTTGTCCGGTCAAACTTTTGTAAATGACTGAATGTTATGCTTCTGTTATTAAAGTGTGCCTATCTGGTAGGGAGCAAGCATCGCAACACGCTTCGCCCCATGTACGTCAATGTAGCACTTGGAGAAGGGGTAGCGCTGGGGGATGGGCTATCGTCATAAGTAGTTTTCTCATAAGCATAGTGTAGCACAAAAACCCCTAAAAGTGTAGTTGAAACTACCTAAAAGGGGTCATGCGCATAACTTTTAACTTGGACTTTACGGTGCCTGAATGCTTACTGCCAGTCCACGCTTGGTGGCACTGCGGTGCATGACTACGGGCACTCCACTTCCATCTGGGAAGTTTTATCGGACCTCGCACTCAAATTCGACGACAGTCACGATGGTGTTGACCGTCGGGTTCCTCAGGATGTAGAAGCGGGTGGGGTACCACGTCACCCTGATGTCAGGGTTGTCAACACGTATACCCAGAGCACTGCCCGTGTACAGGCCGCCCGTGGCAAAGTTTAAAATTTTTGTATTTCCAAGTAAGCGATAAGCGCTTGCAGTCTCTCAATGCTGTCATCTACCATTCCAAGTGCTGCATTGCATTTTGTGCATAGCACTCCCCTCACACATTTGCCACACGAGCCTTGGCCCGGACAGCACGCATGGTCATGGTCAATGCACATTCTCCCCTCCGTCTTCCCGCATACAGCGCATCCATGAGAATACATATCGTTTATCGTATCTATTGATATATTCCATCTACGAGAAGTCTTTATCTTCCTATCGTAGTCTTTCTTGCACGAAGAGCAATAGTTATTGTTTTTAGGATATTCTGACAGGGGCTTGTTCTTCTCACACAATGGGCACTTCTTCTCGCCGCCAACAGGATAGTTTCTCTTTTTCCTATCCCTCCCCGCCCCCTTACGCTCATAGTAGTTGTCGGACACACATTCTCTACACCAAGAGTGAAACCCGGTGCTGTTATTCCTATTCTTGTAGAAATCGTTCGGTGCCTTTGTCTTCTTGCATCGGGTGCATGTTATCATATACCCATTATATCACACTATTTTTATTACTTCTCACTATTTTGTTTATTAATATCGACAAACTTTAATTTTGAGACTATTTGTACGATACGTCCTATTTGTCCTTTATGCGTCAGCGTTTAGTGCGCCTATATTGTCTGTGACAATCATCACACCATCACAACTTGACTTATCCCTCTCCATGCTGTAGTCTTAGACTATGAGTAAGAGACAGGCTATGATCGTTGATATGGACGGTACCCTTGCCGATGTGAGTGGTATCAGGCACTACATCCTTCCCCCTACCCCCAAGCCTAAGGGGTGGCACAAGGACTTCCATGCCTTTCATAGTGAGAGCGTCAACGTGCCTGCTCATGCCCATGTGGTGGATCAGGTGCATAGGGCACACATGCTAGGTACTACCATCATCATCGTTACTGCTAGGCGTGCTATGTACCGTCATGCAACAGCATGGTGGCTCGCCCTTCATGGTGTACCGTCAGACCTCATGCTCATGCGAGGGGACAAGGACGGTCGCCCTGACTACGATGTCAAGAGTGACATACTCCACCGCATACAGCAGGAGTACGATGTGATCCATGCCATTGATGACAACCCTGCTGTGCTGGCCCTCTGGGCAGAGCATGGTATCCCCACTACCGTAGTACCCTCATGGGAGGACTAGTATGAGCAAGACTGATAAGACTCGCCCTGCCCGTGTGCAGATAGCATACGTCAAGGACAAGCATGGTGAGGCACACATTAACTGGCATACCGACGTAGCATGGCGACGGTACAAGGGTGATGGAGAATGGACTAACGAAATCCGTCATCGCAAGGATAGGTACTACTCCATTACTGATGGAATCATGGACTACCTTGACATTGAAGAAGAGAAGGTACAGGATGAGGATGACCACAAGGAAGGCTGCATGTGGTGCTGTGGTGGATATGACTACTAGGGTAGGTAGGGTACAGCACTACCTCCCAGAGGGGGATGAGCATACGTCGTTTCAGGTATACAACTACCCTCGCAACTGTACCGTTGTGTTCTTTAAGCATGACCGTGCTAGCGCTACCCTTGTGCCCTTCTTCGCTGACCATGAGGCTGTAGTGGTAAGGGACCATGGACACTCTGTGTTCTACACCCTTGTACCCTATGACCTTGTTACCTGCTACCTTGCTACACTACCCTCCTGACTACCCTGCCGGGGCCGCGCCCCCTGTGATATTACTCACACGCCAATGTCCGTTTTGCCCCTTGACCATACCCATATTATCCTGTATAGTTACACCTATGACTACGAAAACAATGCTCCCCGTCCTAGCCGCTTCTAATGACCGGAAAGTGGCTTCCTGCGTTACTAAAAATGGAAAGCAGGCCGCTTTCTCAAATACTATGGGCCTTGCCAATGGAATTGACTATTCCTGCGTCGGTGCTACCGAATATTGCGAACTAATTTGCTACGCTGGCAAATTGGAAAACCTTTTTAAGGGTGTCGGGGCTGCCATGCTCCACAATTACAATGCCCTTAAGGATGCCAACCTTATCGACACTTTCGATATGCTGAACGCCCTTATCTGGGAATTCGATACTAAGTCTGAGAAAAAGGGCTCTGAGCGTATTTATCGCATCCATTGGGACGGGGACTTTTTCTCTGAAACCTATATTGAGGCATGGATTAACATTATCATCCTGTACCCGCATATCCAATTCTGGGTCTATACCCGTAATGCTAATGCTGCCGTCAGGCTGCACAAGGCTAATCTGCCTAATCTGTCGCTTTACTTTAGTGGCGACCCCAATAATAAGCCGGTAGCAGATATGCTCTACCGTACTTATGGAATTAAGGTCGCTTTCGTTGCTGAGACTTTTGCAGAAAGTCAGGCGGCTGTCAAGGATATTACCGGCAGGCCCGGTGCTATCTGTCCTGAGCAGCGTAAGCAAATTCCCCTTATTAGCACCGAGGGTAGCGCCTGTAGTGTCTGCCGTCTATGCGTTGATAATAAGGCCAATATCTCATTCTCACGATCAAAGAAATAAGGAAAATAATCATGGATGACACTATCGGTCTGGATGACGTTTGCTACGCTATCTATCAAGATAAGGGCCAGAGGGCTGTCGAAGAATTTGTCTATAAGTATTTCCCCGACCTACCGTGGGAGCCGTGTATCGGCTGCGAGGATATCGAACCTAGGTATAAGGCTATCTGTCTCGTGTGTGGGAGTGTATTCTAATGATTACTGACGAATTCCCTTGTGAGTCTGTAGATAATGACTACCGTGGACTATTGGGGGCATATCAAATGGATAATATGGAATATCCTCCCGATCCTGAGGAGGATATCTGCGAGCATGGCATGTCTGCATGGCTTTGCGCCCATCCTATTTACCACTACCCTACCGATGAAATGATGAATGAAGGACGGTACTACTAATGACTATCGAACGCACACTAATCGGCGGGTGTGGAGTAGCGGGATGCCTTGACTGCCGCCCACTATTCATTCAGACATACAATAGCAATGATGGGGCTATTAGAGAGTATGAGGTAATAGACTTCTCATACACTCAGGCAATGGAGGAATACAATGGATGACCGCTGGTGGCTGGTAGAGCAAATGCTCCGTAATGCGAAGGGTATGCATTTTGACGGTTGTCATAAAATCTACCTGTCTATGGATGATGAGCAGGTTAGGCAAATGGAGGAATGGGACTATGAGACATATGCTCCCAACCTCAAGGATATCGTAGACTGGTATGACGAGTCATGCGGCCTACGCTTTATCAACGCTGTTTTTACTAATGACGATGCCAACGATGGTTTCGTTACGCTGATTCCGCAAGGGTATGGAGAAGGAAGATATTGTGGTTAGAGTAGAGATGCCTCGTGCATCATGGGAAATGGTACTGAGCGCTCTGGATATGCTTATTGAGCAGGGGTATCTAATGAAGGCTGAATACAAGGATATTGCTGAGCAGGTGTATAGTCAGGAATATTAACGGGGGCCGCGACCCGTTGTGACACACATCACATAAAGTTGTCCGTTTTGTATGCATTTTCAACTTGCTTTCTGCCCCCATCCGTGGTAACCTTAAGGTATAAGAAAATAGAGAGTGAGCAAGGTCAAGGATGAGCCTGCGTGAGCAAGTAAGCACAGAAAATGTGATGAGCCTCACACAGCAAATAAGCCTCAGGACTTGCAAACCAGACCAAAGTGTGGTACTCTTAAGACATAAGAAAATAGAGAGTATCCAGAAGCGCTAGGAAGCGCAGATTGGGAGTCTGAAAGCCCCGAAGCACTAGTTGGGAATTGGAAAGCACAGGATGCGCCAGTCGAAACTAGAAACGCTAGGCACGCACAGACCGAAATCTGAAAGCGGTAAGAATCCGCTCACAAACTTGGGAAAACTGAGGAAAGCCGTAGTGGCAATGGTACTCAGAAGGGTGGAACGAACGCTCCGGTTAGACCGGGTTAGCCTAGTCCCCGAAACCCCAAAACACAAGGGTAGTAGGTACAAATAGTGACACGTTCAATGTTAAATGAGGTTCTCGCCACCAATGCCTATAGTAATCCCCTTGAACCCCCGGCTCTCAGTAGCACCCGCAAGGGATAGGCCAGTCACCGGGAAGGTAGGGAAGCCTGAGAATATTCCTACCACACACACTTCGGGGGTATAGTCTAACGGTAAAACCGCTGACTCTTAATCAGCAGATCGGGGTTCGATTCCCTGTGCCCCCACTAGCGGCCCAGACGACGGGGATATGGTGAAAAGGTATCACAGTTGCTTTGCAAGCAATCGTTCGGGGTTCAAATCCCTGTATCTCCACTCTTGCCTAGGTAGTTCAATGGTAGAACGGCGCACTTGTAATGCGTTGGTTGAGGGTTCGATTCCTTCTCTAGGCTCTCCATGGGGTATAGTGAAAAGGTCATCACTACAATCTGATACGTTGTCATTCATGGTTCGAATCCATGTACCCCAACTCTGTGGCATGTAGCACAACGGCAGTGCGTTCGACTGTTAATCGAAAGGTTGGAGGTTCGAATCCTCCCATGCCAGCCAAGGAATCATAGTGTAGAGGTTAACACGCCACCCTGTCACGGTGGTAACACGGGTTCGATCCCCGTTGGTTCCGCTCATCAAATCTTCAATAGGGGCGCGGCCCCCATGTGATGCAAGCCACATAAATATTTTTCAGAATGTCCTATTTTGTCCCATTTTGCGAGTTGCGAAGTGGCACCTACCTGTGGTACCCTAAGGGTAGAAAGAAAGGTTAGACAATGTTCGTTTACTTGGTCCATCTTACCTCTGGTAAGTCTGTTCGTGTGGTTACCGCTGGTGACCCTACTGACCACCCCGCCTTCTGGGGTCGTGTCGCTTCCGTTGAGACTCTGGGAGTCGATGGGCAGTTGCTGTCCCTCGTTCCCTAGTGTCAGACCCCTCTGCTAGACTTCGATCAAGAGAAAGGACAAGGAATGTCAACCTTCGTCACAGTCAAGAGCGCATGTGGGCGCTCCGCTGGTGAGGTCGATATCTTCGATCTGCCCCTCAACCCTCACGGGATCATCTGCTGCCCTGAGTGCGAACTCATCATTCAGAGCCGTGAGGCTTGGGATGACTTCGAGGATGAGGACTATTGGGAGCAGATGTGGGGGATGGACGGTAATGCGTAAGAACTACCGTGTCCTCAAGGCATCTAGCCGCCATGGGCGTGAGCATACTCAGTACCGTGTGGAGTCATTCACCATGTATGGCACTACCTTTACTTTCATTGTCCGTCCCCGCCATGGGTCGTACAAGTTCCGACTGTCAGACCCCCATTGTGATTCTTGTCACACTAGGCGAAATGCGACATAACGGACATTCGCCTGTCTGAATGTCAGACCCCCCTGCTACAATGAAACTAAGAAACAAACGAAAGGCTATACAATGACCCTCCCAACCTTCCATATCTATCACGACACCGCTCTCGGTCGGCTGCCGTTCACGCTTTTTGTGTTCGGCCCGTACTCTGATGGGGAGTATGACGTTGAGGTTTACGCCGATCACGTTGAGGAGTCCCGCCGCTTCTCTGCAACCTACATGGGTACTTGCTCTTCACTCACTCGCAACACGCACGTCATCGCTGACGTGTGGGATTGGATGGACGCTAATGTCTAACATTTCTCATCACTTTGACTTCAATGAGGGCGGCTGCTGCTGTGGCTCTTCATGGGAGTATATGGACAATGAATGTTCATACGTCCTCGCCCGTCAGGAAGAGGAAAACGTCTATGCCTCCCTCATGCTTGAGGATGAGGATATCGACTTCGGTTATTTCGAGTGCTCGCATGGGCACGCTCACTGCTCTTCTCACAAGTAAGGATTCACACAATGCGTATTCAGATTTTCTTTCAGGACGGTACCGCAGGCGTCTATGCTCACGTTGTGGAGGATAGCCTGATCGTCAAGGCTGCCTACATCTCTTGGGAGGTAGACAATAAGGATATGGACATCATCTATGTCCCTACCGCCAACGTCAAGCACTTCACTACTCTCATTGATGAGCCGACCAAGACTAAGCCACTCATGCCCATTGAGGACGCTGACTACGTTGTCGTAGACGGCAAGGAATACTGGAAGGCACCGTTCTAGTCATGCATAGCATCGTTAGCAAGCGTGATGGGGTTTTGGTTGAGACCGCATTCTGCGAATCAGCATTCGACTACTACTGCTACTACCTCGGTGAAGGCTATGAGTACCCCGACCTGACTATTGAAGGTGAGTGCGAAGAGGAAGAGGATATTTTGTGAGGTGGCATGAGCGTATAGACTGGATCACTTGCAACGTGTGCGAGACAACAGTGAGTCCCAACAGTTGCGATGCTGTTGGCTGGATGCAGGTAGAGACTGTTGCGCTTGGAATTGTTGCCAACACTCGCACCGAACGACACCTGTGCAACGACTGCCGGGTACTGCTTGACGACTTCTGGGGAGAATAAGTGTTGGGATTAAACAACT
>Ga0315904_10003915_pt1 | contig 21564 bp, 18 predicted proteins | sample LakEriMetagenome_6_FD_203529 | JGI IMG/M metagenome (GOLD analysis project Ga0315904, IMG submission 203529) | Freshwater fungal communities from buoy surface, Lake Erie, Ohio, United States - Buoy 12 MA120 | ecosystem: Environmental > Aquatic > Freshwater > Lake | place: USA: Lake Erie, Ohio...
TTCGGGCATCGGTTTAGATTTTGATTATATCATTATTCACGAAACCGGCCACGAATGGTGGGGCAACTCGGTGAGCTGCAAAGACATTGCCGACATGTGGATACACGAAGGGTTTTGCACCTACTCCGAAGCGATTTATGTGGAGTGTATGCACGGCTACGAAACGGCTATGCGCTACGTGAACGCCAAGAAACAAAGCGTGGGCAACAAAGCTCCCATTGTAGGTCCTTATGGCGTAAACGAAGAGGGCGATGGCGATATGTACAACAAAGGGATGTTGTTCTTGAACACACTTCGCCACATCACCAACAATGATGAAGTGTGGTGGAGCACCATCAAAGGAATAAGTGATACGGTATATGCTAAAAAGAATGTGGACTATAAAGATATACTTGGTTTTATGGGCTACAGAACCGGGCGCAACCTCTCAGCTATTTTCGAGCAATATTTAAAAAACTCCGACATTCCCGTATTGGAATATAAATTGGAAAAACTCAAAGGAAAAGAATATCAGTTGACTTACTCTTGGAAAGCGGACGTCAAAAATTTTAGCATGCCGTTCTATTTAGCGACCAGCAAAAATTCTTATCGTCAAATAGAAGCTACTGACCAACCGAAAACCATCACCATTAAACTCAGCAGCGAAAAAGACTTTGACATCAACGAAACTTGGATGTACATCAAAACCAAAAAACTATAAAATATGGCACAAGCAAGCATCAGCTTAGACTGGAAAGACGGACTGCAATTCGATATTCTTCAAAACAACAAAACCCTTTGCATAGATGCCAACCCTGATGAGGCGGCTTCGACCGGCTTTCGTCCGAAGGCGCTTATCCTCTCTGCCCTAGCCGGTTGCACCGCTATTGACGTGATTGAAATATTGACGAAAATGCGGGTGGAATTTTCGGAGTTTAAAATAGATGTAGCAGCCGACATGAGTGAAGAGCACCCGAAGGTGTACACCAAAGTGTATTTGACGTATAAAATCAAACTGGCTAATAGCGCAGACCAAGACAAGATGCAAAAGGCTGTGAACTTATCGCAAGAAAAATATTGCGGGGTGAGCGCTATGGTGGTGAAGTTTGCCGACTTAGTGGTGAACATTGAGTATTTGTAAGTGTTTAGCTAATTCATCTATTCTACTATTTTCGCTTAACACAAAAAAACTAATCGCATGTTTACAGGACTACTCCACAGCCACCGACTTTTCGTTATTCTTTTCTTGTTGCACTACGTCATCAAACTTGTTTTGCTGTTGACTAACCGCAAAGAACAATTAGCCGCCTACACACAAAAGACTCGTGTGCCCGAAATGATTATCAGCGTAGGTTTTTTATTGACCGGTATGGGTATGTTGCTCAAAGGCGCACAGTTTACCAATTTGATATTATTGAAAGTAGTAGCCGTGTTTGTATCTATTCCGGTGGCGGTGATTGGTTTCAAAAGAGCCAACAAAGGTCTTGCTGCCTTGGCCGTGTTTTTGATTGTAGCGAGTTATGGTTTGGGAGAAATGAACAAGAAAGCCAAAGCAGGCAATGCGGTAGATACTACTCAAATAGCTTCTTCTTTCGAAGCCGGTAAATTAATCTACACCGAGAAATGTGAAGTATGCCACGGCTCGGATGGTAAACTTGGTGCAAGCGGAGCGAAAGTGTTGGGAGAAACGCAGTTATCTATTGAAGAACAAAAGCAACTGATTTTGGCCGGTAAAAACTCTATGCCGCCTTTCCGCGCTGCCCTAACAGACGAGCAAGTAGATGCCGTTATCGAGTATGTCGGTAGCTTCAAACAGTAATTAAGTTAAAAGTTTTCCACTTTATTAGAACCGTCAGCAGATTTTGTTTTATTTTCAAACGATAAAACAAAAGCCTACTGCCTTGAAAATTTTTACTCGCTTCTCCTGTTTTTTACTGCTGATGTTCCACTATGCCGCGCATAGTCAGGATATACATTTCAGTATGTTTTATGCCAGTCCGCTAAACCTCAACCCGGCTTTGACGGGAGTGACCGATGGTTCTTATCGCGTGTCGGGCATTTACCGCAACCAATGGCGCAGCATCACCACGCCTTTTGTGACCTACTCCGCTTCGTATGACATGAAGTTGCTGCAAACAAAATTGCCCAACGACATCTTTGGTGTGGGCGGCACATTTGTAGGCGACAGGAGCGGCAATGGTAAGCTGACCATGAACAGCGGCATGGTGTCGGCTTCTTACCACAAAGGCTTAGATAAAAATCATCGCCATTTCTTAGGCTTAGGCATTCAGATGGGCTACACTAACAAGAGTTTACAATGGCAGCAATTGGCTTTCCCAACACAATTTAATGGGTCTGATTTTGACCTATCGCAAAGCAATGGAGAGCAAAATATTCCCAACAACTTTGGCTATTTCGATATGCAAGCCGGGTTCTTACACCAGTCCACGTTTAACGATGTAATTTCTATGATGACCGGCTTAAGTGTTTATCATCTAGTGCCACCTAAGCAATCTTTCTTGGGAGATAATAATGTGAAATTGCCAATGCGATACACAGCACACATGGGTCTTCGCATCCGCCCGATGAAAAACTTTTACATCACGCCCAATTTCATTTTTCAACATCAAGCCAAGGCGATGGAAATTAATTTCGGTACCGCTTTTGAGTATCACTTACCAGCGGGGAAAAGCACTGCTATTGTTAGCTTAGGAGGTTGGTACAGATTAAAAGATGCGGCCATCGTCACCGCTGCCGTGGAGTACTATCGCGTGCGCGCTATGTTTGCCTATGATGTGAATACATCTACGCTTAGTAGTTCTACTCGTGGTCGTGGCGGTTTTGAAGTGGCGGTGATTTATACCGGCTTCATCAAACCAAAAGGCGTGAGTTACCCGGTGTTAGTACCTTGTCCAATGATGTAATAAACAGAAAACATGAAGAAAATTATATATGTATTGCTTGGGGTATTCATTGGACAGCTGATGAGCACACCCGTCATGGCTCAAATACCCGAAGGGAAGTACAACAAAAAGAAATATTTGGTAGCGGCAAACAATGCCTTCAAAGAAGGTAGTATTTTTTCGGCTACTGATTTGTACTTAGAAATTTTAAAGAATAGCCCGGAAGAAAAGTCGGTATTATTCAATCTGGCGCAGAGTTATTTATTGGCGCGCGACTATGAAAGTGCAGCTACGTATTTCAACCAGGCTTATCAAGCCGACACAGTGAAAAATACTTTGTCGCTATACTACGCTTCGCTGACTACGAAGATGCAAGGGCGTTACGATGAGGCGAGTGTCATGTTTAAGAAGTTTGTGAAAGTGTACAAAGAAGACGATGCCACTAAGATGAAAAAATGGGCGAAGCTAGAAGCTGACGGCTGCAACTTTGCGATTAAAGAAAAAGCCCCCGATTCTTTTGTGAAGTTAAAGAACCTAGGCAAAGAAGTAAACTCTAACTATGGAGATTTAGCTCCGGCCTTGTTGGACGGGCAATTGTATTTTGCTTCAATTGGTGCAGATACGGTGCTATGGTTAAAGCCGGACAGAAGCGATGCGAAGAAACCGGATGTGTTGATGAAGCTCTATAAGGCAGAGGTGAAGGAAGAAAGCTACAGCAACAAAGAACAAGTAAAGCAGTTTAGCGAAGAAGGGAAACATATTTCTAATCCTGCATTTAATGCAGAGGGTACTCGCTTGTTTTACACGATTTGCGATGGCGGACTGTTGATGCCAGAGTGTGCTATTTACATGAGCGAGCGCTCCGGAGCCGCTTGGAGTGAAGGCAAAAAGTTGAATGAAGAAATCAACCTGAAAGGAAGCACCAATACACAACCTTACTTAGCCAAAAACAATGTAGGCCAAGAGGTGCTTTACTTTGTGTCTAACCGCGAAGGCGGCAAAGGAGGGAATGACATTTGGCTCAGTGTGATGAACAAGAAAGGAGAGTTTGGTACACCAAGAAACTTGGGTAGCAAAGTAAACACAGACCGCGATGAGGTCACACCTTTTTACGACACCCCAACCGGTACTTTATATTTTAGTAGCAATGGTTGGATTAGCATGGGTGGAGCGGATATCTACAAAACGCAAAGTGATGCTTCGGGTAAATTCACTAACCGCGCAGAGAACCTAGGTGCGCCTTTCAATTCGGCTTGTGACGATAATTATTTTCGCCCGGGGCGCAGCGGAGAAGAAGGTTACTTAGTGTCCAACCGTCCGGGTATTTATAGCGTGCGTGGTAAGACTTGTTGCTATGATATATTTAGTTATGGATACGACCGCAGAGTTTTTGTAGCAGTGCGTGGTCAAGTGGTTGACGAGGCTACGCAACAACCCATTGCCGGAGCTGCAGTAAATCTCGCTTTGCGCAGCGATAATTTGACAGAAGCGGATGTGACCATTGCGAACGATACCTCAAAGACAAACGATCCTTATTTTTTCAATTTGAAGACAGAAAAGCTCTATAAACTTTCGGCTTTCAAAGATGGCTATTTCACCGCCTCTCAATCGTTCACCACCAAAGGTTTGGTGAAGAGCGATACACTAGAGGTGAATATTTATCTTAAGAAATTAGAGAAGAACAAAGCCTATCGCTTGAACAATATTTACTATGACTTTGATAAATCTGATTTACGTGCCGAATCAAAAGGCACACTTGATACGCTTTATAATTTATTGGTCGAAAACCCAACTATCATCATCGAGTTAAGCTCACACACCGATGTGCGCGGCTCTGATGTCTACAACCTCAACTTGTCGCAGAAACGCGCGGAGAGTTGTGTCAATTATCTAATCAACGAAAAGAAAGTGCCGAGCAATAGAATAACCGCCAAAGGATATGGTGAAACCAAAGTGTTGGAAGATTGCGCTAAGTATCCCGACTGCCCTGCCGACCAAAGCAGCGATTGTCCTTGCCATCAAAATAATCGCAGAACTGAGTTTAAGATTATAGGCGAATTGGATGGTATTTTGATTAACGATAACGATTAAACTTTTAAGCCGGTGAAAAAAGTAATTCTACTCTTCTTGGTTGTTTGCTCGGTGACCACATTGATGGCCCAACAACAAATTTTGTTGCTTACGGAAACCTTTGAAAACAGCAACACCTTTGCCTTAAACGGTGCGGGGGTGGGCGCTAACTCCGGCTCCAATGCTTGGGTGATTAACAATCAATACAATGGACAACCTGCGTATATTAATACTCCATCGCAAGACAGCGTGGTGAGTGGACAAATCAGTAATGCTCCATTCTCAAACTACTTGCATATTCACGATCAAACGGCTGCACCGGCCATCGCCAATGCTAACTGGAACAGCAACAATGCTAGCGATAGATTTACTTTCCTAGGTGGCAGCTTTTGCACTTTGGGGATGACGAATGTAACGTTTGCATTCTTCTGGGTTGGCGAAGGCAATGCCGATGCGTATGGCGAAGTCTATTACCGCAAAAATGGTGGTGCTTGGACCAAGACAGGTTTGGCGAAATACAACAACCAATCGAAGTGGAAATATGAAGTGATACAAGACACTGCATTCGACAATGCAGAAAATGTACAAGTAGGATTTCGTTGGGTAAACAACAGCGGTGGAGCAAGTAATGTTTCATTAGGTATAGATGATATCGTTGCCGTAGGTACTTATGACAACGTGACCAATCCGGTGAAAGTGAATATCAATTTGTTGATACCCACCACCGTTTGTCAGGGCAATTTTTTAACCATTGGTTATTCGCTCAGTCAGCCGCTTTGTGATGGCACTTATCGTATTCAAATGAGCAATGCGACCGGCAGTTTTGCCAGCCCTATTGATGGTGGTGTGTTCAATATCAACGCTCCCGACACCGTTGGGTTTATTGGCTTTCAAGTGCCCAACAATGTGCAAGGCAATTGTTTTCGCATTCGCATCAATCGCATTAGTCCAGAGCCATTGATTATTGGCGACACGAGTATTTGTTTCACCATCAACGATTGCCCCGAAACTATTTTTACCAACAATGCTCCGGTGATGGTTGATGCCGACACCACTTGTATCAAAAGTGTGATTGATGTCAAGTTTAACTCTATAGGCGTTTTTGGTCCCGGCACACAAACCAACACGTATACCGCACAGTTATCAGATGCCAACGGCAGCTTCGCTAATCCATATACCCTCGGCACATTGGTGTCTGATGAAGCCTTCCCCGGCCCTCCGGGCAATGTGAGCGGATTGATTCCCGCCAACGTTCCACCGGGCTGTGGTTATTTCATCCGTGTGGTCTCTAATTTTCCTGCGGCAGTCGGAAATGTGATTGGTCCGTTCTGTTTAACCCAGTGTGATGTTTTGACCAATAATACCCAAGACATTAAAGTTTGTCTTAATGGATCAACTCCTTTCCCGGCAGATGCTAATATTCAAATTAAAATCAATGAATGGAACACCAATGCCAGCTACGACACTTGTAACGACTGGACGATTGAGTTGAGGAGCATGATGGATTTTAGCCTAGTGAACAGCGGAGGATTGGGCGTGTATAAAGACAGCCTTGGCGGTTCGTTCTTCATTGACTTTCCCGTCTACGAACAGCAGTTGGTGGCCTTGGGCATCAACCCTGGGGCTTACTACTTGCGCATCCTCAGCGATTGCTCTAACCTACCTTGGAACCAAACCGGCTCTGTTATTCGCATCACAATTGGCGCTCCGGACACGCTGCGTCCACGTATCATCTTAGCAGACACCGTGAGTTGTAATGTCGGTTTAGTAGGACTTACCGTCAATCCGTTCAACAATCCACCTTCGAGTTATGAATGGGCTTCGAGCGGATTGAACAATGGCAATGCATTTGTTTGGCCTACCAATCCTTTGTTGGTCGACTTCACGGGCGCGCCTTTGGGAGACTATATTTTCTATGTGCGTGAAATCAATTTTGGTTGCACAGGGTCTTTCTCCGACAAAGCCGTCTTAACGATTATCGGAAATCCCAATGTCAACATCAGCGGACCGGTGCAAGTCTGTTTAGGCGACACTGTTACCTATAACGTAGGTTTCTTAAAAGAGACGTTTTATAACTGGGATGCTCCTCCGGGGGTCACCATTTTAGATGAATCAAACAGCCAAGTGACGATGATTTTCGACACGCTCGGCACCTTTACGATTTCTAATTTCTCGTTGAATGATTGTGGTGGTGACAGTGGCACCTACCAGGTGAAAGTAATCACGCTATACGAAGTAGAAGCCGGGGCCGATACCACATTATGTGCCGGTCAACCCTTGCGCCTCAACGCTCAAACCGATTTCTTAAACAAAGTTTTCTTGACCCAAGACACCGCCAAAGTCGGTCGCCAAGGAGCGATGTTTAATATCTATGCTAACGATGATGTAATCATTGATTCAATTGCCGTCAAAGTGTTGCCTACGCCTCAACAAGTACAAGCAGAAATCTATGGCAAGAGTGGTACCTACAAAAACTTCGAGACCGACTTCAATGCTTGGACACAGCTCGGCACTTACTTCAATTTCCCTGCCGCCACTAATGGCCTCACCGTCATTCCCATTCCGCTCAATCAGCCCATCAATAAAGGCGATACCTATGCGTTTTATGTGACCTCCATCAATCAAACTCCTGTCAACTTTGCCTATGGCAACGGCACGGGGGCACAAGAAACCGTTTTTAAAACCGATGGCATCATTGACTTTATTCAAGGTACGGTCAACAATTATCCTTTTGGCACCTTTGTGGCCAATGCGCCACGGGTGTTGAATGCTAGGATTTATTATTCTACCAAGTCGGGCTTGAAGTATAGCTGGAGCACCGGAGATACCACCGCCACACTTTTGTTTGCTCCACAGCAGTCGGGTATTTATTCTGTGGTAGTTTTCGACACGAGCGGTTGTAAGAACAAAGATTCACTTAACATTACCGTACTGCCATCACCGGCCGTTAATGCTGGACCGGACACTACCATTTGCCCCGACTTAGACTATTTGTTGCAAGGCAGTTCGTCAAGCACTGCTATCCTCTGGACACCAAGCAATGGACTATCTGCCACGGATATTCTACAACCAACGGCCACCATCAGTGCAGCTTCGGAATATGTTCTTTCTGCCACGGGCAGCAATGGATGTGTGAATAGCGACACTGTTCGTTTAGCGACCCACAGCCTGCCGTTAGTAGTGGTTGGCTCCGACACTGCACTTTGCATAGATGCCACTTATCAGTTTGCCGCTCAGACCGATGCACAAAGTTTTGTTTGGAGTCCCGTAGCAGGCTTAAGCGATGCCACAGTGCTCAATCCGGTCTTTAGCGCTCCGCAAGGCAATACCTATACGCTGCTCGTCACCGACAGCCTCGGCTGCCAAGCCTCTGCCTCTGTGAAGATAGACGTGGTGATCTGCGAAAGTTGGATTAAAGCTCCTGAAGCCTTCACACCTAACAGCGATGGGGTCAATGATTTTTTCACTGTTTTTGCTAAAAATATTGCCGAATATCAAATCCGCATTTTCAATCGCTGGGGAGAGGTGGTTTATGAGTCAACCGATGAAAGTGAGTTGAATGTGCTCACCCGAGGATGGGACGGCACCTACAAAGGCAAGCTACAAAGCTTAAACACTTTCGTCTATCAAATCATTGCTAAAGATGTAAACGGATTGAAGATAGAGAAAGCCGGTAACCTTACCTTGATACAATAGCTCGCTTTATCTGACCGGAAGCAGGCTACAAATCCTTAATGATAATTGGCATATTCTGATTAGTGTGGCAGTATATTTTCAACCTATCCTAGTAAAGAGGACGCTTACAATAAAAGTCTACCTTATATTTGGTCATCAGCTTGATGTATACGAACGTCAATAGGCAGTTGCACCAAATCAAAGCATCATTCCTCCACTCCTAACCTAAACCTTTAGCACGCTACATACATTTGTTAGAGTGCAGTAGGTAATCAGCTTTCAACACATCTTTTTCATAAGCCTACTCATGCACAAGCCAAATCTCCTCTTGGAGTGGCGATGAAACACTACTCCTCTCTCCCCTTTTCCCTCATTTACTATATTCGCACCACCGCAGCAGTCCGCGGCAGCAAAATCACAGTAGAGAGCATGAAGAAAAGTCCGGTAGATAAATGGGTCGTTAACCCCATTCAGCGTTTCATCAATAACAGCACCACGAGCGGCATTGTCCTATTCGTTTCTGCTCTTTTAGCCGTCATCATCGCCAACTCGCCTTGGAGCGAGGCCTACCATCACTTTTGGCACCGTTCCTTCTCCATCGGCTTCGAAGACTTCATGCTCACCAAAGACCTTCACCATTGGATCAATGACGGCCTCATGGCCATCTTCTTCTTTGTCGTAGGCCTCGAGCTCAAACGCGAAATCATAGCCGGAGAACTCCGCGAACCCAAGAAAGCCGCCATGCCCATCATCGCTGCCATTGGCGGCATGGTGTTCCCTGCGCTCATCTATCACTTCTTCAACCCAATCGGCCCCACCGCCCACGGTTGGGGAATACCCATGGCTACAGACATCGCCTTTGCCTTAGGCGTACTTTACCTCTTAGGCGACCGTGTGCCGCTGTCCTTGAAAGTCTTTCTCACTGCCCTCGCCATTGTAGATGATATTGGTGCAGTATTGGTCATTGCCTTTTTCTACACTTCAGACATCAACCTCATTAGCTTAGGCTTCGGTGCGGGTTTTTTATTACTATTGATGGCATCTAACATGATGGGCGTTCGCAGCATCATCTACTATGCTATCATTGGCATTGGAGGATTGTGGCTAGCCTTTTTAATGTCAGGGGTACACGCCACCATCGCAGCGGTATTAGCCGCCATGACTATCCCTGCCGATGTCAAAGTAGAAGACAAAGACTACATCGAAAAACTCAACCAACTCTTACAAAGATTTAAGCAATCCACTCCAAGCAGCAGTAAAACCGTCACCAGCGACCAGCTCCACATCCTCACCGAAATACGTATGTACTCCAAAGAAGCGCTCACTCCGCTTCAACTTCTTGAACATAGTATGCACCCTTTCGTAGCCTTCATTGTCATGCCCATCTTTGCCTTCAGCAATGCAGGCGTTACGATATCCGGTGATATCATTCATGAAATCTCGAGCTCTGTTTTCTTAGGCACATTCTTTGGCTTAACCATCGGAAAAGTAATCGGAGTGTTTGGCACCATGTATGTGTTACGAAAACTAAAGATTATCGAATGGCCAAGCGATATCAACAATACCTTTATGCTAGGTGCAGGATTTGTAGCGGCTATTGGTTTCACCATGTCGCTCTTCGTCAGCAACCTTTCCTTCAAAGAACAGATATACATTGATGAAGCGAAAATGGGCATCCTCTTTGCATCTGTCACTGCGAGCATCATTGGTTATTTGATCATCCGCTATGCGGCTTCTAAAGTACCTAAAACGTAACATCACCTTAGCTTAATCATGGAAAAAGTAGTTGTAGAGGAACAAACCTTTGAAAAGTTAGATATTACTACTCATCCATTGGCTTTCGGCAAATATGAACAGTGCCACTTCCGTCACTGCAACTTCGCCAACGCCAACCTTTTGGGTTTTCATTTCACAGATTGCACCTTTTCAAATTGCAACTTTAGTCTCGCCAACACCAGCCAAACGGTTTTTAGTGAAGTAAAATTTAAGGATTGTAAACTGTTGGGGCTGCACTTTGATTATTGCAAAGAATATCCTTTCTCCGTGACCTTTGAGAATTGCCTCCTCAACCTGAGTTGCTTCTATCAACGCAAGTTAAAGAAAACGAAGTTCATCAATTGCAGTCTACAAGAAGTAGATTTCACCGAAGCCGATTTAAGCCATGTAGTGTTTGAAGATTGCAATTTACTCCAAGCCACTTTCGATCGTACTAACTTAGAGGGAACAGACTTTCGCACCGCAGTAAACTACCACCTCGACCCTGAGAAAAACAAATTGAAGAAAACGAAATTTTCTGCGGTTGGAGCTATGGGTCTGCTTAGCAAATATGATATTGAAATAGAGTAATCATTAAGAATATAAAAACTCACCGTGCTCACTTTGAATAAGCACCTCAGCTTTTTCGGCAGCTCCTACTCTACCAATCACTTGCGCATCAATACCAAATGAATTAGCAATGGAAATAATCTCCGAAGCATGTTGTTCATCCACATAGATTTCTAAACGAGTGCCGCAGTTCAACACTTTATACATTTCACGCCAATCGGTTTTTGACTCTTTTTGTATCAATTGAAAAAGTGGAGGAACGGGCAGTAAGTTATCTTTCACTATCCGAAGACCATCAATGTAGTGTAACACTTTAGTGTGTGCACCACCGGTGCAATTCACTACACCGTTAATTTTACCATGCAATCGTTCAATCACTCGTTTAAGCACCGGAGTGTAAGTACGTGTAGGCGAAAGCAAGGCTTGACCTATCGTCAGTGGAGTGCCTTCCAACTTATCCGTCAATAATTTTGACCCGCAATAAACCAAAGACGCATCAACTGCGGCATCATAAGTTTCGGGATATTTCTCAGCATAAACCTTAGATAAAACATCATGTCGAGCAGAAGTCAATCCGTTGCTACTTATCCCGCTGTTATATTGGTCTTCATAAGTAGCTTGACCATACGAAGCCAAGCCTAAAATCACATTGCCGGGCTTGATGTTCTCCGTCAAAATCAAGTTGCTTCGTTTCATGCGAACGGTCATGGTAGCGTCTACAGTAGTCGTGCGTACACAGTCACCTAAGTCGGCAGTTTCGCCTCCCATTTGATGAATGTTTACGCCATGCGCCTTGAGGCGTTCCATAAAATTTTTACTGCCTTTTATAATCTCGGCAATCACCTCTCCGGTAATCAGGTGTTTATTTCGATTGATGATAGAGGTGTATGAAAAATTATCAACGGCTCCGATACACAACAGATCATCCAAGTTCATCACCATCGCATCAATAGCAATGCCTTGCCACACCGAAATATCCCCAGTTTCCTTCCAATACAAATAAGCAAGAATAGATTTCGTGCCGCTACCATCGCTACTCATCACATTGCAATAGGCTTCATCGTTACCCAAATAATCGGGATAGATTTTGCAAAATGCTTTGGGATACAAGCCGTGGTATAAATCTTTTACGGCTGCATGCACCTCTTCTTTTCCCGCACTTACTCCTCTCTGTTCATATTTTTCCATAGCAACGATTGATGGGCGAAAAATAGCAATTCTCCACTATTCGTCCATCCAAGAATTATGCGGATATTGTCAATAAAAACTATTTTCGAAGAATGATTACCAAAAAATCGAAGTACGCCATCAAAGCACTTATCTATTTGGCCAAACAACCACCAAAAGAGCCTATTCTAATCGAGTCGATTAGTACAGATGAACGTATTCCTCGAAAATTTTTGGAAGCCATTCTCCTTGAACTGCGCAAAGCCGGATATTTAGGCAGCAAAAAAGGAAAAGGCGGTGGTTATTACCTTATCAAATCACCCGAAGACATCAACATGGCCGAAGTGATGCGCTTATTTGATGGCGCTATTGCGCTTGTTCCTTGCGTAGCGCACAAATACTACGAACCGTGTGAAGAATGTATAGATGAAATTTCTTGTCCTATTCGCGAAGTGTTTAGAGTAATCCGCGAACAAACTGTAGCTACCTTGAAAAAGAATTCATTTGGGAAATTAGTGGAAAGTGAAAAAGAACTAAAAAAATTGAGCCACTAAATTTGATGTTGTGCCAAGTAAAACATCAGCAACACAAACAAATACAAATACACCCACACCACGTCTACAAAATGCCAATATATACCCAACAATTGCAAAGGCATTTCTTTCTCGGTGTTGATCTCGAAGAGTAAACTCTTCACAGGGTCGTTTTGCTTGTCAAATGCTTGCGCTGCCAACCACGCTATCCAAGCCACTCCAACCAACACATGCAGGATGTGTAATCCGCTGATGACGTAGAGGTAAGCTCCTGCTACGTTATTTTGTAAAGTTATGCGTTGCTGTATTAAATCCTGCCACGCCAAAACTTGGAAGTAAACAAACGCCAATCCAAGTGCGATGGTCATCAGTAACCCGTTAAAATAAGTTTTTAAATCATCGCTTTGTAGGGCTTTTCTGGCCGAGTGTAAAGTATAGCTCGATACTAAAATCAAGACAGTATTGGCGTGAAATAAAATAGGCAACTTAAAGGCGTGAAAATCTCGACCATAGGTGGTTAACAAATAAGATACAGTAAGAAATAAGAAAACCGTACTAGCCCCCACTAAAACCAACCAAATAAAGGTTTGTCTGGTTTTTCCAGCTAATTTTCCTGATTCAGGAATATTTTTTGACGTGTTATATGTTGTTCCCAAACTTTTTACCCTTCTTTTTGTTTAGACTATATCTAAATTGTGACTAAAACTGATTACATTTGTGCTTAATCATTAAAACAAATCTCAGCATAAAAGTTCAACGCAGCAAAAATTAATGAGAAGATGCAAGACAGCGATAAAATTATTGAGGAGGTTACGGGATCGGACTATAAATATGGTTTTACAACAGATATCGAACAAGAATTTGCGACCGTTGGATTAACTGAAGACACTGTTAGGTTCATTTCTGCCAAAAAAAATGAGCCGGAATGGATGCTCGAATGGCGTTTGAAAGCCTACAAAGCATGGTTGCAAATGGAGCAACCCAAATGGCAAAATGTTACTTTCCCAAAAATTGATTTTCAAAGTATAATTTACTACGCTGCTCAGAAAAAGAAAAAGAAAATTGAAAGTTTGGACGATGTAGACCCCGAAATACGAGCTACGTATGACAAACTAGGTATTCCCATCCAAGAGCAAAAAATGTTGGCGGGAGTAGCAGTAGATTATGTGATGGACAGCGAAAGTGTCATCACCACGTTTAGAGAAAACTTAAAAGAGAAAGGAATCATCTTCTGCTCCATCACAGAAGCAATGCATGATTATCCCGATTTGATAAAAAAATATATGGGCTCAGTGGTGCCGGTTCGTGACAATTACTATGCTGCACTTAACTCAGCCGTGTTTAGTGATGGTAGTTTTGTGTACATTCCAAAAGGCGTTCGTTGCCCGATGGAGTTGTCTACTTACTTCAGAATTAATGCAGAAAACACAGGCCAGTTTGAACGTACCTTAATCATTGCTGACGAAGGCAGTTACGTGAGTTACTTAGAAGGTTGCACCGCACCCATGCGCGATGAAAATCAGCTACACGCTGCCGTTGTGGAGTTAATCACACACGATAACGCTGAAATCAAATATTCAACCGTTCAAAACTGGTACCCCGGTGATAAAGAAGGGAAAGGTGGTATCTACAACTTTGTGACTAAACGAGGAATGTGCCAAGGCAAAAACTCGAAAATTAGTTGGACACAAGTAGAAACCGGCTCAGCCATCACTTGGAAATATCCGAGCTGTATTTTGAAAGGAGAAAATTCTATTGGTGAGTTTTATTCCGTAGCTGTAACCAACAATTATCAGCAAGCCGACACCGGCACTAAGATGATTCATATTGGAAAAAACACCAGAAGCCGAATTGTGAGCAAAGGTATTTCTGCCGGAAAATCACAAAACTCATATCGTGGTCAAGTGCAAGTGCACAAAACCGCAGAGAATGCTTACAACTCCAGCCAATGCGATAGCTTATTGATAGGCGATCAGTGTGGCGCACATACTTTCCCCTATTTAGAAATCAAAAACAATTCTGCCCGCGTAGAACATGAAGCCACCACATCAAAAATTGGTGAAGATTTGTTGTTCTATTGCAACCAACGTGGCTTAGACAACGAAGAAGCAGTCAACATGATTATCAATGGTTATTGCAAAGAAGTGTTTAAGCAATTGCCCATGGAGTTTGCCGTGGAAGCACAAAAATTATTAAGCATCAGTTTAGAAGGAAGCGTAGGCTAAAAACAAAAAACATGCTTTTCCGCTTAATCAAATTATACAGCACCGGCAAGACTATCTACAAAAAGATATTGCAACCCGTTTACGCAGAATTGAAACGCGATGCAGATAAACTAGAACGAGCGGAACTCAGAAAAAAACAAGCAGCAAAAAGAAAACGATTAAAAAAATCATAAACCCAACACCATGTTATCTATCAAAAATTTGAATGTTGCTATTGGCGAAAAACAAATTCTAAAAAACTTTAATATCGAAATAAAACCGGGTGAAGTTCACGCCATCATGGGACCGAACGGCACCGGAAAATCAACCTTAGCTTCGACTTTAGCCGGCAAAGAAGATTATGAAGTACTTTCCGGAGAAGTGACTTTTAAAGGAAAAGATTTGTTGGATATGAGTGCAGATGAACGCGCCCGCGAAGGTGTATTTTTAGCGTTTCAATATCCGGTAGAAATCCCGGGTGTTAGCGTCACTAATTTTATGAAAGCCGCCATTAATGCTAAACGTAAACATTTCGGATTAGACCCGATGGAAGCAAAAGACTTTTTGAAGTTGATGAAGGAAAAAATGGAGTTGGTCGAAATCAAAAAAGAAATGATGAGCCGTTCGTTGAATGAAGGATTTAGCGGAGGCGAAAAAAAGAGAAATGAGATTTTCCAAATGGCGATGCTCGAACCAAGTTTATGTTTGCTCGATGAAACTGACAGTGGTTTGGATATTGATGCTTTGCGCATTGTTGCTAATGGGGTAAACAAACTGCGCACACCCGATAGAAGCTTTTTGGTAATCACCCACTACCAACGCTTGTTGAATTATATCGTTCCCGATTTCGTGCATGTAATGTATGGTGGACGTATTGTGAAAAGCGGTGGCAAAGAATTGGCGCTAGAGTTAGAAGCCAAAGGTTACGATTGGATTAAAGAAGAAGTTGGTGAATTAGTTTAAATCAAGCAGTATGAGTTTAGTTGATAAAATAGTAGCAGAAAACAATATAGAAAGTCAGAACGGTGCGCAAGAGATTCGCGTTACCGCTTTGGCTGCATTCAAAACTTTGGGCTTACCAACCACACGCCACGAAGAATGGAAATACACCAATATCAAAACAAAATTGCCGGAGCAATTAAGTCTTGTTTCTTTTAAAGAAATTAGCTTGTCTAACTTTCATTCATTTGAAAATTTGGTGGCCAATAAAATGGTCTTTGTCAATGGTGTTTATCAACCTCAACTATCTTCCAAAACTACACAGGATGGTGTAGTTATCACCAATTTAAAAGATGCATTTACCGATCAAAAAGAATTGACCGAAAAGAAGTATGGCCAACTCGTGCAACTGAATGAAGAACATTTTGGTGCGCTAAACACAGCATTCGCACAAGATGGAGTATTCATTCACGTTGCTAAAAACGTCATCGTAGAAAAACCACTTTTAGTTATTCATTTATACAATAATGCGGAGCAGTTTACTCAGAGTAGAAATTTGATTATTGCCGAAACTGGTGCGCAATTGAACATCATTGAAGATTTTCAAAACTTAAGTAGCAGTGCATTTTACAATCATGTGACCGAAGTATATGTACATGAAAATGCGAACGTCAACATCACCAAATTACAGACCGAAACGATAAATACTACTGCGGTGCATACATTGGAAGCAGAACTGCTTCGCGATGCACACTTTACTTGCACTACCATTTCTTTCGAAGGTCTACTTATTCGAAACAATATCAATGCGCGATTGAAGGGAGAAAATTCGCAAGCTGATTTGAATGGTCTATATTACGGCAAAAATTCATCGTTGTTTGACAACCATGTGTTGATTGACCATATCGCCCCTAACTGTAACAGCAATCAGTTGTACAAAGGCATTTTGGATGATGAAAGCACTGGTGTTTTCAATGGAAAAATATTTGTGAAACAAGCCGCACAAAAAACCAATGCTTTTCAATCATCAAAAGCAATTCTATTATCCAAGGAAGCCTCCATCAACTCAACACCTCAGCTAGAGATTTTTGCAGATGACGTAAAGTGTTCGCATGGCGCAGCCATTGGACAACTCGAAGGCAACGAAGTATTCTACTTACTAGCTCGCGGTATCGAAGAGAAAGAAGCCAAAGCTATGTTGACTTTCGCCTTCGCCAACCAACTTTTGGAGAAAATAAGTAATGAAGAAATCCGAACGTTTATCGAAGAAAAACTAAAAAGTCGTCTCGGTCTTACACTATAAAACATGGCTAGCAACGTGGCACTCGACATTACCTCTATTCGCAAAGACTTCCCTATTCTTCATCAACAAGTGAATGGCAAGCCGCTTATCTATTTCGATAATGCTGCCACTTCGCAAAAGCCGAATGAAGTGATTGACGCCATCAGTGATTACTACAACAGATACAACAGCAATATTCATCGTGGAGCGCATCACTTGGCGCAGTTAGCCACAGAGGCTTATGAGGACGCACGCCAAACTATAGCTTCGCATCTCAATGCTAATGTTCGAGAAATCAACTTCGTCCGCGGCACCACCGAAGCCATAAATTTAGTCGCATCTACTTATGGTCGCCAACATGTAAAAGCTGGAGACAATATCATCATAAGCGAAATGGAACATCATTCCAACATTGTGCCTTGGCAAATGCTCTGTAAACAAAAAGGTGCCACGCTTCGGGTGATCCCTATCAATGATGCCGGAGAAGTTATCTTTGAAAAATATCTTGAACTTTTAGACGAAAAAACGAAGCTTGTTTCCATAGCCTATATCTCCAACGCATTAGGCACTGAACATCCGGTTAGAGAAATTATTCGTCATGCACATAACAAAGGTGCCGTAGTTTTTATTGATGGCGCGCAAGCTATTCAACACAAACAGATTGATGTACGCGAATTAGACTGCGATTTCTTGGGCTTTAGCGGTCACAAAGCCTTCGGTCCAACAGGTATTGGTGTGCTATATGGCAAAGAAGAATTACTAACTGCTATGCCGCCATACATGGGCGGAGGCGAGATGATAAAAACTGTGTCATTCAAAGGCACAACCTACAACGACTTACCCTATAAATTTGAAGCCGGCACTCCTCACATCGAGGGCGGTATAGGTCTTGGTGCTGCATTTCGTTACATGCAAAAAATCGGGTTAGAAAACATTGATGCGCAAGAACAAAAATTGTTGCAATACGCTACGAAAAAAATCAAAGAATTGCCCGAAGTAACCCTAGTGGGAACCGCTTCAAAAAAAAGTAGTGTGTTATCTTTTCTTGTTAAAGACATTCATCCTTACGACATCGGTATATTGCTCAATGAGCAAGGTATTGCCATACGTACCGGACACCACTGTTGCCAGCCGCTCATGGAGCGCTTCAACATAGAAGGCACTTGTCGTGCATCATTTGCCTTTTACAACACAACTGAAGAAATAGATTTGTTTTTAGCAGCTCTACAAAGAGCTATCAAACTGTTGGGCTAAAAATCCCAAATTGGATTGCGTTGCGCGCGCACATACTGACGCATTTTCATCCAAAACGCTAATACTAAATAAACGATTACTGGAGAGCCCACTGTGAGACAACTTGCGTAAATAAAAAACAAGCGAATTTCTTTGGCAGGCATCTGTAACTTTTCGCCTAATCGCTCACAAACTCCATAAACATTTTGCTCTACGGCAAATTTCAAACTATCTACTTGAGCCATGATTTTGATTTTTATTTACTCAAAGTTAAGTAAATGAAACTTGAATGACCAAAAAAAATTAAATCTTCTTCAAACCTACTTTTCCTTGCAAAATTTTCAACCCTAAGCCACATTCTAAACAGCGAAACTTTGCGCAATGCTCTGATTTGAGTTGCAACATAGCTTGTGTGTCGCAAGCATTTTCGGGTTTCCAATTGAGATTACGCCAAGCAGTAACGATAGCGTTACTCTCCGGTTCGCAACTTTCTAAAAACGAAATAGCTCGATCGCAAAGTTGCTCATCACCTTTATACTTTCCGTAGGTAAACAAAATCGGAACAATAGCATTTATCACTAATATCTGTTTACTGTTTGTGCCTAATTTCGTACGCGCTTGTGGTGAAAATTTATCAAACTGGTAGTGAGTTTTCCAATATTCATTTAAAGGGGCTTCCAATAAGCAATAAACACTCGCCAATGTTTTAGCTTCCAGTAACGCTGAAAAAAGCTTTACTTCTCCCACCATCATAGCTGCTAATTGTGCTAACCTAACCGTTGGGAAATTTGATGGGCGAAGTCGTAAAAACTTAAACAGATTTTTATCGAGAGGTTTTAATTCATACAATCTTTTCAGGTACATGTACTCTTTACGCAACTGAGCCGGATAGGGTTCTTGGAATTGCTCTTCTAAAAAACCGGCTTGCCCAAACACTAAGGCTTCAATTTGAAGCGGATCGTGAACATGTTTCCCCAAAAGCGAGATAGGCAACAAAGCAGCTAACTGCTGAAATGGTTCTTTGTTTACGCTCGCACCCAAGTAGCGAGCAATAAGTTGAAACAGCACATTCTCCCAGTCATTATCTTGGTAAGCCAACATATCCTCTAAATACGCTTGCTTGGCCTGCAAGCGTTCATATAGCATAGCATCTGCAGTCTGCTTGATACTCAACTCAGATTGTTGAGCAAAAAATGAAGCACAAGGAATGGTACATTTATTTTCGGCCAAACGAGCATAGCGCATTAAAGTTTGTTGGGAGATGAATGGCTGCAATACCAAAGTAGGCACATCAGGCAGAGCCTCACTACTTAGTATAGGCTCATACAATACATGCAAAATAATATTACTGTAATCCTTTTGGCTATTGTGTTTATGCTTCTGCCAATCTTCCGCTGCTAGGTGGAGTTCTACATTCCCTACCCAAAGTGTATCGCCAATTTTAATCTTTGCTTCCGAAAAATCTGGTCCGGAGTTTTGATTGTGTTGACCAACGCTGATGACTTGCACCAACTCTCCTTTTGTTGTTTGCAACGTAGCCGCATCATACAACTTAAATTTCCAAATAAATTGAAATAGGGCTTCATTCATTTACATAAAAATAATGAAGCCAATGAAAACTACAACATGATTTGGCATTCAGGAATAATCCACATCAATTCATCAACCTGAGCGGCTGACACCTTAGTGTTTTTGATATTTAAAAGTTTCATTCGAATTAAGTTTTTGATATCCCCGGGCACTTGACTCAGCGACTTACAAAAGCTGAAATCAGCAGATAGCAAACTAAAAGCTCCACACAAAGCAACAGGGAAATTTGAAAACAAGTTATAAGTAAAATCAACAATTTGTAACCCGGTTAATTTAGCAAACTCTATAGGTAAGGTAGTCAAACTGTTTTTAGGAGCTGCTAAGCGAGTTAGTTTAGTTAAATTACCAATCTCTTTAGGTAAAGTTTTAAAAAAGTTAAAACCTAACTCCAACTCTTCCAAAGTTTTTAACTGACCGATGGCAGGAGGCAATGAGGCCAACTTATTTCTTGTTAAGTTTAAGTGTTTCAATTTCTTTAAAGTAAACATGCCGGCAGGGAGAGTAGATAAACTATTGCCCGATAAATTTAAGCGCTCTAAATTCGTCAATTTGGCGATGCTCTCCGGCAAAGCTGTTAAGCCCGAACCACTCAAATTGAGAGAGGTTACTTGTGTGGGATTTTTTAAGGCTTCGGAAAGGCTAGTGACATCAGTAGCTGTAGCTAAAAAATAGAAAAACAGCAGATACGAGAAGAGTAAAAATCTAAATTTCATGAATGCTTATTCGATTTTTTTGAATGCTTGTTTCAAATCTTGCAATAAGAAATCAACATTTTCTAAACCAATGTAAAATCGGATAGTATTAAAAGGAAAAGTTGAGCCGCGGTAGTCATCTTTGGGGTAAAAGCTACAAGCCGGTATGATGAGCGATTCATGTCCGCCCCACGACACCGCCATCAAAAATGTCTCTAATGAATTACAAAAAAGTTCTATCTGTTCTGTGTCTTTAGCTTTGATTTCAGCAGTGAATAAACCTCCGCACCAAGTCATTTGCTGTTGCGCTAACTCAAATTGTGTAAATGACTTAGAAAAAGGATAAATCACTTTCTCTACTTGCGGATGGTTTTCCATAAAGGCAACCACCGCTTCAGTGGTTTTCTGGATTTGGGCTAAACGCAAAAGCAAGGTTCGCATACTCCGAATGAGCAACCAAGCATCGTGCGGTGAAATAATTCCACCTATGTTTAATAGTTCTGTGCCAAACACTTTGTCAATCATAGCTTGGTTCGCGATTAAAAAACCCGCTACCACATCACTGTGCCCACCATAATATTTTGTAGCAGAATGTATTTCTATATCCACGCCCATTTCTATGCAACGCTGACCGATGGATGTGCAATAGCTGTTATCAATAACGGTAACAATATTTTGGGCCTTTGCAAACGCTGCCACTGCTTTAATATCTTGCAACTCGAATGTGAACGAGTTGGGTGACTCGAGGAAATACAAGACGGTGGTTTCGGTTGTTGCGTCCACAAAATTTTGAATGGAAGTACCATCAATCATTGTAACACTTACATCAAATCGTTTTAAATAACTATTCAATAACTTATTCGTCCAACTATACGGTTTAGCTACACAAACCACATGATCACCTGCTTTTACATTAGCCATCACTGCGGCTGCCACCGCTGCCGCACCACTCGAAAACACAAGAGCATCATC
>Ga0315904_10003916_pt1 | contig 21554 bp, 10 predicted proteins | sample LakEriMetagenome_6_FD_203529 | JGI IMG/M metagenome (GOLD analysis project Ga0315904, IMG submission 203529) | Freshwater fungal communities from buoy surface, Lake Erie, Ohio, United States - Buoy 12 MA120 | ecosystem: Environmental > Aquatic > Freshwater > Lake | place: USA: Lake Erie, Ohio...
AGGCCGATCCGGGGGAGACGACGAACCTGGCCGGGCAGCACCCCGAGGTGGTCCGCGACCTGGAGGCCCGCCTGCTGGGCTACTCGCGGCAGGCGAAGATGAGCGAGTGGCTGAAGTCGCAGGTCGACTACCTGGGGGCGCAGAGCGAGACGGCGTTTGATCCCGATTACAACATCGACGGCGGGGTGCCGAACGAGAAGCCGGCGTTGCCAGGGGTGAAGTGAGTCTGGCAGGAGGAGTTGGGTTTCCCGCGAGTCTCGGCAGCGCAAGCTCCGAACGCCAGTTCATCGATCGGATGGGCTGCCATGAGCCATGGATCGGCCAGCTCCCGCTGGGCACCCCACCAAAGACAAGTTTCCGCAAGGGCCCAAGCATAGGGTGGCGGGGGGGCGGACCTCTGTGTCCGCTCCGCTCAGCGCTCCTCCACAGGTCACCGTCCCAATGGGCAGCGAGAAATCATTCGGCCTCAACACCCCCGACATCGGCAGCGCGCTGGCGTGCATCCGATCCTTCTCCACCCCGTGGGGGAAGAAGGTCCCCGCTGGGGAGATGAGGGGGCAACCCGCGCGGCATGAATGCGTTGTGTCTCTCCCAGACAACCCCCCCGCCCCTTTCGCCCTCACCCCAACCCTCTCCCACAGTCACCCGGGTTTGGTTTCTCGGGAGTCATTTGGTGGGAGAGGGGGCGATGCGCGGCGGTGCCGCGGGGTTAGCCGCAGATCAGATTCACCAACCGACACAAGGTCGGTGGGGTCTCGGGCGGCCGCAGGCCGGGCGTGGGGGCGGACCTCCGTCTCCGCCCGCTGGGCACTTCTCCGCAGACAATCGATTCGATGGACGGCCGGAAAACCTGGATCGGTCAGGAATCCCCCCACAGCATCTTCTGCTCTCCGTTCTCAGCCTTCGGCCACCCCAGCCCCCACCGACCGCGCGAGGATTGGTGAATCCAACCTGTGATTGCCCATCATTCCGAATGCTTGGGTCAACAGGCCGTGTTCCGGCGATTGGCGGGAATGATTCGTGACACCTCGAGTCAGCGATTCACTCGGAATGATCAGCCCGACTTCGATGTTTCTTGGCTGGGCAGCCGCGGTGAAGTTGGCCGGAGAAACGAATCCCCGCGATGAGTCGACCACGATGCCGTTCGCACGCAGCGCCGTGCAAATGGCCCGGTCATCCGCGACCACCTCCGGTCCATGCCCCCCCAAACACGCCGGCATCCCGGAGGCGGTGTCAGAAAGCCGGGGTCAACAAGACCAATCCGGAAGGCTCTCAACGAATGGCTCACGGACCTCCGCTTCGGTCTGTGTCCATGAGGGGACCCGAAAGAACGTGAACAGCGGACTGAACTGAGCTGCGTTGGATCATGGGAATTCGTGCCCCTCTCCCCGGGGTACGAGCCCCAAACACGTGGAGGCCTCCATTTGATTGAGGCGAATCGATCCCTGTCCCCCACCGACTCTACGGACCAGTCCTGTGGAACACCCTTCAGGCCGTGGATTGGAAAAAGGGGGTCCCAGGCAGATGGTTTCTCGCACACCGCTCCGGTCCAATCGACAGAATCGATACCCCCGGACCTTCTCAGCCGATTGAATGGAGCGACAGCGGGATTTTCCCTGATGACGGCTTGATCAAGATTTGATCTCCCTTTAGAAAAATCAAAACCTCCTGGGGGGAGGCAAAGGAAACTTTGCTACAGATTTTTTTCCAACGGGAGTGTGCATCGATGGCTGAGGGAAAATACAGCAAGCGCATGCTTGCGGCGGCGGGTTCATTGGCGGGGTTGACGGTGGCTCACCAGGTCGCCTCACACGCCGCCTTGATTCACGTGGATGATCGTCCGCTGACGATCAAGTACGCGGATGGTGACGGTTACGAAGTCCAATGGGACATCGACGGCAACAGCGTGGCGGAATACGCGTTGGTCGTGAAAGATAGTACCTTTTACGATGAAGTGATCATCTCCAGCGACGGATTGAATGGGCAGGGGTTTGTGCGTCCGGTGGCGGCTTTCAAAGCTGACGCGGTTCAGGCCTTGACAGCCAGTTTTACCGTGGATGGCACCTTGGATTTTGGAAGCACGAATACCTATCGCACCATGTTGAGCAGCTCAGGCAGCGCGATTGGCAGCGATTTCACGGACGGTGGGATTGCCGAAGGCTCGAACTTCGTTGGATTCCGGTTCACAGACGGCGTGGGGCAATTTTATGGCTACGCCGAGTTCATCTTCAATGGCGTCGGGAATGGCGTGACCATCAGTCAATGGTGGTACGATGACGCCGGCGGTCCCGTCCACGTCGCGGGAGCCGCGCCTGTCCCCGAGCCCAATACGTTGGCGCTGCTGGCCCTGGGTGCCGCCGGCCTGGCGAGCTACCGTGCCGCCCGCAAGAAAATTGCGCTGGGCGAGAGTCAGAAAACCGCCTCGTAACGACGGTGTCTGGTCTTGAGTGAACCCACCGGCCCGACACGTTCTGTCGGGCCGGTGTGGTTGCCTTTGCTCTGCCGGCTGGGGTTGTCCGTCTGTCCGACGCAATGCGCATGGGGGGCGACGTGTCACACGAGTTTCACAGTTCTTCGAGAACTGCAGGAACCACGTCACTGCGTGGAATGCTTCCGCGCACTGAATCGTGAGCTGGATTTGCGCCATTTCTCCTGAATCATCGTCGTTGAAGTTTGAGTGATCCGATGTCTGAGCGACTGGCAAAACGCGTTCTGTTGATCGGCTGGGATGCCGCCGACTGGCAGGTGGCCGCCCCCCTCATGGACGAGGGGAAAATGCCCCACCTCGAACGGTTCGTGTCCGAGGGGGTGATGGGCAACATCAGCACGCTCTTTCCCGCTCTCTCTCCGATGCTGTGGACTTCCATCGCGACCGGCAAACGGGCCCACCGGCATGGGATTCACGGTTTTGCCGAGCCCGATCCCAAATCCGGCGGTGTGCGACCGATCACGTCCCTGGGCCGCAAGTGCAAGGCGCTCTGGAACATCCTCTCGCAACAGGGGCTGAAGTCCAACGTCGTGGGTTGGTGGCCGTCGTTTCCCGCCGAGCCCATCCATGGCGTCATGGTCGCCAACCATTTCCAGGAGGCGACAGGAGCGACCGACAATTCGCGTCCGCTGCGCCCCGGCATGGTCTGGCCCCCGGAAAAGTCCGAAGGTCTGGCACGACTGCGGATTCATCCGACCGAGATCCTCGCCCAGGATGTTGAGCTGTTCATTCCGCGACTGGCCGAACTCGATCAGGACCAGGAAAAGCGGTTGAGCGCGTTTGTGAAGATCCTGGCCGAGACCAGCACCATCCAGGCGGTCGCCACCGCCCTGATGCAGCATGAGCCGTGGGATTTCATGGGGGTCTACTTCGACGGCATCGACCATTTCTGCCATGGCTTCATGCGCTTTCACCCGCCGCGGCTGCCCTGGATCCGGGAGCGGGACTTCGAGTTCTACAAAGAGGTCGTCACGGGAGCCTATCGGTTTCATGACATGCTGCTGGGGGTCTTGCTGGAATTGGCCGGGCCCGAGACCACCGTCATCCTGATGTCGGACCACGGGTTTGAATCGGGGGCGTTGAGGGTCCGGGAACTCCCCAATGAGCCGGCGGGCCCCGCGGATGACCATCGGTCCTACGGCATGTTGGCCATGCGCGGACCGGGACTGAAGCGGGACGAGTTGATTCATGGAGCCAATCTCCTCGACATTGCACCGACCGTGTTGACGTTGCTGGGTTTGCCCGTCGGGCGCGACATGGATGGGCGCGTGCTGACCTCGGCGTTCACCACCCCTCCCGAGGTGGAGTCGATCGAGAGCTGGGAACAGGTCCCCGGAGAGGCGGGACAACATCCTCCCGACGCCCAGATCGACATGGTCGACGCCCACGAGTCGTTGAAGCAATTGGTCGCGCTGGGCTACATCGAAAAGCCCGATGAAGACCGTGAGCGGGCCGCGCAGCGCACCATCCGCGAACTGCGGTACAACCTGGCGCGCAGCCATCTCTCGGCCCACATGCTGCCCGAGGCGATTGCGCTGCTGACGGAATTGTGGAAGGACTTCCCGGATGAAGGGCGATTTGGAGTCAAGCTGTTCGAAGCGCAGCTGCAACTGCGCCGAACGGACGAGGCGCGGCAGACCCTCGGGCGGCTGATCGAGTCGAAGGATCACTTCTCGGCGATTGCCCGGGAAAATCTCGCCAAACTGCAGGAGGAATGGAAAGACCGGTCCGCGTCGGATCTGACCGTCGAGGAGCACCGCCGCCTCAACGATCTGAAGCACCGGTCGCAGGTGAATGAGTTGGCGCTCACGTACTTTCGCGGTTCGCTGCTGCATGCCGAGGGACGCCTGCAGGAGGCCTTCCAGGAATTGCTGGGGGCCAGCAGGGTCCAATACCGGAATCTGCCGAGTCTCTATTCCAAGCTGGGCGACTGCTGCATTGGTCTGCAGCGTTTCGATGAAGCGGTCGACTGGTACGGGAAGATGCTGGAACTGGCACCGGTCAATCCGACGGCCCGGCTGGGACTGGCTCGGGCGTATCTGGGGAAACGGGACCATCAGCAAGCACTCGAACAGGCGATTGCCGGGGTGGGGCAGGGGTATCACAATCCGGCCGCGCACTATCTGTGTGCCCGGGTCTTGCGAAGATTGGGACGCCATGCCGAAGCCATCCAGTCGCTGGAAACCGCCCTCAGCTTCAACAGCGTGTTTCCCGAGGCGCAGCGGTTGCTTGCGGCACTTTACCTCAAGATGGGGCAGCCCGAGCGGGCCGCAAAGCATCGGGACTTGTCGCGGGCGGCTGCCGACCGGATTGCCGCCTACCGGGCCGGGGCTCCGCGGCTGGAGGATACCGATATCTCGCTCGATGTCGACTGGCATCGCCCCGCCCGGATTGGCGAAGTGTGGAATGCCCTGGCCGGACACCCGGTGAGTGACGAGACGGTGGTGATTGTCTCGGGACTGCCCCGCTCGGGGACGTCGATGATGATGCAGTTGCTGGCGGCGGGAGGGATCCCGATCCTGGCCGACGGCGCCCGCGAGGCGGATGCGGACAATCCCCGGGGTTATCTCGAATACGAGGCGGCCAAGAAGGCGAAAGATTCGTCCTGGATCCGCGAGGCCCGCGGCAAGGGGGTCAAACTGGTGGCGCAGTTGCTGTCCAACCTCGTGTCCGGACCAGACTACCGCATCATCTTCATGGAACGGAATCTGGGTGAGGTCGTGGCGTCCCAGTCGGCAATGCTGCGTCGCCAGAACGTGGCCGGAGGGACCCTGTCGGATCGCCGGCTCGCGGCGACCTACCGGGCGCAGATCGAGGCGGCCCGGCGGGATCTGAAGCGGTTGGGCAAGCGTTGCTCGGTCCTGGGAATCAACTACCAGGAGGCGCTGGGCGATCCTGAGGGAACCGCCCGCCGCGTCAACGCCTTTCTGGGGGGAACCTTCGACGAGCAGGCCATGCGCGGGGCGATCGACCCCAGTCTGCGCCGCCAGAAGGTCGAGCCGGCCGAGGCAACTCCATGACGTCCGTTTCGCGGGCAACCGCTTGCCGGTGGGGAGCGCGGCCGTGTCCCGGAGGGATCACCGGCGATCCAGATCAACCGGCCGATGCAGGTCAACTGATTTTCCGACCATCCCTCGCCCGCCAGTCGTCGCAGGCCCGGCGCCATGGACGAAGGGGTGGACCAGCGCGAGGTCGAACTTCCCAGTCTTTCCCAATACGGGGCCGCGATCTTTCGATTGCGAGCCACCCGTTGTTTGGGTTCAGGCGCTGTCTGGTGATCAGCTTCTGGCTGGCCGCATTGGCGGGCTGCGCAGAGCGGGCGAAGACAGGCAATCCTCTCGACAACACGCCAGGCACACCGACCGCGGTCTCTCCCGTCGCATTCCGGGATGTCGCGGCCGATACGGGATTGCAGTTTGTGCATGACAACGGCATGTCGGGAGAGCGATACATGGTCGAAATGGTTGGCCCGGGAGCCGCCCTGTTTGATTTCGACCGTGATGGCGATCTGGATGTCTTCCTGGTCCAGGGACAACCACTGGGGCCGGACGTGAAAGGAGACGATCCGGGGCATCCCCGGCATCGCTTGTTTCGCAACAACCTGATCCCGGCAGATCCCTCCCAGGCCGCAGATTCCCCTCACTTGTCGTTCACCGACATCTCAGACGAGGCGGGGCTGACTTTCAGCGACTATGGAATGGGTGTGGCTGCGGCCGACTATGACGCGGATGGGTGGACCGATCTCTATGTGACCACCTTTGGTGTGAACCGCCTGCTGCGCAACACCGGTCGGGGAATGTTGGAAGACGTCACCGAGGCGGCGGGACTCAATGATGAGCCGGCCTGGAGCACCAGTGCGGCGTGGCTCGATTTCGATCGTGACGGCCGTCTCGATCTGTTCGTCTGCCGGTATCTGATCTGGGATTACACCCGGCACAAAACCTGCCTGTCGCCGGCGGGAAAGCGTGATTACTGCGGTCCGAACGCGTTTGTTCCCGCCCGTTCCCGGCTTTATCGCAACCTGGGAGGAGGACGGTTCGAGGATGTGTCGCGATCATCGAAGATCCAGACCGTGCAGGGGGCCGCTCTGGGAGTGGTGACGTTCGATGCCAACGAGGATGGCTGGATGGACCTGTTTGTCGCCAACGACGGGATGGCCAATCATCTGTGGATCAACCGGCAGGATGGGACATTTCAGAATGAATCGGCGGTGCGGGGCTGTGCGGTCAATGCGCAGGGCTCGCCCGAGGCGAACATGGGGCTGATCGCCGCCGACTTTCGGAATGTGGGCCGGCACGATCTGTTCATCACGCATCTCAAGAATGAGCATTCCACCTACTACGAGAACCTGGGAGAGGGGCAGTTCGCCGATGTGACCGCCCGGTCGGGACTGGACGCCTCCACCCGGGCCTTCACGGGATTTGGAACCGTGGCGCTCGATTTCGACAACGACGGCTGGCTCGACATCTTCGCCGCGAATGGTGAAGTGCGGATCATTGACGAGCAGGTCCGCCCCGGCATTCGTCTGCCCATGCGTCAGAAGTGCCTGCTGCTGCGGAACCAGGGGACGAAACCGATCCGGTTTCGCCCGGTGACCGAGGGGGATTTTCTGCAGATGGAGGAGGTGGGGCGGGGGCTCGCGGCGGGCGATCTCGACAACGACGGCGATCTCGACCTGGTGGTGGCGAACGACTCCGGGCCGACCCGACTGCTGCGAAACGAGGTGGGACACTCGCGGGCGTGGCTTGGCTTGCGAGTGGTTGAGGGGACTGCCGAGGTTCCCCGCGAGGCCGTGCATGCTGGGGTGGAGGTGGAACGGGTGGGGGGAGACAGGTTGACGCGCTGGTGTGCGACTGATGGCAGCTATCTCTCGGCCAGCGACCCCCGGACCCTGTTTGGCCTGGGGGACGACACGGCGTTGAAACGGGTTGTGGTGACCTGGCCGGACCAGGTGCGGGAGGAGTTCCCACCGCCGGAACTCAACCGCTATCACACCCTGCGGCGGGGAACGGGAACCACGCTGGAATCAGGAAAGCCATAAGGCGAGACGATGAACCGGGTGACTGGGCGTGTTTTGGCGATGGCGAAAGGCGGACGATGAACGGGATCAAGCACTGGTTGGGCTCGCACTGGATGGGGGGAGTGAGTGGCCTGTTGGTTCTGCTGTCGCTGACCCTGATTGCCCGTCCCTGGTTTGGTGCATCGCAGGCCCCCTTCCAGGAGGCGGTGGTGCCTCCCCTGAAGCGGCAGGAGATTGAGCCGCAGGTGGTGGAGCATCTCGAGGAGATGGAACTCAACAGCCGTCGGATTATCGATGATCCGACGGCGACCCCCCAACAGAAAGGTCGAGCGTGGGGGGCCCTGGGGCAGATCTATGTGACCTATTCGCTCTGGGAACAGGGGGCGGCGGCGTGTGCCAACGCGACACGGTTGGACCCGAATGACTTTCAATGGCCCTACCTGTTGGCCGAATCGTGCCGGCATTTGCCCGATCTGCCCGCTGCCCTGAAAGCGATGCAGGAAGCCCAGGAACGGATGCGGCGCGATGCGGCCGCCCGGCCGATTGACCATCTGGCGGCGGCCTGTTTTCTGGCCGAAGTCGCCGCCAAGCAGGGGGAGATGGAACTCGCCACGCGGTCGCTGGAGGACGCGTTGCGGATTCAGCCCAAGTGCGTCTTCGCGCTGGTGATGCGGGGCCGGTTGGCGAGTGAGGCCGAACGGCATGCCGAGGCGATTTCGGACCTCGAGGCGGCCGTCCGCCTGCAGCCCCAGTCCAAAGAGATCCGGACCCTGTTGTCGGCCGCCCACCGCCGTCAGGGCAACCTGGAGCAGGCTCAGCGCTGGACGGTGACTTCCACCGACAAGGATCGCTCTCCGGTGCGTGCCCCCAACCCGATTGTGGGATCGCTGCAGAAAGAGTCTCGCAGTTCACACCGGTCGGGCCAAATCGCATCGCTGTGGATGGATCAGGGAAGATTTCGGTCGGCCGCGGCGGAATTGACCGTGGCTCTGCAACGCGCTCCGGACAACGCCCTGTTTCTGGAAAAACGGGCGATCTGCTTCGAGATGCTGGAACGTTTCGCGGACGCCAAACAGGACCTCGACCGCCTGCGGGAACTGAAACCGGATTTCGAACCAGCCCGCAGCCAATGGCTGCTGGTGTGTGCCCGGATCCCCACGGAACAGGACCAGGCTCTCGCCGAGGCCCGGGCGTGGACCGCCGAGGATCCCAAAAATGCCTCCGCCTGGCACGCCCTCGCCCGCTGTCTGATGGGAAAAGAACAGTATGCCGAGGCGGTGCCGGCGTTCGAACAGGCGATTGCCCTCGAGGCTGGCTGGCCACTCCGCCGGCTCCACCTGATCGAGTGTCTGGGTCATCTGGAACAGTTTGACCGCATGGAGCAGGAGCTGCGGAGTCTGGTGGAGGAGTACCCGCACGAACTGCGGATCCAATTGACTTGGGCCCGGTTCCTGGCGTGTGGTCCGCGGGAGGAGCGGCGCGATCCCCGGCAGGCCCTCGAGGTGATCGCGCGCGAAATGAAGGACCGGGGAACGGCGACGATGCTGGAATGCCAGGCAGCCGCCCACCACACGCTGGGGGAGACCGCGGCCGCCCGCCAGGCGATCGACAAGGCCCTGGAGGTCGCGGGACGGGAGGCGACCCCGGAGATCCAGCGGCGGATGGTGGCCCTGCAGCGGGCCATCGCGACCGGCATACCGTTTGTTGAGTCCTGGCCCTTCGCGGCGGCCGCGAAATAAGGTCCCCCGATTCCCCGGCACGATCCGGAATCGTCCATTCGCCCGAAGTCTCATGGGATGGAGCACTTGCGCCCGGATCATGCAGAGACTGAATAATGCCTGCTCTCAAAACAGGAACTTGAGGGGCCCCCCATGTGCAGGGAACGAGTCTTACCTTGTGAAAAAAGTTTTCATTACTGGAATGGCCGGCACGCCGTGATCTGGTCTGGGAATCTGTCGAAGTGAGTGCCATCACAGTCTCGTTTTCGGGTATCATCTTCCGGCAGGAGTGAACCTTCTGGCTGGAGGGGGCCATTGGCCGTCGCATTTGAAAGCACCAGTGTGGGTTTGGTGGTGCGGCTGACTTCAGCCGTCGTCGATCCCCAAAGCTGGCAGCGGTTTGTCTACACGTATGGTCCGCAGTTCGTCCGTTGGTGTCGTGATCACGGACTGCAGGAAGCGGACGCACTCGACGTTACCCAGGAGGTTTTGCTGCGGCTCTCCCGGCAATTGACGAAGCTGCAGTATGACCCCAACCGGAGTTTTCGCGGGTGGCTGCACAGCGTGATGCTGGGGGCGTGGTCGGATTGGGTCGCCTCCCGCCGCCGCACTTCGCAGACACTGCAGGGGGACCTCGCCCTGCAGAAGCTGGGCGAGTTGGAGCAGGGGCACGATCTGATCGCCCGGCTGGAGGCGCGGTATGACCTCGAGCTGTATGAACTGGCGGTGGCCCGGGTCAAACGCCGGGTCAATCCGATGACTTGGGAGACCTTCGAGCGGCTGGCCTTCGCCGAACACTCGGCGGCCCAGGTCGCCCGGGACCTGGGGGTGACCGAGGGGGGGGCCCTGGCCGCCCGGGCCCGCATCCAGCGCTTGCTGCGTGAGGAAGTCCAACGTCTGGAACGGTCGCACTGGCACCCGACATGAGTGCTTCACTTTCCCCTCTTGGGGCGCAGGATCCCAACGAGGAGACCGCCGTCGAGCGATCGCTGGGCCCCTGCCTGGCCAACAGCCGCCTGGAGCAGTTGCTGGCTGGTCACTTGTCAGGTGCGGAGCTGGTTTGGGCCGAACGTCATTTGGCGCGGTGCCCGGCGTGCAATCAGCGGCTGCTGAACCTGGCGGGTCCCATTCCTACCGATCGGACCATCCTGACTGCCGGGGAGACCGCACCCAACCCCCGCACCCTGGGGGTGTTGGACCAGATCGCTGGCGTCTCCCCTTTTCCCAGCCCGTTGGTGTCCCGAATGGGTTCCACGGCGCCCCCCGCGCCCCCCGAGGATCTGGCCGGGTTTCTGGATGTGAGCTTTGTGGGACGCGGAGGTTCGGGAACCGTCTACCGGGCTCGTCAGGCGTCGTTGGGGCGGTGGGTCGCGCTGAAAGTGCTCTCGATCGAGACGACGTCCCGGCCAATCATCCAGGCACAGCGCGAGTCCCAGGCCCTCGCGAGTCTGAATCATCCGCATGTTGTGGCGGTTTATGAAGCGCACCTGTCGCAGACCCCGCCGTTCCTCGTGATGGAATGGGTTGGTGGCGGTTCGCTTCAGGACCGGCTGCAGTCGGGGCCCCTGTCGATCGCCGACGCCACCACCCTGGCGATGCAAATGGCCGATGCTGTGGCGGCCGTCCACGCGCTGGGGTTGGTGCACCGCGATCTGAAACCAGCGAATGTGATGCTGGCTGGTCCCCCGGTCGCAGAGGACGGCCTGGTCTCGGGCCGCGCTCCCCTCATCGCGAAGATCACCGACTTTGGGTTGGCGCAGACCGAACAGTCTTTGACCCGCACCACGCTGGAGGGGCTGGCGGTGGGAACCCCGGCGTTCATGGCACCCGAGCAGACGGGACTGCGTTTGGGGTTGGGGAGTGTGGGGCCGGCGTGCGACATTTATGGGATTGGTGCCGTGATCTTCGCCGCGTTGACGGGGCGGCCTCCCCATGAGGGAGATCATCCCATGGCGATTCTCGCCCATGTCGCGTGGGACGAGGTTCCCGGGCTGGGTGCGTTGCGGTCGGATGTTCCCGTCGATCTCGCCACGATCGTGGCCAAGTGTCTTCGGCCGCTGCCGGCCGAGCGCTATCGTTCGGCCATCGAATTGAAAAATGATCTTGAGCGTTACCGGCGGGGTGAGCCGATCATCGCCCGCAACTACACTCCCCGCGAGCGCGTCCGCAACTGGATGCGTCGGCGTCCCACCTTCGCAGTCGCCGCGGGTCTCGGTGGAATCCTGTTGTTGGCTTCGGTGTTGGGGGCCACCTATCACCTCACACAACTGCGCGGAAACCTGGCCGAGTTGCGGGTTCAACAACAGCGGGTGGCGACGGCACTCGAACAGGCGCGGCGGGCGACCGAGGCAGAAAGGCATCTGCGCAGTGAAACGGTGCGTCAGGTCGCCATGGCCCACAGTGTGATGTTGAGTTCCCTGCGCAGCGCGCAATTCAACAGCAAAAGCGATCGGACAGTGCTGGAGCTGATTCGCCGCTTCTATCTTCATCAATTGCAGTCCCCGACACGGATCGAAACAGAGTTGGCGGAGATTCTGGGAGAAGGGCTGACCATGCTGTGTGAAATCGAGTCATGGTATGTCAGGAATCCCGAGTTGGCCGAGGAGGATTCCGAGCGCCTTTTCAGGCTCGCCGCCGAGCATCCCGAATCCCTGTCGCTGCTGATGAACCGGACCAGGGTGTTGAATCTGCGCTGGGGACTGTTTCGCCAACAAGACCGGTTGAAGGAGGCCGATGCGGCTCTGGAGGAAATCACCAAACTGTCGGAGCAGTACACGCAGGAATACTCGGCCACAATACCTCCAAATTTTTTGCAAAACCTGATTATGATGCTGTGGAATGCCGAAGATTGGCCGCGGGCCTTGCAGGTGGTCCTCAGGGCCTTGCACCGCGAACAGCAACGGTTCCCGGATGAAGGCCGGCCAGTCGATTCCTGGCAGGAATTGCTGGCCCTGCAATCGCAGCAGCTGGGCCTGTTCCACCAGATGGAGCGGTGGGCCGATTCGGAACAGGCCCTGCAGCAGTGCCTGGACTTGTCGCAGCGGTTGTTGGCCATTGATCCGCAGCAGGAGCGGAATCTGGCACTGCAGCGTCTGAGACTGGTGGGGCAGCATCTGCTGCACGCCGGTCCGCATTTGGCTGACGATCAGCGGCAGAGTCTGTTGCGTCTGGGCCAGGACCTGGTGGCCAGGCTCGATCTCCAGGCGATCTCTCATCGCGACGAGGTGCTGGCCCTCATCGAATGGGCGACGACGCTTGAGAGCCTTCCCGGCAGCCTGGTCCCGCCAGAAGAACTGGATTCCAATGGGGAGACGATCCAGCGAATGATCTCGTTGGCCCCGTCGGAGGAGATTCGGAATACCCTACTTCCCCCACTGACCAGTCTTCGGGTCCGACAGGCCAGCCGATTGCTGGCTGCGGGACAGTTTGCCTTGGCGCTGCAAGTGTCCCGGGATTGTCTGGACCGACTGCACACCCTGAATCCCCGGGCGGGTCTGCTCCAGGACCAACTCTATGTGGAGGTACTCGCAATCGCAGCCCGGGCGAGCCACGGACTGGGCCGCAGTGCGGAAGAAATGTCGTATCTATCGCAGGCTGTGAACCAGTCGGTGGGCCCGGAGCGGAGCGAGTTCCAGCAACGGTTGACCGAAGCCGCTCGCAAGCAGGGAATTCGACTGTCGGCGGAGCAACTTCCGCCCTCCGAATGAAGACAAATCACGGCGTAACAGAACAGCCCGCCTCAGTCACCGGCGATCCGAGCTGCGTTGACCTTGACGGTTGCCCCAGCTCAAGCTGCGGAGACGATCACTCCCTCGGGTGTTTTGTTGTTTCGGACAAAAAAATGTCGAGACGGATCAATCGGCCTCCTGGGGGGGAGTTGCTCGATTGATCCGCTCGACAGCGCGCACGATTTCCCTCGCCGCACGAGTCGGTGGGCACAGGAAGCGATTGATGCAGGAACTGTCGCACGCCACCGTGCTCTTTCGGAAAGAGGCGGTTCCCTGCGGCAGGACACAAGTGATCACCAGAGCCGTCCTTCGGGATCACCCGGTAAACCGCTTTGGACTGAACGGGTGATCTCTATCGAGAGGGTCTCTCTCGAGCCCCTCTATCAAACTCTTCAGGCGCAGCCCCGGAAATCTGACGCGGAAAATCAAAAAAAATGACCGCCCATTTTCACCCCGGTCCGAAGCCTCCCGGGGGGTGTAAAAAGGGGTCAGGTCCATAGTCCCATAACCATGCCCGATTTCTTCCGGTGTTTGGGTCGTGTGCTCCGAGGAAAGGGGCGCCAACTCCACTCACCTGGCGCGGCGCGACGCCACCCGCCAGACCGGGGATTGTTTGGGTGCCTTGCGGATGCGGACGCACACGACGGTCGGCGGGCCGGTCGGTGCGGGGCGTCCGCGCTGGTCCTGTTGATCCGCGTTTTCTGGCACCACCTTCGGGGTGCTGGCGTTGTGGGGGGTGTACAGGCGGGGAGATGTGGGGGCGACCCGCGCGGAATGTTGTGTGTCACACCTGGACAAACCATGCAGCCATTTGGCCCTCACCCCAACCCTCTCCCACAGTCACCCGGGTTCGGTTTCCCGGGAGTCGTTTGGTGGGAGAGGGAGCGACGCGCAGCGGTGCCGCGGAGTGAGCCGCAGATCTTCTTCACCAACCGACACGAGGTCGGTGGGGTCTGGGGCGGCCGAAGACGAGGCGTGGGGGCCACGATGCGGATTACCAAGCAACAGGGATCAACCAACAACCCGACCCGGTGATAATCGGCTCGCTTCGCGCAAACGGCATCCATCCAGGCTATGTCCTGAAGGGACATTCCTGGATAGCCCGGGGGTTTGTGCGCAGCACTCCCCTGGGTAGCGTTCTTGATCGGTGTCTTAAGAGAGACCGTGGGGGGGATTGTGGCCTGTTTCGGAGTTGCGCAGGCCATTGCCACGGCTGTTCCAATCGCACCCTGCGACAAGCGAATCCCCATGGGGTTCAATGGTCATATTGAATGTCCCCTAACCAGGAAAGCCGCTGCGCGGCAACCCTGGACTATGGAATATTTCCCCTTCAGAGAATGGCTTTGGCGGATGGCGGACTTTGCTCTTCTCGAGATGTTGGGCGATCGAATGCGGATGAGGTTCCGATCGAGGCGGATGGACTGCCCATTGGGGCGGTTTTTGTTTGATGCATGTCCAGTGGAGCGAACACAGAGGTCCGCCCCCCCCGCCACCCGTGGGCTGGACCCTTTCAGCGCGTGGTGTGGAGGGCGCGGATTGGCGATTTCCATGCAGGGCGGTTTGGCGGCCCAGGGGGACGGTGTTTGTCCGATTCAGGCCCAGTGGAGCGGACACGGAGGTCCGCGCTCCTGTCACCCGTCTGTTGGGCCCACTCGGAGGGTTGTGTGGAGGGGTATGGATTGAGGTTTTCGATCCGGGTGTCTTGGGAGCACGGGGGTTCGGGTCTGACTTCGATTCCTATCCCTTGAGGGACGCGGATGGTGTTGTGGTGGAATGTTCGCTGCCAGGGCAATGAAGAATGGCAAGTCACTTTCGCATTTGGATAGAAATTGTCCTGCGGCATAGGAGATTAATTCTCGATGCGGAAAATTGCTGAAGTTTTCGGCGGATGGCGCCTAAGGAAAGGCCTCTTCGATTTACATTCGCTTGCGCATGCACTGCTCGTGTTGGGCCACGATTGTCTCACTGGGCGAGGCAGAGTGTTTGTGCCGGGGTGAATGAGGTGATCGGGCTGAGGAGATTGAGTCGGGGGCCGACTCTCCTTGTCTGTTTGTGAGCTGGTGAGTTTGGGATGTCGAGATCGGGTGCCATGACCGTTCGCCGGTCATGGATTTCCAGGTTGAGTCGAAGCACTCCATCGACAGTCACCAATTCCTGGCCTGCCCCCCCATGACTTCCCGCGTGTTGACCCTTCTCTTTGAGGATTTTTTGTCGATGATCAATCTTTGGACCCGTCTGCTGCAGCGTCTTGCGAAGAGTCCGCTTCGGATGGCCCCCCGTCGGGGACGTCGGAATCTGGCGCGGCTGCCCCTCGGAGCGCAGGCTCTGGAAAGCCGGGCTTTGTTGGCCGCCGCCACCACCGTCCAGTTGTCCCTTCCTGCTGATCCGGTCACTTATGGTTCGGCCTCCACTCTGTCGGCCGTCGTGACGACCAGTGACCCGACGCCTGCCACCGTCACTGCGGGAACGGTCTCGTTCTCCGTCTATGTCAATTCCAACTGGAGCGTGGTGGGGTCCGACAGCCTCGACGATGGTGTTGCCGAGGTGTCGTTGAGCAGCGTGTTGTCGGTCGGCACGTACTCGATCCGGGCTGAATACAGTGGCACAGAGAATTTCGACGTGAGCCAGGACCTGGAGTCGCTGGCCGTCACTCCCAGGCAGATCACCGGATCCTTCAGCGCCAGTGACAAGACCTACGACGGCTCAACCACAGCGACGGTGAGTGGAACACCGACGTTGGCCGGGGTGCTGCTGGTCGACGACGGAAAGGTCACGCTGACCGGCACTGCGAGTTTCGCCGATGAAAATGCCGGCGAGAACAAGACCGTGACTCTGGCGGGATCGCTGGAAGGGGACGCTGCCGGCAACTATGTGCTCTCCGCTGATCCGATCACAACCACCGCCGCGATCGCGAAGGCCGACGCCACGGTGACCACCTCGAACTCCAACCAAACCTACGACGGCCTGGAGCATACGGCCAGTGTCGAGATTACCGGTGTGGGCGGGGTCATTTTGACCTCCGCATCGAAGTCTGGAACCAACGTCGCCGACAGTGGTTCCACGACCGCCTCAATCTCGAATGATACGAACTACAATGACGCCTCTGGTACGGCGACTCTGACAATCACCAAGGCGACCGCGACGGTTGCTGTGGTGGATTACACCGGTGTGTATGACGCCTCCGCGCACACCGCCAGCGTCACGATCACCGGTGTGGGCGGCGCCACGCTGGCGTCCAACTCACTGACTGGGACGGACGTGTCGGAAAGCGGTTCGGTCACCGCCTCCACCAGCGATCCCAACTACGAGCCCGCCTCGGGGACCGCGACCCTGACGATCACCAAGGCGACCGCGACGGTCGCTGTGGTGGATTACACCGGTGTGTATGACGCCTCCGCGCACACCGCCAGCGTCACGATCACCGGTGTAGGTGGCGCCACGCTGGCGTCCAACTCGCTGACTGGGACGGACGTGTCGGAAAGCGGTTCGGTCACCGCCTCCACCAGCGATCCCAACTACGAGCCCGCCTCGGGGACCGCGACCCTGACAATCAACAAGGCGACCGCGACTGTTACCGTGACCGGGTACAGCGTGACCTACGACGGCACGGAACACACCGCAGAAGGAACCGCGGAAGGGGTCGATGGCGAAGAACTGGTCGGGCTGGACCTGAGTGGCACGGCTGAGACCGACGCGGGAAGCTACACCGGCACCTGGACGTTCACCGACGTGACGGGGAACTACAACGACGCCTCGGGAACGGTCGCCAGCAGCATTGCAAAGGCCGACGCGGTGATTGTCGTGACCGGGTACAGCGTGACCTACGACGGCACGGAACACACCGCGACGGGGACGGCGACGGGGGTCAACGGTGAAGACCTGGCCGGGCTCGACCTGAGCGGGACGACCCAGACCAACGCCGGCAGCTACACCGGGGCCTGGTCGTTCAGCGATCCGAACTACAACGATCAATCCGGATCGGTTTCTTCCAGCATCCTGCGGGCGACGCTGACGGTGGGTGCCACCGCGGCCAGTCGGGCCTACAACGGCACCGATGTGGCGGATGTGTCCTTCACGGATGATCGGGTGGCGGCTGACGAGGCCGAGGGCAAGCTTGTGGTCAACTTCACATCGGCCCTGTTTTCGGACCGGTTTGTCGAAGCGGACAAGACTGTCACCATCCTGGGGCTGTCCCTGTCGGGCGACAGTGCCTCGAACTATGACCTGGCCGAGAGCGAATTGACGGCGACTGCGAGCATCACGCGCAAGCAGATCACCGGCTCGTTTACCGCCGGTGACAAGACCTACGACTCGACCGCGACGGCCACGGTCCTGACCCGGACTGCCAATGGAATCGAGGCGGGTGACGATGTGACTCTGGTCGATGGTACGGCAGCCTTTGTGACGGCGAATGCGGGGACCCGCGCGGTTGTGCTGACCGATGCCGTGCTGTCCGGGGCAGACATCGCCAACTACGAGCTGGTCTCGGTGAACAACGCCACCGCCCAGATCACCCCGGCCACATTGACCATCGATGTGACGGGTTACACCGGCGGAACCTTCGATTCCGAGTCGCACACCCAGACGGTGACGATCACCGGTGTGGGAAGCGATGGGGTGCTGTTTACCGACAGCCTCACCAAATCCAGTGCCGGCAATCACAGCAAGGAGTGGGAATACAGCAACCCGAATTACACCCCCGATCCTGCGACAGGAACCCTGGCGTTCACCATCGGTGCCCGGGAGGCCACCGCGGCCTATATCGGCAACACCTGGTGGGTGACTTCGGGCAGCAGCGCCACCACGACGCAGGTCACCCTGTCGGCCAGCCTGCAGGATCCGACCGGGTTAACGCTGGATGGGGCCACCGTCAGCTTCTACGACGTGTCGAGCGGCACTCCGAAGCTGCTGGCGGGGAACGTCAAGGTCGCCCCGGTGGCTGGCAATTCCTCGACGGGAACTGCCAGCACAACGGTCACGCTCAGCACGGGTCAATACGGTGCCAGCAGCTATTTCATTCAGACGGTTGTCTCGGGCAACTACACCAATGACGGCCAGCCCGACTCCGATCGGACCGTCGCCGTGTCGGTTGTCCAGCCGGTGGGGGTCAACACGATCAAGGGAGCCGGTACTCTCAGCCGGTTGTCGTCGGCGGTGGGCACCTATGCTCCCAGCGGTGACGCCTCATTCTCGGTCGGGGTGGCCTTCAACAAGTCGCTCAAGAATCTGCAGGGGCAAATCACCCTGTTCCTGCCCCAGGCCGATGGCAGTGTGATCTACATCAAGTCGAACTCGTTGACGTCGATGACGGCGGCCAACCTGTCGATTGGAAAGGTCAACACCATTTACTCGAAGGCCAATGTGTCGCGGCTGAATGCCGATGGAACCTCCTCTTCCGTCGAGGGGAACCTGACACTCCGTCTGGATGTCACCGGGAATGGTCCGGCCGCTAAGGTGGCCTTCACCATCCTCTCGGGCAGCGTGCTGCGGTACTCGAACAACTGGATCTACGACACCACCGCCAAGGCGTGGAAGACCGGGTTCCAGAGCCTGTTCTCGGGTGCGGTTTCGATCGGGTGATTTACGGCAACTCTCCGGGGAGTGAGTTCGGCTCACTCCCCGGAAAAGGATCGTGCCGTGATCCTGCGATTTGAAGACAACGATGACAGACCCACCGGGAAACTGACGTCCCGGTGGGTCTGTTGCGTTGGGGGGGGGGAACTCGGGCGGACCGGGTGAGGGGCGGACGGAATTTGCAGGCCGAGTCCCGGAAGGTTCTCGCCGATCGTTTTGCCGTGAGACGATCTCCGGGAGGAAGCTAAACCCCCTGAAAACGCTTTCTGCGATGCCACCCGAGGTGTTCAGGATCGGGCCAGAACTGGCGGTCGGCGGGGAGATGGATGGGACGGCCGGCGTAGGGACGGAGCAGGTGTCCCTCGGGCCCTTCCTCGGCAAATGCCTCGCGGGCCACCAGCACCCGGAAATCGTCGGTCAACGACCACAACCCCTGGTCGAACAGCCAATGGGCGTTCTTGCACAGGGCGAGCCCATTGCGGGGATCGTTATTGCGCGAGGAGGCGAATTCGTGGATGTGGGCTGCATCGACAATGCTGCTCCCGTCAATCGTCGTGACTCGATACCGCGTGAGGGCGCAGGTATAGCCGTAGGCATTGACGACATGCAGCCGAAACCGCGCTTCGCGCCCCCGGCGGGCGGCCGCATCGGGATCGGGGTAGGCCGCGTCAAGGAGCACCTCGGCCTCGGTGGGAGCCGGCAGACCCAGCAGCGACGCGAGGCTGACCCGTTCTTCCGGCTCGAAGTAGGCCGAGATCAGCACCCGCCGGGCCTGGGCACGCCAATCTGCATCCTGTGCCAGAGCGAGAAAACCAGGAGACAGCCGGGCGACGCGGGCCTCCCGGCGTTCGCTGGCGGGTAAGCCCCGGGCATCGAGAGCGGTCCAGACGCCATCGGAGGTCAGGTGAAAGAATGGGTAGCGGATGTCGGGCCGCTGGGTCCGCCGATGAGCGACGACCGACCAATACGTGCAGAACCGGAACGCCAGCTCGGGTGTCAGTGGAAGGTCGGGTGATTGCAGTCGGCCTTCCTCGGCCAGCTCCAGCACGACCAGCATCAAGAGGGGCTTGTGGGGGGCCGGGTCACCGCGGGCCTTGTCGACTTTGAGCCGGGCGAGCTTCGCCAGCCAACGATCGGCATCGAGGGTCATGGGGCGATTCGGAGTTCGGAGAGCAGCGACACGGCGGAACTTCCGCGGTGCACTCACGTCAGTCTAATCGATTCCTCCCCCCGGGAAAGGGTGTCGGGAAAGGGACGGCACCACCGCTGGAATCGCTCTGCGGCTGCCAGGGCGGACGAGCTTTGTCGAGCGGCCGCTGAACGGGACCGAACTGGGGTGTGATGGCCCGACTCTCGGTCCTGAATGCCTCGCCTGGCCTACGGCGGGGGGACTCAGTCGTCGGCGGGAAAAGAGCTGCTGCTCAGGGAGGAACGCCCGGGTGGCGCGCAGCGTTGCATCGCCGGGTGGGGCGGACTACGTTTCAGACTTGGGTGAGGGGAGGCTGTCGCGGGTTTGCCGGAGAGATTCTCTGGCGGTCCATTTTTCGATTCCGGTTGCGGCTATGGAACCGGGTTGGGCAGGGGAGGGTGTGGCGTCATGACGGAACCCCGCGATCGGTTCGAAGATCTGTTGAGCGAGGCGAGTCGCATTGTTGACGACGGTCAACGGACCCAGTTTCTGGAGGCCTCGTGTGCCGGCGACCCGTCGTTGCGACGGCGTCTGGACCAGGCGCTGCAAACGCTCGGCCAGCGGTCGGCGGAATCAGATCCAACGACCGATCACACCCTGGCGAACGACTCTCCCGATATGACCGGGGTGTCGGTTCCGGATTCGGATCGCACGGTGGCGGCGTCCCCGGGAGAGCTGACGGATGTTGCCGATCGAACCCTGCGGGCGGATGCGGATCCCTCCCAGGGGCGGCCGGTCGAAGAAATGGGGCTGACCCGTGCCGATTCGCTGTCCGATCGAGGGGGGGCAGACACGACGGGGGCGCCGCTGGCGGTTCCCCGGCAGCCAATTGGCCTGGACGGACGCTACCGGCTGGAAGGAGAGATCGCCCGGGGCGGCATGGGGGTGGTGCTGAAGGCCCGAGACGAGCACCTGGGGCGCGATCTGGCGATCAAGGTGCTGCATGAATCGCAGGCCTACAAGCCGGGGGTGGTCAACCGCTTTATTGAAGAGGCCCAGATTGGGGGGCAACTGCAGCACCCGGGCATTGCGCCGGTGCATGAACTGGGGGTGTTTGAAGACGGGCGGCCGTTTTTCAGCATGAAGCTGGTTCAGGGAGAGACCCTGGCCGAGTTGCTGCAGCGTCGGGCCGACCCGCGGGAAGATCAGGGGCGGTTCCTGGGGATCTTTCTGCAGATCTGCCAGACGATGGCCTATGTCCACAGCCGGGGGGTGGTTCACCGCGATCTCAAACCCTCCAACATCATGGTGGGTGCGTTCGGCGAAGTGCAGGTGATGGATTGGGGATTGGCCAAGGTGTTGAGCGACCGGCCAGGGCAGGGGGAGGTGGATCCCGGGACGCGACCGCCGCTGCCAGGACTGAAGACCCACCGCACGGGAAGCGACACCACGCCGGTTCCGGATGATTCCGTAACACAGATGGGGTGCGTGCTGGGGACCCCGGCGTACATGCCTCCCGAGCAGGCGCTGGGTCAGATCGATCAGCTCGATACCCGCAGTGATGTGTTCTCGCTGGGGGGGATTCTTGCCGAGATTCTGACGGGGAAGCCGCCTTATGTGCAGCAGGTCGACAGCGGGGTGATGCAGCAGGCGACGGCGGGGAAGCTGGACGCCTGTCATCAGCGCCTGGCGGCGTCGGGGGCCGACCCCGCGCTGGTGGAGTTGGCGCGGCACTGTCTGCAGCGGCAGCCGGCCGATCGTCCGGCCGATGCCGGGGGGGTGGCGGCCGCGATCGCGGCCTACCAGGAATCGGTCGCCCAGAAGTTGCGGATGGCGGAATCGGACCGGGTGGTGCAGGCGGCCCGGCTGGAGGTGGAGCAGCGGGCCGCCCGCCGGC
>Ga0315904_10003917_pt1 | contig 21550 bp, 19 predicted proteins | sample LakEriMetagenome_6_FD_203529 | JGI IMG/M metagenome (GOLD analysis project Ga0315904, IMG submission 203529) | Freshwater fungal communities from buoy surface, Lake Erie, Ohio, United States - Buoy 12 MA120 | ecosystem: Environmental > Aquatic > Freshwater > Lake | place: USA: Lake Erie, Ohio...
TCAAGCGATCCCAAGTCCATGCGAGATAGTTAGACTGCATCGCGAAAATACAAATCATGACGTAATTTGCGAACCGCGCGTGACCAAGAAAGGAACAATATTTCGGATAACGTTTGCGAATACCACTGATTAACCCCGTAATGCCAATGATCAAAACCAACAGGGTCACCATCACATTGATCGTCGGCAATCCGTCTCTAAAAACCAGCGAAAGACCGCCACCTTTTTTGAAATAGATCTGACTCCAATGAAGGCCCGCCCAAAGAAATGAGAATCCACTTTGCATGGCGGTATTGAAAGAGCGCTTATCACTCGCGAACTCGTTCGTGATCCAACCAAAATACAGCGGGACGATTCCCCACATTAAAGAGCTATGGTTAAACGGCGTTTCAAGCAACACCCATAGTGTCCGCCAATATGCTGAAATTTCTGATGCGATAGAATTTATCATAAGCTCGCTACAATTTGTAATATTTCAAAAAACTTCATATACATAAAACTCCACAGATCCAGCAATCTAGCCGCGGCAATAAATGAAAAAACAACAATCATCCATTCAAACGCCGCTTGCGGCACTCGGCCGATCAACCAGCGGCCGATCACGATCCCCGCAAAAACCCCCGGCAAAAGTTTCGCATTTTCCCAAAGACTCTCCTCGGTTATCAACGCAAGTTTGGCATTGAGAGGAATTTTGATAATGTTGATGAGCAGAAAAAACCTTGTGCCGATTCCAATCAACTCCATCTTCGGTACCCGCTGTGCAAGCAGATATAGCTGAATCACCGGGCCCGCAGCGTTGGCCAGCATGGTGGAAAAACCACCCATCACTCCAGCGGAACAGCCAAACCCGCGCGATTCAGCCAATGCGTCGAAAAGCACAGGGCGCCATTTTCGCAGCGCCTGCACCGCAACCATACAGAGCACACATGCACCAATCACTCGCCGCGCCACCGTGTCATCAATCTCACCCAGCAACCACCAACCCAACAGCAGTCCCACGAATGTTGCAGGCAATAATTTCCAAACCAGCCTCCATGAGCCATGCTTGATAAATGCTGGATAAGCCATCAAATCCGCTGCGATTAACAACGGCAATGCCAAGCCCACCGAGGCTTTAGCCCCATAAATATCCGCCAACAAAACGACAGAAACCATTGAAATCCCACTGAAGCCAGCTTTTGATAAACCAATACATACCGCTGCAAACAGTGCAATAGCCAGTAGCATGGGATCATTCAGCATCGGCGACAATGTGACCGCTTCACTGCGATCTTAGAAGTCATTTATTTAAATTACCCAACTGTTAGACACGAATTAGACCCTATTTTCAAGATTCCGAGATATGATTGAAATTAAACTGTCAAGCCCCACTTACTTCTAGACCCACAGACAGGATTCCTTTATATTTTAAACAAACGACTCCTCTTTTATGGAAACGCTACTTCAACTGTCAGATTCCTCGGCACCATCAACACTCAAAGAAGTGTTAGATGCGCTAAAGAAACAACACCTCGAGCCGCGCTTGGAATCAAAGGCCTGGGGCGATTGGATTTACCTAGAAGGATACAACTCCGTCATCAGCATTGAGTCAAACCGCGGACTCTCAGCTTCGGCAACAATCGAGCATGCTGAAGGCGAAGAAGACGGCGAACTTGTGCATTCCATCTTCCGCGCATTCGGAAAACTTGGCTGGCACGGCATGGATGACGATGGCGAGTTTCCGCTCTGAGCTCCTAGCATACAGCCTATGGCTATCCGTCTCGCCTCTATTACATGAAATTTATACGTAACGTTTTTTGCGCCTTAACGTGCCTCGCTTCCATTTCTCAAGCGCTCGCTCATCAAGTAGATTCGGTTGAATTCAAATTCAAGCAAAGCGAAGACAAATGGATATTAAAAGGCTTACTCGACGTCGCTTACATGTTGCCTGAGTCACGTGGCGTAGCCGATGCACCGCCACTTTTTCGGAAAGATGTCATGGCCGCATCCAAGGCAACTCACGACCGCTACACAGCAACGACCGAGCGCACCATGCGACAACTCCTCGTTCTCAAATTCAATGGCAAACCATTAAATTGGAAAATCACATTTCCTGATTTCGAAAAGCAACCTCTCATCCTACCCGAAGAAACTGGTGGCTGGGCACTCATGAACGCAGTCATTGAAGTCGACGTACAACCTGGCCCAGGGAAACTCGAAGTTTTCTGGAAAGACAATCTCAATTCTGAACTCATCCTCGACACAACCGTGGGTGATAAATTTGGAACCCTCAGCGTTTTTTCAGGGATGTCTAACACGCTTCTCAAAATCGATGCCAACGAACCATCCAAAAAAACCGCCTCCACTTTACCTTCCAAAAAAACCCAGGCGGAAAGTTGGCTGGTTTCTGGTTTCCTGCATGTTATACCCCTTGGATTCGATCATATTCTTTTCATACTTGGCCTCTTCTTGCTGGCTCCGCGCTGGAAACCCCTGCTCGGCCAATCTCTCCTGTTCACCCTCGCTCACTCGATGACCCTCAGCTTGGTCATCCTAGGACTAATCAGCCTGCCAATCCAATGGATCGAAATCCTCATCGCTGTCAGCATCGCATGGATAGGAATCGAAAATCTAATCGTCAAAAAACTCAATCCATCACGACTCTACCTAGTGTTTGGCTTCGGTCTGATCCACGGCATGGGATTTGCCAAGGTTCTCAGAGAAAAGCTCCATGGCATAAATGGAAAAGACCTCACTCTACCCTTGGTTTCATTCAACATCGGAGTCGAAATCGCACAGATCGTGCTTTTAATTTGCGCTTTCCTCATCCTCATCCCCTTAAAGTCCTGGACTCCACAAATTCAAAAAATCGGCTCAATCTGCATTGCTCTCGCTGGGCTCTTTTGGATCTATCAACGCACGTTTCTTTAAAAAAGCACAGGATACAGGTGAAATCGCCCCGAATTTTTTAAAGATGCGTGTTTGACACTGGCGCCTCAAATTGCTTTTTTTCCTGAATACAAAACCACTCCGCATGAGCGAAAACGAAAATAATCCTATTTCCAAAATTACCTCGAGCGTTCCTTTGAAAAAAGAAACCGTTCGCGTTACGCTCAAAGCTGCTGACGCACCGCCAGCTGTTCCAGCTGCATCCTTGCCTCCAACGGATACGACCCCCATCCGCTTAACTCCTTCACCGGCACAAAGACCTACCGTTCCCCTTCAACCGGTCGTCGCCCCACTCACACCCCTTCCTACGGCTCAGTTGGCTCAAGCCGTAACTCCGCCCCCCACTACTCCAATCCCAGTAGCAACACCCTTGTCTACCCCTCCGCGTCCCCCTGTTACAGCCGCTACAACCGCACCTATTGCTGGCCCTCCAAAAGCGCCAGCCACTGCGCCCGGCGCTCCACCAGCACCAAAAGCTCCTGTTCCAGCACCGACCATACCCATTAAAACCGCAGCTCCTGGCGTAGCCCCTTCCGGAGTTCCAATCAAATCGCTTGCTCCAACTGGCACCCCAACCATCCCGCTAACGCCAACCGCCGCCGCAATCCACAAGCCAGCCACAAGTGCTGGAGCTCCAACCATTCCTCTCTCAGGCACAACAACGAAGCCACTTGTTCCAACACCGACTGGAACACCTACTATGAAGTTGGCGACGACAAATTCCCCAATCGGAGCACCAACCATCCCTCTCAAAACCGCCAACGCACCGCTTGGATCTCTCACTCCAACAGCCCCTGCTGGATCGCCCCTTAAAACAGGAGCCCTACCAAAAGCAACGGTTTCACTCAATCCTCCGACCCAGCCGCTTTCACCCATGGGCGCAGCCACCAGACCGCTCGGTGGTGGCGGCGTAGGCACACCCACCACGCCTCTGTCTCCATCCGGTGCAGCGGCAAAAACCGTCCGAAGCCCAAGCTTATCTGCAACTGAACAAGAGATAGATGAGACAGGTGCATCAACATTTGCCAAGATCCTCGCCGGCGTCGGATTTTTAGCAGCATGTGTCCTTCTTTATCTCCAACTCTCAATGGCTGGCATCTGGATTAACGATGAAGATTTCGAAATGAAAGGCGAATGGATGTCTATTTTAGAAGAAGTTAATTAAACCTTATACAGTATATGATTCTTGGTATTCTCAACACCTTGGCCGCTTCCGGCTTGGCTTATCTCATTTGGATGGGCGCAAATATTCCTGATCCCGCTCCAGTTTTTGCTCCGTGACCTTGACGAATGGTTGATCGGGTTCCATGTTCTTCGCATGGCACTCAACCTTACCGAAGATAATTTCCAATCCGAAGTGATCGATTCCGATCTCCCTGTACTTGTCGACTTCTGGGCCGAATGGTGCGGTCCCTGCAAAATGATCGGACCAGTCCTCGACCAACTCTCAGGTGAAATCGAAGGCCAAGCAAAGATCACTAAAGTCAATGTTGACGTAGCTCGTAACCTTGCGGTGAAATACAACGTGAAATCCATTCCACTCCTGTTGTTCTTCAAAAACGGCGAAGTGAAGGACCAAATCGTTGGTGCAAACGTCACCAAAGACATGCTCAAAGCCAAATTGCTCGCCCTCGCTTAATTCTAATTTCTTAACAAACCAAAAGCCTCTCTCTGCAAACGGGCGAGGCTTTTTTTCTTTGGCGCTAAGTGCTTCTTTCCGCTTCAATCAAAGCATTCTCATCTTGAAACAAGAAATTACAGCCATCATCGTCGCCGCTGGCAGCAGCAAGCGCATGGGCTTCGACAAGCTCGCCGCTTTACTGAATGGCAAGCCTGTAATCCAACACACGCTCGATGTGCTTTTAGCCTGTGATGAAATTACCGAAATACTCGTCATCTGTCCGCTAGAGCGATTTGAGCTGTTAGATAAAGCAACCTTCACCAAACCTGTCCGCCGCATCGACGGCGGCGCCGAGCGTTACCTCTCCGTCGCCAACGGCCTCGCTGCCGTTTCTCCGACTGCAAAACTTATCGCCGTGCACGACGCCGCTCGTCCGCTCGTTTCTCAAGTCGATATCCTCGCCACCATCGCAGCGGCAAAAACTCATGGTGCTGCATCACTCGCCCGCCGCGTGACCGAGACATTAAAACGTTCCGATAACGATGGTTTCACGCTATCCCCTGTATCTCGTGAAAATCTCTGGTTCATCGAAACTCCCCAAATCTTCCGCACGGATCTCATCCGCTCGGCCTACGAACACATCCTCAAAGAAAACCTCTCCGTCACCGATGAAACATCCGCACTTGAGACGATCTCTGTAAAAACCCAGCTCATCGCGTCCACCTCACCCAATCCAAAAATCACCACCCCTGCAGATCTCGCTGCGATCACAACATGATCCAACTCGCACAAAACCAACTCTGGAAAAAAGGCGCCCAATATTACCGCATCGTTATCTGGGAACGCCTGGCAATCCGTTACAAACTGACCGACAGCGCGGAAGCCACCGAAGGCACTCTGCACGATGTCACCAAAAAAGAATTCTGCCGCCTCATCAAGGGCGCTGAATTAATCGAAAGCTAAGGATTTCAATTCAAGTAATAATCAGCCATGAGAATTCTATACTCACTCCTCGCACTCCTTTTCACCTGCTCCATCGGATTTTCTGAATCCACCGCGGATCGGCCCAACATCATTCTAATCATTTCCGATGATCATGCATTCAACGATTACAGCTTCATGGGAAGCGAGACCGCAAAAACTCCGCATCTCGATAAAATTGCCTCAGAGAGCCTCGTTTATACCCGAGGTTACGTGATGCCGGTTTGCTCGCCATCACTTGCGTGTTTGCTAACAGGAAAGATACCACGCAAACACGGCATCACAGGGAATGATCTAGCTCCGGATGCTCCGCAATTTAGTGGAGGAAAACAAAACCGAAAACCCCTCATGGATCAGTTGCTAAGTAACTCGCTTATACTCCCGAAAACCCTGACCAACTCAGGCTATCTCACTTTTCAAACCGGCAAACTCTGGAATGCCACTTTCAAAGACGTCGGCTTCACCCATGGCATGACAGATAAACAAGGTCGCCATGGTGGCGACGGCTTAACCATTGGCCGCAAAGGCATGCAGCCGATCTACGATTTCATCGAAACATCTAACAAAGAAAAGAAACCCTTCTTCATCTGGCACGCACCGCTCATGCCGCATGATCCACATACGCCACCAGAGGAAATTTTGGAGAAATACAAAGGCAAAGGTCTAACTCCCGAAGCGGAGAAATACTACGCCATGGTCGAATGGTTCGACAACACCTGCGGCGAACTCGATGATTATCTTACCAAAAATGACCTGAAGAAAAACACCGTCATTCTCTACCTCGCTGACAACGGATGGAACGCCTCAGAAGGTTACAAAGGAGGACGCGCAAAAATGACTCCTTATGAAATTGGCATACGCAGCCCCATGTTTGTCCGCTGGCCAGAAAAAGTAAAACCCCACCGCGATGAAGAAACCCTCGCCCACATCACCGATTTCCCAGCGACCATTCTTAAAATCGCAAACATCAAAGCTCCTGCCGATATCACAGGATCCGACCTGTTAGATCGCGATGCAATGACAAGCCGAAAATCCATTTTCGTGGAGTCCTACTGCCATGACATCGCAGATCTCAAAAATCCCGGTAAAAGTTTATATGCACGTGTGGTGATCAATGGTTTCTCAAAACTTATCATCCCAGGTCCCGCCAAACCCACCAGACCCTTTCACACCATCCCCACCGAGATCGAGCTCTACGACCTGAAAACCGATCCATTTGAAAAAACGAATCTCGCCAAACAAAAGCCTGATGAAGTCAAACGCCTCGTCGCCATTCAAGATGCCGAGTGGGACGGTAAATAAGTTCTGATAAATCTTAGTGGATGGGGATTCTAGCCCCAGGCCCTTCTTGGAATCGGAGTGAAACGAAGATGGAGGGACTAGAAGTCATCAACTCCTCCCTCAAAATCTTGCCCCAAGAATCCATTTGCCTACGGTAACTTTTGAGAAATTTCTAAATCATACCCGCACGCTCAAAAATCAGCGCAATCAAATCATCCAAAAATGGCGAGAGCAACCCGAGACGCAATTTGCGCTTCGTTCTTCTATTCTACTCCTGTGTGTTACAAAACCATTTCCAAATCAAAAAACAACTGGCGCGCGCCAAAAACAACGTTACCGCATCTGCAACATAAATGCGCTTCTTCATCCATAAAATATCGTAGAATCAATCTTTTATTCTAACAGATCTTATCTGCCTGCTTAATGCCTGTTGAGAAACATGCACCCGTTCCGCTTAGCTATACATGCTTGCTACTACGCCGCAGACACATAATACGGGAGTTAGTGAGCTTCTGCATCAGATTTCTAGTCTTGAAATTTTTTATGAAAGTTCATAACTAAAATACTTAAAGTTTAGATCCAGGAGATATTATCCAAAGTTCGCATCCAGTAACATTCTCACATCGTTATGAAAACGAAACCATTCACAATCCGACGATCTTCCGAACGCGGCCACGCCAATCACGGTTGGCTGGATACCTATCACACCTTCAGTTTCGCTGATTACTACGATCCCGCCCACATGGGCTTCCGCAGCCTGCGCGTCATCAACCAAGACATCGTCACCCCAGGCGCAGGTTTCCCCACTCACCCGCATCGGGAAATGGAAATTTTCAGCTACGTCGTCTCCGGAACCATCGCCCACAAGGACAGCATGGGAAATGGCCGCGAGTTGCAGCCCGGCCAGATCCAACTGATGAGCGCTGGCACAGGTGTCACCCACTCGGAATTCAATCCATCACGCACCGAGCCTCTCCTCCTTTTGCAAATTTGGATACAACCGAACCAAAACCGTTTGGAGCCTTCCTATACAGAATGGCATCCACCCGCTGATTCCGAGAACAATTCCAAAGTGCTCGTGATCTCCGCTGATGGTCGGGAAAACTCCGCGACCATCCATCAGGACGCTGACATCTATCGAGTAAAACTCAAAGCCGGTGATTCCATCACCCACAATCTAACAAACGGTCGCGGCTTGTGGTTGCAACTCATCAAAGGCGAACTCATGACCCATGAAATAAGCCTTTTCCCGGGCGATGCCGCCAGCACAGAAATTCCCGGCACGGCAACCTTCTCCGCCACCAAAGACGCCGAAGCCCTACTTTTCGATCTCGCGTAAATCCAACCAAACCAAATCTAACAAAATAAAAAACATATGAAATGTGCAGCAAACATCGTCGGAGGCCTGCTCGGCCTGGTCTTCATCGTCTTCGGACTCAACTTCTTCCTGAAGTTCATTCCGATTCCATCACCCCCAGAAGGCTCTCCTCCAGCCGTGTTCATGGCCGCATTATATCCAACCGGTTATCTTGCGTTCGTCAAAGTGCTTGAAATCCTCGGCGGAATCCTCGTAGCCATCCCGAAAACCCGCAACTTCGGATTGCTGGTGCTCGGTCCCATCATCATCAACATCCTCGCCTTCCACGTCTTCCTCACCAAGGGCGCCGGACTCGCAGATCCAGTGGTGCTACTCATCTCCATCCTCCCGCTGTTCCTGCTGTGGACATCAAGAAATTCATTCAAAGGCCTATTGAATTAAAGGCATTCTGACTCAATAAAAGGCGGCGCGATTCATTTCGCCCGCCTTTTTTAGTGAAATGAAGTTGAGCTATCGAATAGGCACGGTCACATTCGCCGCGACTTCCATTTTGTCGCCATCTGTATGTCTCAACATAGACCTCATGTCTCGCTCTAAAGTAATAAATGATAGACTGAAATCGCGTGAATTATTCCGCAAAATATCTGCGGTGATCATCATCATCATCATGGTCACCTATCTTAGTTGGCGACTCACGATATTCTCCGAAAACTGGATTTTTTCTCTAGTTTTCTATCTAAGTGAAATTCTGTCATTTATACTACTCATTGCTCTCATTTGCAGTTCTTGGAATTATTGTCATCGCGAATCCAAGCAACCTCTTCCAAATCAAAAAGTAGATGTGTTTCTTCCTATCTACAACGAACCATTGGCGATGGTTCGCCAAACGATTCGTGCCGCACAAAAAATTCGTTACCCACATACAACTTATGTGTTAGATGATGGAAAACGAGATGAATTAGAAGCTGTCGCAAAAGAGTTCGGAGTACAATATATTCGCCGACCCGATAACAAAGGTGCTAAAGCAGGAAACATGAATCACGCGCTAAAATACGCTACGGGTGATTTGATCTTTGTGTTCGATGCCGACCATGCCGCACAAACTGAATCAATTGACGCCGTCCTTGGATTTTTCGAAGACGAAAAAGTTGGTATGGTGATTACTCCGCAAGAGTATTATAACCTAAATGGTCTTCAGTATATGCATCATGGAAAGGGTAGACTTTGGCATGATCAAAGCCGCTTTTACAATGTAGTTCAGAGTTGCAAGGACTCCAATAACTGCGCAACTAGCTGCGGCACTGGAGTGATGTATCGCCGAAGCGCAATTGATGAAATTGGCGGTTTTGCGGAACAAACTATCACCGAGGATATGCACGTTACTTTGCTCATGCACAATCAGGGCTATCGAACGGTATACTTTAATGAACCCATCGCTTATGGAGTGGCGCCTGCAGATCTCGCTGACTATTACCGCACTCGCGAACGCTGGGCACATGGTAACCTTTTGGTTTTGGCGATAGAGAAACCATGGAAATCCAAAAACCTCACATTAAAACAACGGCTTTCCTATATAGATCTGGGCATCATCTATCTTGAATGCTGGCAGCAATTACTCATTTTTATGATTCCAGTGCTTTCATTGTTTTTTGCCTGGCAGCCATTCGAGATCACTCCGCTCAACGTAATGATTGTTCTAGGTTTGCCGCTTTTGATGATCTTCATCCAAGACGAGCAAGGTTGTGGAATGAGTAGAAATTGGACTTCTCAACTTTTTGCGATCGCACGAATGCCCGTGCAGATTGTTTCTTGGAGTGCTCTTTTTGGAAGAAAACTTTCTTGGAAGGTTTCAAAAAAGAATCTTGATGGAGTTTTTGACTGGCGCCTAGTTACCCCACAAATAACTTTACTGCTCATCAGTTTAGCCGCGCTGATTTATGGAATCATGAAGATACCAGATTTCACAGGAACGGGTCCGATTAGTGGCATCGCAGTTGCAGCATGGCATAATTTCGTAAACAACGCAGATTACCCCCTATTTTTTCATATTAATTCATGGCACGAAGTTTTACCCCAAGGGCATTCATGGGATTTACTAATTATATCTGCATTCTGGGTAATTTATAACGGATCGCGAGCGGTCTACTGGCTGATTGACACTTACCGTCGAACAAAAAATACGCATGAGTTTTACCGTTTTGAAATTCCACTGCTCATTCAGGATGACGAAGGGCAACTTTCAAAATTAGATTGGATTTCTGAAACGGAATTTAAAGTCAATCAATCCGTTAAGCTTCCCTCTATTGGCGAGGAAATTTCATTCTCTTTATGGCTTCCCGCAGGCCCTATAAAATCGAAAGCCATTGTCAAGCATGTGAATAAAAACAGCTATACGGCTGATTTTCTATGGGACGGAAATGCTGAACGCGATAAACTCTGCGACGCATTGCTTTCGGTAGATTGGCACGCAGAAATTCATGAGCGTGAAGGCTATTTCCCCACCTTAATTGAACAATTCACTCGATTCCTTCGCCTTAAATCTCGACCAAAACCATGGAAGTGGTCGCCTGTTTTGATGCACCACCAAAATGACAATCATTTGTCACTGGCCTTGGTCGGTGCTCGCAAAGGGGAATCGCCATCTCAACTCCTTGGATTTGGTGAAAATCCCATCCATGAAATGGTATCAGTGATCTCACCTGATGGTGAAACGACTCGTTTTTTGGTCGGGGAGCCCCTGGAGCAGCAAGGATGGTGTAAGCTTGGGCTGGACGGATGCACTCGATGGAAATTTTCTGTTTCTCCTGTATTTGAACCATACGCCCCTGCTTGATTGCGTGCGCCTCATTTTTGGGTGATCTAAATTGGATTTTCATTTGACGCCGCAACTAATTCTCTCTGAAATAGAAGCACTATGATTAAAAAAGTAACGACAAGTTGTTTAGCTGCTCTCACTCTTGGCTTACATGCTGGAGAAGCAACTACCCCCGCCCCTAAACCTACCTATTCCACCGGCTGTTCCGCAGGTGATATTTTCTTAGGAGCGAATGCGCGCGAAGATGCTTGGTATACCTACGGTGGTGCAAACTTTAGCCTTAACGGCGATAAATCAACCAACGGCTTCATTTTGCACGGCCTTATCGGCTATGGTGAATACGAATACGACACCTTGTTAGGTGGAGTTGAGGGCGAAATCTCTGAGCTGGATCTCGGTATTGGTTATCAGTGGTTCATCTCTGGCCACCGCGTGTCCCTTATCGGTGCACTCAACCTCGTCGATCATGACCTCACAGGAAACCTTATCGACCTTGCTAATAACTCGGTCAATGGTAGTGAAACTGGCTTCAAACCCAAGTTGGATATTTGGAACACAGACGCCTCCAGCTTTCTATATGGTGGCACTTTCACCTACTCTACTGCCTATGATTCCTACTGGAATCGTGTAGTATTCACCAAAAACCTTGGTCCACTCTTTCTCGGCCCTGAGCTGATCGTTCAAGGCAACGAGGAATACGAAGAAATTCGTGCGGGTATCGCCATTCTTGGTGTGAAACTAGGCATGTTTGATGCAGGAGCCAGCGTTGGCTACTCTTGGGCAGACCCGAAACAAGGCTTATCCGATCAGGAAGGTATTTACGGCAGCATCCACATGAGCTTCTCGTTCTAAGTGTAGTGCCTATAGCTCAAACTTCATGGGATCGATCCTCTTTTGGATCGATCCCTTTTTCTTTGGCGTGCTCCGTTTCCCGAACTTTTTAGTCGAAAATTCTCATTCATTATCTCTGCATTCACGGTTTAGTCTTCTCCCGTGACCGATCCCATCGCCGCAGACAAAGCCCATTGTTGGCATCCATTCACTCTCCAATCCGAGTGGTGCGATCCTGCGCATGAGCCTCTCATGATCGTGCGGGGCGAGGGCGTTTGGTTGTTTGATTCGAACGGGGAAAAATACCTCGATGGCAATTCATCCATCTGGACCAACATCCATGGTCATTGCCGACCCGAAATCGCTGAAGCAATCGCGAAACAAGCTGCCACACTGGATCATTCATCTTATCTCGGATTCGCACATCCACTGGCCTCTGAGCTTGCCGAAAAACTGGTTTCCCATTTCCCGAAAAACACTCTCGAGCGCGTTTTCTATTCCGACAACGGCTCAACCGCCGTGGAGGTCGCACTGAAAATGTCGATCCAATCGAGGATGCAAACAGGACAGGAAAAACGCACCCGTTTCATCGCCTTCGATAACGCCTACCATGGCGATACGTTAGGCGCTGCGTCGCTGGGTGGAGTGAATCGCTTTTTCTCAAGATTCAGAAATCTTGGTTACGACACGCAGTTCGTTGCTTCGATAGATGCGTTAAAATTCATCGATTCCAGCACAGTCACAGCAGTCGTCATTGAACCCTTGATCCAAGGAGTGAACGAAATGCGACCGTGGCCAAAATGCATGCTGCGTGAATTGCGTGAATGGACAAATAAGCTCGGTATTCACCTCATCCTCGATGAAGTCATGACGGGATTTGGTCGCACAGGCACCATGTTTGCCTGCCAGCAAGAAAACGTCGCTCCGGATTTTCTCTGTCTCGCCAAAGGCTTAACCGGTGGAACAGTTCCTCTCGCCGCCACGCTCACCACAAATGCGGTGTATGAAACCTTTCTCGGCTCATCTGAAAACGCGTTCTACTATGGACATAGTTATACCGCAAATCCGATTGGCTGTGCCGCTGCGATCGCTTCGTTACAAATCTTTGAAGATGAAAAGACCTTAGATCTATTGCCAATCAAAATTAACTTCTTGGAAAAACAATTGGCTGAATTAAAAGCGAAATCTAAACATATCGTTGAAATCCGCCAATGCGGCTTAGTCGCAGGCATCCAACTTAAGCCAGGCCTCGGCATACAAACCACGCTAGCCGTTCGCAATCAAGGTCTTCTCACTCGAAACATCCTCGACACCCTCGTCTTCATGCCGCCTCTGTGCATCTCTCTGGATGAAATTGAGTTTGCGATCGATGCGATTAGAAAGAGTTTTTGAAGTCATGAGGTGATATGTTGAAATCAACTTTCTCACGAACTTTGTTACCCGATTTTAAATTTTATCGCTTTTCTTACCGTTGCATCTGCGACACAGAAGTTGAACGTTTTCTACGGTGTTACTACCTCCTTTAGAGACAGGGATAACGTGATCGAACTCCAAGTAGTCATTTGCTCCGCATTCGACACAAATCCCACCATCTCTTATCCAGACTGCGTTACGCACTTCTTTAGATATCCTCTTTCTAACTTGTGTTGTGTCATCAGTAGCAGCTGAAACTGTTCGGTTATTGAGCCTCAGCAAACAGAGAACTAATGCGGCAGGAACTTTGCCATCAACAATTTCTAATTCAATTTCACCTTTAACAGAGGTGATGATTAATTGCGTCCTGAAGCCGTTCATTTCGCGAATACGTCCAAGTGAAATACTAAATCCTGCTTTATTCGAAACGTATTCAACACGTATATTCGTTATCCATAACTTACCTTCAGAAACCAAAGTGTCATCTCGATACAACCTCGCATCCTGACAAAGATAAACAGCTTCCCCACTCTGTAGCCATGCCGGGTTGATCGGCATAATGGGAGGTAATTTATTGTTACCTAAATCATGGAGTAACCGAACGCGGCGAATGGTATATTTTACCTCGCTTTTGATCTCATCTCCCATTCTGAAAAATTTGATATACTTCAGAATTTTAGCTTCTTCAAAATCATCAATGTGATCATCCTCACAGACGTCGGCAAGGAGATGTCGAATAAACTGCTCTGCGAGTGGCTGGCATTCCTTAATCACCTCTTCCCAATCGGCTCCTGCTTCTAGAACCATTTGCTCCAGAGCGGCGACCTCTTGATGGTCTAGTTGACCATCAGCGATCATCGCAGCCAATGCCTTAGAAAATCTGTTTTTGAGGGTAGCCTTACGATAATTTTTTGCAGCGAAGCCTGCCATGACCAACCCGGCTTTAGCTAATAAACCTGAAGCGTTTCCGACGGCGTTTTTAACACTATTCTCAAAACTGGGTTTACCAGAATGGTTGGGAAATAAAGACATGACTGGAATCCACTCGGTTAAACCCTCGTGCCAAGCCCAAGCCTTGCTGTTTATAGTTCCTGAACGAACCGCATTCGCCACTTCGTCTAAAGAAGTCGCAGAATAACGTTGTCCATCTGGATTTTCCAGTGTGTAGGTCATACTTAAATACTAGGTAATGGTTGGATTTGATTTTACTAGAAATTTAATCCGTTGTGCTTCCAAGCCGTCAGAGCGCCGCACAAATCTCCCAGCGCGCAGCCGACGGATTTGAAGAGGGTGATTTCTTCAGCGCTCTGGCGGGCGGGTTGGATGGCGCGGCACAGATCGGCGAGCTGGCCTTTGACTTGGTCGAGGGAGAACACACCTTCGGCAACGGGAACCAAAATTTCTCCAGCTTCGCGGAAACAGTTTTCCTTACTATCGACATACACGCTCGATTTCACCACAAGCTCGGTATCGCACTCGCGCTTGTCCTTGTGATGATTGCCCATGAAATCGGTGTGTGTGCCGGGCTTGATCCAAGCGCCTCTCACAAGAATTTCCGTGCTACCTGTCGCGGATACGACAATATTCGCCTGGCCGCAGGCAGCTGGGAGATCATTGGTGGTCTCAAAATGGATGTCAGGAAATTCCGCCGACATTTTTTTCTGCAACGCAGCCGCCTTCTTAGGCGAGCGACCCCATAGCAAAATCCGCTTCAATGGACGCACGCTGATATGGGCGCGAACGAGAAACGGCGCGAGTTTTCCTGTTCCTAACAAAAGCAACGTTTCCGAATCTTCGCGCGAGAGCAATCGCGATGCGAGCGCTGAAACTCCGGCAGTTCTCCAGCAGGTGACACTCACGCCATCGACCAACGCAAGCGGTGCGCCTTGCTTGCGATCGAACAACATGATCTGCGAGTATAGTGTTTGGGCAGGGGCTGAGTTTTCAGGAAAGTAGGTGAATGCTTTTTGCGCGATCACTTCATCGTTCCAGCTCGGCAGCATCGCAAACGCATCGTGTGAGCCAGATGTGGAATCCAGTAACATCACCTGCCGAGGCGGCATGGTGTGAGGAGCGGCGAAAGTCAGCTGCAGGTCATCGATGAATTCCGGATAATGCAGCGAGGCATGGACTTGCTCGGCGGAGATCAGTTTCAGGTTCATATCTAAAGACTTTGGGGCGGAAGCACTGCATTGCCAAGTGCTTGCATGATGTTTCCGGCAATATTTACATGGAGAGAGGAGATTACGGAGGAGAGGAGTAAATGATGAAGAGTGAAACCTGATCCTATCGGGATTAAATCCTCCTCTTCTCCATGAACCTCCTCCCTCCTTGTAGAAAAAGCCCTTGTTCCCCGCGGCTTGCAATAATCTGATCGCCGTTTAAAGATGGCTTCGTGTTTGAGACTCAGATCATAGAAGCGACCGATGACGGGATGAAGGAAGCGCAGAATGCCGCGGTCGAGCTGCTTCAACAGGGCGAGGTCGTCGCGTTGCCGACCGAGACGGTTTATGGGTTAGCGGCGGATGCGTTCAACCCGGCGGCGGTTGCGAAAATTTTCGCCGCCAAAGAGCGTCCGGATTTTGATCCGTTGATTGTCCACATCGCCACAGTTCGGGATTTAGAAAGAGTGGCAATCGTGCCAGAGGACATTCGTCATACCTTGAATCAACTCACCACCGAATTCTGGCCAGGGCCGCTGACCGTAATTTTACCTAAAACTCCCGAGGTGCCGGATCTCGTCACCAGCGGCTTGTCGACTGTCGGCGTGCGCCAGAGTGGTCATCCGATTTTCCGTGCGATCAACAAAGCCCTCGGAAATCCCATCGCCGCGCCGAGCGCGAATCGGTTTGGTCGCATCTCCCCCACTTCCGCTTCTGCGGTGATGAAGGAACTCGGTGGGCGCATTCCATTGATCGTCGATGCCGGAGCGTGCAGCGAAGGCGTTGAAAGCACGATCATCCGGATCGAACCGCGCGAGGGCAAGAAGCCGATTTTTCATCTCCATCGCGCCGGTCCGATCAGCAAGGAGCAGCTGCAAAAATTCGGTAAAGTCCAAGCGGTGAAACCCGGTGACAAATTACAATCACCCGGTCAGCTTGAAAGCCATTACGCGCCGCTGACTCCGTTTCGCTTGATTGAAAAACCGAGCGATTTCACTCCGGAGCTTGGCAAGCGTTACGGTTTGTTGAGCTATACCGGTGAAGAAGGCGGTGAATTTGTAAGAATGCACCGTTGGGAAAATGTAGTCGCGCTCAGTCCCGGCAGCGGCAAACTCGCCGAGGCCGCGGTGCGCTTGTTTTACGTCATGCGTGAAATGGATGAAATGGGTCTCGATGAAATCATCGCCGAGCCTGTCAGCGAAGTGGGCTTGGGCGTTGCCATTATGGATAGGCTGAGACGCGCTTCGGCTCGGTAGGATCGAGCGGCCTCGCTCGACCGTAATTCTCACAAGTTTGCTTTGATTCCGGTCTCACGTCCACGAGTTGGTGCATGCGTTCAGATTTTCAAAATGGGTCGACTCAGCGAGGCGACCCTACCCATCACGCAAGAATCCCCTTAATCACCTTGGTCGGCTCAACGCCGGTGAGCTTGTAATCAAGGCCTTGGAATTTTTTGGTGAAACGTGAGTGGTCGATACCGAAGCGTTCTAACAAGGTTGCATGTAGATCCCGGACGTGAACGACTTGATCGACGGAACTATAACCGAGTTCATCTGTCGCGCCGTGGACGTGGCCGCCTTTGATTCCCGCACCGGCCATCCAAATCGAGAAAGCTTTGATATGGTGATCTCGTCCCGTGCCCTGACCCATTGGGGTGCGGCCAAACTCACCGCCCCAGATCACAAGCGTATCTTCCAACATACCGCGTTGCTTGAGATCTTTGATGAGAGCGGCAGAAGCTTGATCGGTAAGCATCGCGGATTTCGGCATTTGCTTATCGATGCCGCTATGTTGATCCCAACCGCGGTGATATAACTGCACAAATCGCACACCACGCTCCAACATCCGACGCGCGAGTAAGCAGTTAGATGCAAACGAACCATCGCCCGCTTCTTTTACTCCATACATGTCGAGGATGTGTTTCGGCTCACCTTTCATATCTGTTAGCTCAGGCACTGATGACTGCATACGAAACGCCATTTCGTATTGTGCGATACGGGTTTCGATTTCGGGATCGTAGTGATGATCGCGTAACATGCCGTTGAGACGTTGAACTTCCTCAATCACCTGGCGCTGGGTCGACTGACAAACGCCTTCCGGGCTCCCGACGTAGTGGACAGCATCGCCTTTTGACTGAAACTGCACGCCTTGGAAACGTGATGGCAAGAATCCTGCCGACCATTGACGCGAAGAAATGGGTTGATCCGGAAAATCTCCGCGTGAAACCATGACCACGTAGCCGGGTAATTCTTGAGTCTCTGTTCCCAAACCATAGAGCAACCAAGATCCCATACTGGGGCGACCTTTGAGGATCGAACCGGAGTTCATGAAAGCATGTGCAGGATCGTGGTTGATCTGCTCCGTAACCATCGAGCGAATCACACAAATATCATCAGAGACCGATCCGATATGCGGAAATAAATCGGAAATCTCGATGCCTGCTTTGCCGTATTTTTTGAAGCCGGTGAACGAACCGCGTGCGATGAGTTTGTGCCCTTGGAGCTGGGCAAGCTGCTGCCCCTTGGTAAACGATTCCGGAAATTCTTTGCCATCAAGTCGATTGAGCTCGGGCTTGGGATCGAATGACTCCAAATGTGATGGCCCACCCGCCATGCAAAGATGGATGACGCGCTTGGCCTTTGCAGGAAAATGCAAACCTCCCTGTTCAAAAATCCGCGGCATCGTCATACCCTCCGCAAACTGTGAAAGCGCGATACCACCAAGACCTGCGAAACTTCTTTTCAGGAATGTTCTGCGTGACCAGTCGGTTTGAAGGGCGTTTTGTAGTTCGTGGGCGTTCATGATGATCGGGGAAGAGTGGGTGAGGGAGTGATGGGGTGATTGGGAGATGATTTTTTCGCTGGAGGTAGAGACCAAGATTCCGGGTTAGAGATCATTCGGATAAGCATGCCTAATATGACATCGTATTCTGCATAAAGAAAATGGGCTTTATCTCGATCCAAATATCCGCATTCAACAGCGAATTGAATCCATGTCTGGGTTTCGGCAGCTTCACCTTCTGCGTCTGAAAGTTTCGCGATGAAAGCAGCATGGTATCTTCGCTTTCTCCATGCCTCAGTAATGTTCGCACAAACAGATCTCGATGAGCGACGAATTTGATCTGTTAGTGAATAGCGCTCCTCCGAGGGAAAGCCACGACTTTCACGAAAAATCTCCATAGCTACTGCAAAGCCTTTCTTGAAGACTTCAAGTTCAGTATGACGGTTGATTCTCATAATAATTTCTCCCAATCTCTCTGTCTCTCCCTCACCCTCTCCTCTTCAGAATCTTGTGATCGTTTCGTGAAGGTTGAGGATGACCCGGCAGAGTTGTTGCATCGCATCAACTTTTGGATCCTCTTTGCGGAGTTTTTCTAAAAAGGCGATGAGTTTGCTTGTCTCTTGTGCGCTTGGTTCGCGAGACAATGCCAGCAAATATGCACGTTTGATTTTGTCAGCATCGGAACTGTTAGGAAGTTCGGTATTGAGTCGGGTGGCGAGGGCTTTGGCCGCTTCGACGAATGATGAGTCGTTCAACAACGCGAGCGCTTGTTGCGGCGAATTGGATTGAAAACGATCGACCGCGCATTCCTCGCGAGATGGAGCATCGAAGGCAGCCATCATGGGATGAATGAAGGTTCGCTGCCAATGGACGTAAAGCCCACGGCGGTACTGATCAGAGCCAGTCGATGAAATGTATTTTCGCTCGGGGAAATTGAGGTTCTCCCAGTAATCCATATCTTGGTAAGGAAGAATAGACGGACCACCAATTTCATCGGCACGAAGTAGCCCGGATATAGCGAGAGCATTGTCGCGGACAAACTCGGCATCAAGTCGACGCGCGGATTGCTCGGATAGCAGCCGGTTGTCGGGATCGATTTCCGCGAGTTGCGGATTGCGCGCGGAAACTTGGCGATAGGTTTCTGATGTCACGATAAGGCGCACCATGTGTTTGACGTCCCAGCCGGATTTTTGGAATTCGGCGGCCAGCCAATCGATGAGTTCTGGATGCGATGGCCACTCGCTTTGGTTGCCTAAATCATCGAGAATATTGGAAAGTCCTTTGCCGAAAAATTGTTTCCATAGGCGATTCGAAAAATGGCGGGATGGAAGCGGATTTTCGGGAGCGAGTAACCAATTCGCAAGATCCAAACGATTCAGGCGTTTTTCGGATGGGGGCAAATGTTTCGCGAGAAAAGCTGGGAAGGCTGGCTCAACTTTCTCTCCGGGATTCATCCAGTCACCACGCGGAAGCATGTGACCTTGTGGAATTTGATCTGGCGGTAGAGTTTGCGCGATCATCGAATGTGCGTAGCCTGCATGAGAGGAGAGCATCTTTTCACGCGCTTTTTTGTAATCGGCTGGAAGTTTATCGTCCGGCGTGGTAGCAATCAGGAATGCAGCCTCTATTAACGGGTGCAATAGATTCTTGGTTTTGAATGCGGAAGCGAGCGCTGGAGTTAACGCGTCTTTCTCACTTGGAACCGGATCGGCGAATGGAGTCACGCTGAGACGAAATTTTCCGATATCTGCCGACGCGATGGTGAGCGTGAGCGTGCTATTTTCAGCGGGGGGAACCGATTGTTTCAAATGGTAATGAGCGTGGTGTGGGAGGCTTGTAGCATCCGATGGCTCTTCAAAAATGGCAGGAGCGGATTGCCAGTTTTCTTCTAACAGGGGTGATTGATAGCCATTTGAATATTTTGCAGGCGTGCGACGGTCGGCTTGTTGATAGGAAAATGCGAGTTTTTCACTGTTGATCAAGAAAGTTGGCGTGAGAGTGAACTTGCCATTTGCGCTTCGACCGATGCGGTTCTGATTCGCTGCATCTGGTAATACTTCTAAGCGTAGGGTTTTCACGGAGACACCAGCAGGCATGGCGTAGCTAACGGTGATAGTTTCCTTTCCCGCGGATAAGCCGGAGATAAGAATGGTTCCATCTGTTGATTGGCTTGGCGGATTTGGAGAACTGCTGCGACTGACGTTCGTTGCTTTCAAGGGAAGCCAGCCGCTGGGATTTGCTTGATAAAAAGCAGCGGTGGATTGACGCCATGCCTCAATGGCAGAGGGATCATATACCATCCCTTTCACGGCAGCCAATGAAGCCTCGCGGGCGTCATCGAGTCGCTCTTGTGTCGCGCGGTTCTTCGCAAACAATTCCGGTGGAAATGGAGATTCATTGTTAAATCCAGGAAGGTCTTTGTTGGGCGTATTACCGTAAGTGGTGTAAATGCCCCACTGGCGAACATCATTGAAGAAGGCGGCGAGTGAGTAGAAATCGCGCATCGTGAATGGGTCAAACTTATGATCGTGGCATTCCGCGCAACCAGTTGTTAGACCAAGCCATGCTCCACCGATGGCACGAACGCGGTCGCCGGCGTATTTCGCGAGGTATTCCTTTTCCTGAGCACCTCCTTCGCGAGTCATGAGGTTGAGACGGAGAAATCCAGTGGCTATTTTTTGTTCCTCGGTGGCGTTAGGCATGAGATCGCCTGCGAGTTGCTCGCGGGTGAATTGATCGAAACGTTTGTTAGAATTGAAGGAATCGATCACATAATCGCGGAACGGGAAAATGCGGGAGTTTTGGTCACCATGATAACCCACGGTGTCAGCATAACGAACGGCATCTAACCAGGTGAGAGCCATGCGCTCGCCGTAACTTAGGGATGCGAGGAGGCGGTCGACCTGTTTTTCGTAGGCGTCGGGTGATTCGTCGGCGAGGAAGGTTTGGAGCTCCTCCGGAGTCGGTGGCAAGCCAGTGAGGTCGAGAGAAAGACGGCGCAAAAGAGTGGCTTTTTCGGCGGGGGGTGAGGATTTCAGCCCGTGTTTCGCGAGGTTAGAGCGGATGAAGGCATCGATGGGATGTTTCGAGTCCGTTTTGGGGATAGCTGGTTTTGAGATCGAAGCGAATGCCCAATGCTCTTGATATTTCGCACCCTGCTCGATCCAACGGGTGATGAGTTGTTTTTCCTGATTGGAAAGAGGCTTGTGAAAGTCTGGCGGCGGCATGATGTCGTCCTCATCCGTGGTCATAATGCGCTGCCAGACGACGCTATCCTTGGGATTCCCGGGTATGATCGCGTGTTTTTTCTTATCGCTCTCCAGAGTTGCATAGGCACCCTCTGAGGTGTCGAGGCGGAGATTTTCCTCACGAGTGGTGGAGTCGAAGCCGTGGCAGGAGAAACATTTATCCGAGAGGAT
>Ga0315904_10003918_pt1 | contig 21546 bp, 14 predicted proteins | sample LakEriMetagenome_6_FD_203529 | JGI IMG/M metagenome (GOLD analysis project Ga0315904, IMG submission 203529) | Freshwater fungal communities from buoy surface, Lake Erie, Ohio, United States - Buoy 12 MA120 | ecosystem: Environmental > Aquatic > Freshwater > Lake | place: USA: Lake Erie, Ohio...
TCACCGCCTACCAGAACGTCGCCGACGCCGGCGAGAACGTGACCCGCGAGGCGGCGGCGCTCTCGGCGCTGTACGAGGACGTCTCCCGCTACCGCGAGCCCTTCGGCCAGAACCTCCGCTGGCTCCTGCGGGACTACACCCGCTATGTGATCAACTACGCCTGGCCCCTGCAGCAACGCGGCATCACGCCGGAGGAGGGCACGATCCGCGCCGAGGCCTTCCACGAGAAGCTGCTCGAGTTCCAGCCGCAGACGCCCGCCGAGGAGATCGTCCACGCCGAGGCCCTGCGGCAGTTCAACAACTTCCTCGAGTGCCGGCGGATGCGGCTGTTCTCCGTCCACTCGTCGCTGCCTTCCACGATGTGGTACGTGATGCTCCTGGGCGCGGTGCTCAACATGGCGATCTGCTGGCTGTTCGACATGCGGTTCATCACCCAGCTCGTCCTCGGCGGCATCCTCGCCGCCTACCTGGGCGTGATGATGCACCTGATCTTCGACATGAACCAGCCGTTCCGCGGCGACGTGAGCATCTCCGCCGAGGCGTTCGAGGTCCTCTACAAGCGGATGAACGAGCAATGACGCCTTCCCAGCCAGGCCGCGCCGGAGACGGGCGGATCGGCCGCCGGGCCGCGGTCGCGCGGGGCGCGGCCGCCACGCTCGCCGCCGCGCGGGCCCTCGCCCCGGGCGTGTTCGTGGGCTGCTCGCTGGGGGTGCCGCGGCAGGGCGAGGTGACGCTCGGCCTGCTCCACTCGCAGACCGGGCCGCTGGCGATCAGCGCCACGTCGCTCCGCGACGTCGAGATCCACGCGGTGGAGCGGATCAACGCGGCCGGCGGCATCCTCGGCCGCAGGGTCGTGATGCGGGCCCCCGACCCCCGCTCCCGACCCGAGCTGTTCGTGAAGCGGGCCCGGCAGCTGCTCGAGGCCGAGGTGGTGGCCGTCTTCGGCTGCTGGACGAGCGTCAGCCGCAAGGCCGTGCTGCCGATCTTCGAGGCGGCGAAGAAGCTGCTCTTCTATTCGGTGCAGTACGAGGGCAACGAGGCGTCGCCCTCCTGCGTCTACGGCGGGACGCTCCCCAACCAGCAGATCCTCCCCGCCCTCGACTGGCTGCTCGGCCCGGCGGGCGGCGACAGGAAGAAGGCCTTTCTCGTCGGCTCCGACTACGTGTTCCCGCGGACGGCGAACTTCATCGCCAAGAAATACCTCAAGTCGCGGGGCCTGAAGCCGGTCGGCGAGGCCTACCTGCCGCTCGGCGACCGCGACTTCTCCGGGATCGTGAAGCAGATCCAGGCCAGCGGCGCCGACTGCGTGCTCAACACCGTCAACGGCGACTCGAACCTCGGCCTGTTCGCGGCGCTGGCGGCGGCGAAGGTCGATCCGGCCCGGGTGCCGGTGATGTCCACGAGCATCGCCGAGGACGAACTGCGGAGCCTGCTGCCGGCGCAGGTGCAGGGGCACCTCGCCGCCGCGTGCTATTTCCAGAGCCTCGACACGCCGGCCAACCGGGAATGGGTGCAGGGCTTCCGCGACGCCTTCGGCTTCGACCGCGTGACCGGCGACCCGATGGAGCCCGACTGGTGCCTGCTGCACCTCTGGAAACAGGCGGTGGAGAAGGCCGGGTCGTTCGACACCGAGGCGGTGCGGCAGGCGTTCCGCGACGGCCTGGAGTTCGCCGGTCCGGGCGGCACCGTGCGGCTGGACCCCAAGACCCAGCACACGACGAAGCGGTTCCTCGTCGGGCGGATCCGCGGCGACCGGCAGTTCGACATCGTCCACCAGTCGCCCGCCCCGATCGATCCGGACCCGTTTCCCGAGATCGCCTTCCCGGGCTGGAGCGTCGATTGGACGAAGGACGGCATCACCCGCGGCCCGGAGGTGGACATCGATGGCCCGGTTTGAGGTCGAGTCGAGCGAGGGGATGCGGTGGGTGCGGGTCGATCTCGACGACGACGACGTCCGCACCGAGCGCGGGGCGCTCAACCACATGCAGGGCGCGATCGCGATGGACGTCCCCTTCCCCACGCTCAAGACCTGGTGGGTGTCGCTGTTCTCCGACGAGTCGCCGCTGCGGCCGCGGTACCAGGGCACGGGGAGCGTGTGGCTCGACTCGACCCTCGGCGGCTACCACCTGATGCGGATCAGGCCGGGCGAGCGGTGGATCCTCGACGGCAAGTGCTTCTGGGCCAGCGACGGCGAGGTGCAGCTCTCGGTGCACCGCGAGGCGATGTGGACGAGCTGGTGGGCCGACCAGGGCCTGTTGTGGTACAAGACCGCGCTCAAGGGGGAGGGGCAGGTGGTGCTCGCCGTGGACGGCCCGGTCGAGGAGGTGACGCTCGACGACGACCGGCTGGTGACCGACGGCGCGTTCGTGATCGCCCGCACGGCCGGCATCCGCCTGCGGATGCGGCGGCCCGCCCGGTCGTTCATCAGCTACTGGCTCTCCGGGCAGAGGCTCGCCTACTCCTACGAGGGCACCGGGAAGCTGCTGTTGTGCACCGTGCCCTACTGGCGGCAGCGGATGCAGCGGGAGCGGAACGCGGATGCGATGTACGCCTGACGGCGGAGGGGCCGCGCGCGGGCTGGGGGCCGCGGGGGCGGCCCTGGTGGTCGCCGCGCAAGCTCTCGCGGCGGCCGCCTGCCCGTTTTGCGGCGTGGTGGACCGCCCGCTCGCCGAGCGCCGCGACGCGGCGGTCGTGACGGCCATCGGGGTGTCGGCCGGGCCGGCGGCCCGGGACTCGGCCGGCCTGCTCGGGCAGCCGTTCACGCTCGGGCAGGCGATCCGCGGCCGGGCCACGGCCGGCGACGTGGTGGCCGCGCGGGTGCCGGGGCCGGTGGCCGGCACGGCGGTCCTCTTCGGGGACGCTGCCGGGTGGGAGGCCGTGGCCGCCGACGAGCCGCTCCTGGCCCACGTGGCCGCGGCGCCCGACACGACCGGGCCGGCCGCCAGGCGGCTGGCCTGGTTCGCGGCCCGGCTCGAGCACCCCGATCCGGCGATCGCGGCCGACGCGTTCGCGGAGTTCGGCATCGCGCCCTTCGCGGCCGTGCGCGACGCGGCCGCCGCCTTCGACCCGGAGAAGCTTCGCCGCTGGATCGAGGATCCGGGGATCGACCAGCGGCGGCGCGGGTTCTACGGCCTGGCGCTGGGGATGGTCGCGGCGGCCGCCGCGGACGGCGAGCATCGCCGGCAGTGCGTCGCGGCCCTGCGACGGGCGGTCGATGCGCCCGGCAGCGACCTCCGCGCGGGCTTCGACGGGCTGCTCGCGGGGCTGGTCGTCGCCGAGGCGGCCGCGGGGCTCGACCACCTCGCCGCCCGGGGCCTGTTCGCCCGCGACACGCGGGCCGGCGACGCCCGGCACGCGCTGGCCGTGCTGCGGTTCGCCTGGGAGAACCTCGCCGACACCGTGCCCCGCGACCGGGTGGCCGCCGCCACCGCCCGGCTCCTGGCCAACCCCGCCGTCGCGGCCGACGCGGCGATCGACCTGGCCCGCTATGGCGACTGGTCGGCCGTGGACGAGGTCGCCGGCCTCTGGCACGCCCTCGGCCGCGACGATCCGCTCGTGCGGCGGGCCGTCGCCGGCTACCTCTCCGCCTGCCCGCTGCCGGCCGCCGCCGCCCATCTGGCGCGGCTGCGGGAAGCCGACCCCGACCGGCTGCGGGCGGCCCTGGAGGCGGCCGTCGGGCCGCGATAGTCTGTCCGGCGGCCCGCCGGACGCGTCGAAAAGCGGTTTTTCCCGAAAAAATCCCGGTTCGGCCGCCCGGTTGCATCCGTTCGGCGACCAGGTGCGAATCCATCGTCAGTGGGCCATACTTCCAGAGCCCTCCGAATCCCCGTCCCCCCGCCGGCCGCCAGCCGGCTCCCCAATCCCCCTCCGCAAGGAATTTCCATGGCCACCGCCTCGACTCCCGACCGCGCCGCCAAGCTCAACGACGACGACGTCGCCGCCCTCGACCGCCTGCGAGCCGTCTACCAGCGGCTCCGGCAGGAACTCGGCCGCGTGATCATCGGCCAGGAGGAGACGGTCGAGCGGCTCACGATCTGCCTCTTCGCCCGCGGCCACGCGCTTTTGATGGGCGTGCCGGGCCTGGCCAAGACGCTCTTGGTCAGCAAGCTCGCCGAGACGGTGTCGTTGAAGTTCAGCCGCATCCAGTTCACGCCGGATCTCATGCCGATGGACATCACCGGCACCGACATCCTCCAGGAGACGGCCGACGGCCGCCGCGAGTTCCACTTCGTGCCCGGCCCGGTGTTCGCCAACATCGTGCTCGCCGACGAGATCAACCGCGCCCCGCCGAAGACGCAGGCCGCGATGCTCGAGGCGATGCAGGAGCACAAGGTCACGGTCGTGGGCAAGACCTCGCGGCTCGAACCGCCGTTCTTCGTGCTCGCCACGCAGAACCCCGTCGAGCAGGAGGGCACCTATCCGCTGCCCGAGGCCCAGCTCGACCGCTTCATGTTCCTCATCGAGCTCGACTACCCGAACGAGGAGGAGGAGGTGACGATCGCCCGCAGCACCACGGGCGACTCGATCCCGTCCCTGGAGCACGTGCTCACGGCGGCCGAGATCATCGACTACCAGCACCTCGTCCGCCGCGTGCCGGTGCCCGACCACATCTACCAGTTCGCCGCCAAGCTCGTCCGCAAGACGCGGCCGCGCGGCGAGACGGCGCCGGCCTGGCTCAAGCCGCTGGTGTCGTGGGGCGCGGGGCCGCGGGCCGTGCAGAACCTGATCCTCGCGGCCAAGTCGCGGGCGGCGCTCTCCGGCAGCTACATGGTCAGGCTCGAGGACATCGAGGCCGTGGCGGCCCCGGTGCTCACCCACCGGCTGATCACCACGTTCGCCGCCCAGGCCGAGGGCATCGACGCCAAGCAGATCGTCAGTCGGCTGGTGAAGGAAACGGTCGAGGAGCAGGTTTGAGCCGCGATCCGCGAGTCGGGAGCCGCTCCCGCCCCGCACGCATGCCCGGAGCGAGCCGATGATCACCGACCGTCAGCCCCGTAGTTTCCTCGAGCCCACCGTGCTGTCGCGGCTGGCCGGGGTGCCGCTCATGGCCCGCCGGCCGATGGTCGGCAACGTCTCGGGCCGGCACACGAGCCCCCACCGCGGCTCGAGCGTCGAGTTCGCGGAGTACCGCAAGTACGTCCCCGGCGACGACCTGCGGCGGCTCGACTGGCGGGCCTTCGGCCGCTCCGACCGGTTCTATGTCAAGGAGTACGAGGCCGACACGAACCTCCGGCTGTGCGTCGTGCTCGACACCTCGGGGTCGATGAACTTCTCCGCCGAGGGGCGGCTCTCGAAGATCGACTACGCCCGGCGGGTGTGCGCGGCGCTCGGCTACCTCGCCTCCCAGCAGGGCGACGCGGTGGGCATCTCCTGCGTCGCCGACGGCATCGTCAAGACGCTGCCGCCGCGGCGCAGCCCGGCCCACCTGCGGCTGGTGTTCGACGTCCTGGAGGAGGCGAAGCCGGCGGGGCCGACGCGGCTGCCGGAGGTGCTGCACGAGCTCGCCGAGACGATCCGCCAGCGGGCGCTGGTGGTGATCGTGTCGGACCTGTTCGTGCAGCCCGAGGTGCTGTCCTCGAGCTTCGAGCACCTCCGGTTCCGCCGCCACGACGTGGCCGTGTTCCACCTGCTCGATCCGCTGGAGATCGGCTTCAAGTTCCAGCGGCCCACCCGGTTCCTCGACATGGAGGGGGGCGGCTCGATCTTCGCCGATCCCGTGGACATCGCCGACCGCTACCACCAGGCGGTGACCAAGTATCTCGAGGACATGAAGCAGGTGGTGCTGGAGAGCGGCATCGACTACTCGCGGGTGCTCACCGACGAGAGCTACGAGCAGGTGCTGGCCCGGTTCCTCGTGGGCCGCGCCACCGGGAGGGGCCTGCGATGACGTTCCTCCAGCCATTGGTGCTCGCGGCCCTGCCGCTGGTCAGCCTGCCGATCATCATCCACCTCATCAACCAGCGTCGCTTCCAGACGATGCCCTGGGCGGCGATGATGTTCCTGCTCTCCGCCCGGGCCATGTCGCGGGGCTACTCGCGGCTGCGGAACTGGCTGATCATGGCATTGCGGATGCTGGCGGTGGCCGCCGTGATCTTCGCGGTGGGCCGGCCGCTGTCGCGGGGCTGGCTGGCCCTGGCCGGCGGCGCCCGGCCCGACACGGCGATCGTGATCCTCGACCGCTCCCCGTCGATGCAGCAGCGGAGCGCCGCCGCCGCCGACACGAAGCTCGACACCGGCAGGCGGCAGCTGGTGGAGTCGCTGCGGACGCTCGGCGCGTCCCGCTGCGTGCTGATCACCGACCCGGGGCAGAAGCCGCTGGAGCTCGACGGGCCGGACGCCATCGCCGACCTGCCCGGCGCGGGCCCCGCGGCGGTGCCGGCCGACATGCCGCTTTTGCTCCAGTCTGCCTACGACTACGTCAAGGAGAACTCCACGGGCCTGACGGAGATCTGGATCTGCTCCGACCAGCGGACCAACGACTGGTCGCCCGAGAGCGGCGTCTGGGCCAGCATCCGCGACGCCTTCTCCAAGCTGCCGCAGCAGGTCCGCTTCCAGCTGCTCTCCTACGCCGAGCCGGCCGTCGGCGATGCCGCGGTGCGGGTCACGGCGGCGAAGACGCAGCGGCGGCAGGACGCGCACGAACTGCTCGTCACCGTCGTGGTCTCGCGGTTGGAGGAGGGTGAGCGGGCGGTCGTGCCGCTGAAGTTCGAGATCGGCGGCGTCGCCTCGACGGTCGACCTCGAGCTCGTGGGCCGCGAGGCGGTGCTCAAGAACCACTCGATCCCGCTGGAGCGGGCGGCGGGCTCCCGGGGCTTTGGCAAGGTGTCGATCCCCGCCGACGCCAACGCCGCCGACAACGAGTTCTACTTCGTGTTCGACCAGCCGGCGGCCCGCACCGCGGTCGTCGTGGCCGAGGACGCGGCGTCGCGGCGCTGGCTGCAATTGCTCGCCGGGATCCCGCCGGAGAAGGAGCAGCAGGCCACGGTCGAGGTCGTGGAGCCGGCGGCGTTCGCCACGGCCGAGCTCGACGAGGCCGCGATCCTCCTCTGGCAGGGGCCGCTGCCGACGGGGAAGGCCGCCGAACGGGTCGAGGCCTTCGTCGCCCGCGGCGGCCAGGTGGTCTTCTTCCCGCCCGAGGGCCCGACGACCGACGCCTTCGCGGGCGTGCACTGGACGGAGTGGACGAGCCACAGGCAGGGCGTGAAGCCCGTCAGCTGGCGGACCGACCAGGATCTGCTCGCCAACACGGCGGCCGGCTCGGCCCTGCCGGTGGGCGAACTGCAGGTGTTCCGGGCCTGCGGCCTCGCGGGCGACCAGGTGCCCCTGGCGTCGCTCCCCGACTCCGTGCCGCTCATCGTGCGCGTGCCCGACACCGCCGGTGGCATCTACTTCTGCGCCACCACGCCGAAGGGCGGCGACTCGACCTTCGCCAGTCAGGGCGTGGTGCTCTACGCCCTGGTGCAGCGGGCGATCGACCGCGGCACGGCCGGGCTGGGCAAGGCGCGGCAGCTCGACGCCGGCCCGGCGGCCGACCTGCTCTCCGGCAGGGGCGTGGACTGGAACCGCGTGGCGGGACCTTCCGACTCGCTGTCGACGGAGATCGGCCGGCACGCCGGCGTGTACGCGGCCGAGGAGCGGCTGGCGGCCGTCAACCGGCCGGCCGCCGAGGACGCCGGCCGGATCGCGGCCAACGACCGCATCGACGGGCTGTTCCGCGACCTCACCTTCGCGCGGATCACCGGCGTGGCCGGCAGCACCGACAGCCTGGTGCAGGAAATCTGGCGGGCGTTCCTGATCGCGATGGTGCTGGCGCTGGTCGCCGAGGGCCTGCTCTGCCTGCCGCGGCCGGCCGCGGCCGAGCGATCCCCCCTGGCCGGCATGCGGCCCATGGAGTCCGCGGCATGACCGACTTCGAAGGCTTCCGCTTCTTCACGACGCCGTGGACCCTCGGCCTCTCCCTGGGGCTGGTCGCCGTGACCGCGGCGATCTGCTTCTGGGCCTGGAAGCGGAGCGGCTACGCCGCGGGCCAGGGGCTGCTCGAGCTGTTGCGGCTGGCGATCGTCGGGCTCGTGGCCGTGCTGCTCAACCAGCCGGAGTGGGTGCAGGAGTATCGGCCCAAGGACAAGCCCGCGATCGCGGTGCTCCACGACGCCTCGCGGAGCATGGACACGCAGGACGTGCTCCTGCCCGGGGCGGGCGGCGGCGCGCGGACCAGGCGGGACGCCGTCGCCGAGCTGGCGACCAGCGAGTTCTGGAAGCCGCTCGCGGAACGGTTCCAGGTGGAGGTCATCCCCTTCTCGCCGGCGCCGGACGCCGAGGGCAGCGACTACGGCCAGCCGCTGGCCGCCGCCATCGAGCGGTTCGCGAACCTCCGCAGCGTCGTGCTCGTGGGCGACGGCGACTGGAACAAGGGCCCGGCCCCGTCGGAGGCGGCCCAGGCGCTGCGGATCGCCGGCGTGCCGGTGGTGGCGGTGGCCGTGGGCAGCGAGACCAGGCTCCCCGACGTGGAGTTCATGAGCCTCGACTGCCCGACGGTGGGCGTCGTCGGCAAGCCGGTCCGCGTGCCCTTCACCCTCCACTCGTCGCTGCCCACGGAGCGGGTGGCGGTGGTCGATTTCAAGGCCTCCAATGGCGAGACGCTCCGCAAGGAGGTCCGCCTGCCGGCGATGGGCACCGTCACCGACTGGGTGTATTGGACGCCGCGGGACGTGGGCGACTACACGGTCACCGTCACGGTGCCGAAGCAGGACGGCGAGCTGCTCCCCGACAACAACTCGCGGACCGCGCCGATCGGCGTCCGGCAGGAGAAGCTCAAGGTGCTCGTCGTGGAGGGCATCCCGCGGTGGGAATACCGCTACCTCCGCAACGCCCTGTCCCGCGATCCCGGCGTGGACGTCACCTGCCTGCTCTTCCAGCCGGGCCTCTCCAAGCGGGGCGGCGGCAACAAGGACTACATCCAGAAGTTTCCCTCCACCCGCGACGCCCTGTCGCAGTTCGACGTGGTGTTCCTCGGCGACGTGGGCGTGGCCCCGGACCAGCTCACCGAGGAGGACTGCCGGCTGCTCAAGGGGCTCGTGGAGTTCCAGGCCAGCGGGCTGGTCTTCATCCCCGGCTGGCGGGGCGAGCAGGCGTCGCTCGTGGGGACGCCGCTCGAGGACCTCTGCCCGGTGGTGATCGACGCGGTCCGCAAGGACGGCAACACCAGCGACGGCCCGCGGAAGATGGTGCTCACCGAGGCGGGCCGCAAGAGCCTGCTCACCAAGCTCGCCGACCAGGGCGCTGAGAACCTCGCCGTCTGGGAGAGCCTGCCGGGTGTGCAGTGGTACGGTCCGGTGCTCCGGGCCAAGGCGGGCAGCGAGGTGCTCGCGGTCCACGAGGACGCCGCCAACGAATACGGCCGCATCCCCCTGCTCGTGACCCGCACCTACGGCGCCGGCAAGGTGCTCTACATGGCCACCGACGGCGCCTGGCGGTGGCGGAAGGGCGTCGAGGACAAGTACCACTACCGGTTCTGGGGCCAGGTCGTCCGCTGGATGGCCTACCGGCGGAACATGGCCAAGGGGGAGCGGATGAGCCTCTCCTTCGCGCCGGAGCAGCCGCAGCTCGGGCAGACGCTGTCGCTCGACTCGCGGGTGGCCGAGCGGAGCGGCGAGCCGCTCTCGCGGGGCGACGTCGCCGCCCGGATCACGGCCCCGTCGGGCGCGGTGGAGACGGTGCGGTTCGTGCCGCCGGCGGGCGAGGGCGAATGGGGCGTGTTCGCGTCGAGCTTCACGCCCCGCGAGCCGGGCAAGCACGAGGTGCAGCTGTCGTGCAAGCAGACGGGCGACACGCTCGACGCCTCCTTCTTCGTCCAAGGACAGGCGGCGGAGGGCATCGGCCGGGCGGCCCGGCCCGAGGTGCTCGCCGAGATCGCGCAGGTCACGAAGGGCCGGCTCGTGCCGCCGAACGAGATCGCGTCGATCATCGAATCGCTGTCCAAGCTGCCGGAGCCGCCGCCGAGCGTGCGGCGGCTGCAACTCTGGAGCCACCCGGCGGTGGCGCTGTCGATCGTGGGTTTGCTGGGTCTGTTCTGGGTGCTGCGGAAGCGTCAGGGGCTGGTCTGATTCATCCTGTGGAAGAGAAGGGGCGACCATCATGAGCACGGCGACGTTTGACGGCGGGTCGGAGCGGGGCATTTCGTTGCCCGCGGACCTGGAGCGGCGGCTGCACGCCTTCCGGCGTCTGGTGTGGCGTGTGAAGGCGGTCGAGGCGGTGTGCGGGGCGTTGTTCGGCTTCCTGCTGGGCTACGCGGTGCTGTTCGGCCTGGACCGGGTGATGGAGACGCCGCAGTGGGTGCGGCTGGCGGTGTTCGCGGCGGCGGTGTCGAGCTGCGCGGTGGTGCCGCTGGCGTTCCACCGGTGGATCTGGAATCACCGGGCGTTGGAGCAGGTGGCGCGGCTGATCGCGCGGCGGTATCCGAGCATGGGCGACCAGCTGCTGGGCATCATCGAGATCGTGCGGGAGTTTTCGTCGGGCCGTGCGGGCTCGGCGGCGGGCCGGTCGCGGGCGTTGTGCGAGGCGGCGGTGGGTCAGGTGGCGGCGCAGTCGGCGCGGTACGACTTCGCGGCGGCTGTGCCGCACGCGCGGCATCGGCTGTGGATGGGCCTGGCGGCGTTGCCGGTGGCGGCGGCGGTGGCGGCGGCGGTGCTGGTTCCGGACGCGGCCACGAACGCCTGGCAGCGGTTCTTGTCGCCGTGGAAGGCGGTGGAGCGGTTCACGTTCACGCGGGTGGGGAAGCTGCCGGCGGAGGTGGTGGTGCCGCACGGCGAGCCGGCGCCGCTGGTGGTCGGCCTGACGGACGAGACGCGGTGGCGTCCCGATGGGGCGCGGGTGCGGCTCGGCGGCCAGAGGCCGCTGTCGGCCGATCTCGAGGAGGGTCGCTACGCGTTCACGCTGCCGCCGCAGCTGCAGGATTCCCAGGCGTCGCTGGCGGTGGGCGATGCCCGGCAGCGGGTGGTGGTGAAGCCGATGTTCCGTCCCGAGATCACGGGTCTGCGGGCGGAGGTGCGGCTGCCTGACTATCTCAAGCGGCCGGCGGTGCTCGAGCAGGACGTGCGTGGCGGCCTGGTGGCGCCGGTGAAGGGGAGCACGGTGACGCTGGCGGCGACGGCCAACCGGGACCTGTCCTCGGCGACGGTGGACGGTGCGGCGGTGGCTCCGCAGGGCGCGACGGTGCGAACGGAGGCGTTGCCGGCGGCCGCGGAACGGCGGGTGTCGATCGAGTGGCAGGACGCGCACGGGCTGGTGGGCGCCAAGCCGCTGGTGGTGGTGGTGGCGCCGCGTGACGACGAGGCTCCGAGCGTGACCACGCTGGACGTGCCGCCGGGCCGGGACATGCTGCTTTCGAGCGACACGCTGCGGTTCAAGGTCGCCGTGCGGGACGACTTCGGTGTCCGGCGGGTGGGGATCGAGTGGGAGGGAATCGCCGAGGACGCGAGCGTCGCCGCGGACAAGGGCGACCGGCTGCTGCAGCAGGGCGGGCCGGAGGCGGATTCGCTGGAGGTGGCGGCGACGTTCTGCCCCGACGCGCTGGGCATCAAGCCGCAGCCGATCGTGCTGCGGGCCTTCGCGGAGGACTACCTGCCCGGCCGCGGGCGGGCCTACTCGCCGCCGATGATGATCTACGTGGTGGACCGGGCGGAGCACGCGCTGATCGTCAACGAGAAGCTCAACCGCTGGCGGGGCCTGGCGAGCGAGGTGCGTGACCGGGAGATGGGGCTGCTCAAGGAGAACGTGGACATCCGGTCGCTGCCGGCCGAGACGCTCGGCAGCGCGGAGGCTCGCGAGCGGATCGAGCGGCAGGCGGACGCCGAGGAGGCCCAGGCCCGGCGGATGGAGCGACTCGTCGAGGAGGGGGCGAAGCTCGTGCAGGAGGCGGTGAAGAATCCGGAGTTCGATCCGCAGACGCTCCAGAAGCTGGCGGAGGACATCAAGACGCTCGCCGACATCGGCGACAATCGGATGCCGAGCGTGGCCGACCTGCTGAAGCAGGCGGCGGCCGCGCGGATGGCGTCGGCCCAGGGCAAGCCGGGCGACAACACGCTGGCCCAGAACGATCCCCGGCCGGGCAAGCCTGGCGAGGGCAAGCCGGGTGAAGGCAAGCCTGGTGAGGGTCAGCCTGGTGAGGGTCAGCCTGGTGAGGGTCAGCCTGGTGAGGGTCAGCCTGGTGAGGGTCAACCTGGTGAGGGTCAGCCTGGTGAAGGCAAGCCAGGTGAAGGCAAGCCAGGCTCGGGGCAATCCGGTGGTAAGCCTTCGCAGGGCGCCGAGGGCAGTCAGCCGGGCGGTCAGGGCGGAGAGCAGCAGCCGAAGGATCCGTCCGATTCCCAGCCGGCGGAGGGCAGCCAGCCGGGCGGCGAGCCCGGGAAGGACGACGTCAAGCAGGTGCCCAAGAACGGCGGCCAGCCGGGCGAACCGGGCGGTGAGTCGGGCCCGCAGTCGCCCAAGGTGGGCGTGGATCAAAACGAGCAGGGCGGCGAGAGCGGCGGCGGCCAGGGCAAGCCCTCGCCGGGCCAGGTGCCGCAGGTCGTCGACAACGAGTCGTCGCTCCAGCCCAAGGATCCGAACGCGAAGCCGCCGGCCGGCGGCGGTGGCGGCGGCGGTGGCCGGCTCGGCCTGCCCACGACGCAGGCCGGCGTGGCGCCTCCGTCGCAGGGCGGCGGCGGTGGCGACGAGCCGCCCGCCGACGAGGAGCCGGTCGAGGATTTGCTCGCCGACGCGATCGAGGCTCAGAAGAAGCTCCTCGAGGAGTTCGCCAAGGTGGCCGACGACCTGGCGGCGGTGATGGCGAACCTCGAGGGCAGCACGTTCGTCAAGCGGTTCAAGCTCGCCTCGCGGCAGCAGAGCACGATCGCGGAGAAGCTCGCGGGGATGACGGCGGCGGCCTTCGGCAAGCCGGACCAGAAGCCGGCCGACGTGAAGAAGTCGATCGGCGAGGTGGCCGAGGTGAACGTCCGTGAGACGGAGAAGGTCTCGAACATCATGGACGACATGCAGGCCTACTTCGAACGGCGGCAGCTGCCGGCCTTCCGCACGGTGCTCGAGGAGATGAAGGGCCTCGACGCGCTGGGCAGCCTGCGGACGCTCTCCGACGACATCAAGAAGGAGGCGGGCATGTCGATCGCCCAGGCCGAGTTCTGGGCCGACACCTTCGACCGGCTGGCCGACGACCTCGTGCCGCCGCCGCAAGGTGGTGGTGGCGGCGGCGGCGGTGGCGGCGGTCAGCAGCGTCCGAGCGTGCCGCCGGAGGTGGTGCTCGAGGCGATGCAGATCCTGGAGGCCGAGGTCAATCTCCGCGAGGAGACGCGGGTCGGCGAGCAGACGAAGCCGGGCGTGACGGCGGAGGAGCATGCCGCGACCGGAAAGAAGCTCGGCGAGCAGCAGGACGACCTGGCCGACCGGATCGTCCGCCTCGTGGACCGCCTCCTCGAGGAGGAGGACGGCGAGCAGGCCTATGCCGACGAGATCAAGCTCTTCGAGAACGTCGAGGAGGTGATGGCCGAGGCGGCGGACATGCTGCGGACGCCCGACACCGGCGCGAAGACGATCGCCGCTGAGACGGAGGTGATCGAGCTGTTGCTCGAGTCGCGTTCGGCCGGTGGCGGTGGCGGCGGTGGTGGTGGTGGCGGCGGCGGCGGTGGTGGCCAGCCTGGTGGCCCGGGCGGCGGCGGGGGCACGAGCCCCGGCGGCGGCGGCACCGGCACGACCAGCGCCCTGGCCGAGGTTCTCGCCGGCCGTGGCAACAAGACGAAGGGCGGCAGCGAGAACGTCGAGAGGAATCTGGGCACGGGCCAGTCGGGCCGCGTCCTGCCCGAGGAGTTCCGCGCGGGGCTCGACGAGTACTTCAACCAGTTCGAGAAGGAGCGGCGATGAGCGGATCGTCTGTCGCTGCGAATCGTTCCGCCGCGGGCCGCGGCGGCCGGCTGGGCCACGCAGTGGTGGTCGTGGGGCTGGTCTTGGCGTCGGCGCCCGCCGCGATCGCCCAGGTGGCTGTGCAGCTCCAGCTCCAGCAGATGGTCGCCCCGCAGATGCAGATGATCGACCCGATCGGGCCCCAGGCCGACGGCGGGGGCGACGCGATCGGCGATCCCTGGTGGGACGAGGCCGAGGCCAAGCGGCCGGCCGCGGCACCGGTCGCCGGGGAGCCGGAGCAGGTTGACGAGCCCGAAGGGCCGGCCGATGCGGCGGAGATGGCGAGACAGCATCTCCAGGCGCAGGCGGAGGGATTCGCCCAGACCCTGCGGCAGCAGGCTCTGGGCGTCCTGCGGCGCGAGTTGTCGCTCGTGCGGCAGACCTGCCCGTCGCTCGAGCGGCAGCAGCGGGCCATCGTGCTCGAGGCCGGCCGCGGGGCGATCGACCGTTCCGTCGAGGAGCAGTTTCAGGCGGTGCTCGGCGGACGGTTGCGGCCGGGCGGGGCCGGCCGGCGACCGCCGGGGAAGCCGACCGACACGGAAAAGGCCATCCGCGACGCGGTGCTCGCCTCCGCCAAGGCCAACGCCACCGATGCGGAAGCGGCGGCCTACGAGGCGGAGCATCGTTTGCGGGAGGAGCGCCGCAAGGCGGCCGTCGTGGCGGCGCTCGTGGCGGAGGTGGATCGCGAAGCGTACCTCGACGATGCCGAGAGGCAGGCGCTCGGGAAAACGCTCACCGAGTCGTACCGTGACCGCTGGCGGCCGGCCGTCGCCAGGCTCGAGCAGGGCATGGCGGTGTCGGACGAGCGCAACACGCCGGGCTTGGAGCGGTGCGTGGAAAAGGCGCTCGGCAAGCCGCGGAAGGCCGAGTGGATCGCGGCCCGCGACGAGGCCCGCAAGCTGGCGGGGCAGGCAGGGATGGCGAGCCACGCGATCATCGAACAAGACGTTCCGGGCGTCCGCCGCGTGATCCGCAGGGAGGTCAGGGTCAACGACAAGGTGCTGCAGCTGCAAGTCGGAGTGGGCGTGGCGGAAGCCGAGGCCCCGCCGCCGCCGGCCGAGGACGCCCCCGAGGAGGAGACCAAATGAGCCTGCTTGCGCGTCGTCGCGTGACGACGGCCCTCGTCGGCCTGGCCCTCGGCGGCCAACTCGCCGGCCGCGCTTCTGGCGACGACACCGTCGTGGACGAGCAGCCGGCGCCCGGCGTGAACATGCCCTGGGCCGGGGGCATGCCGTCGGTCGATCTGGGGCAGATGTTCGACGGCCAGGTCTTCACGAATGCCTGGGGGCACTTCATCCCGGAGCAGGCGGAGGGCCAGCCGGCTCCCGACAACGGGGCCGAGGTCCTGCGGCGGCTGGAGCCGGTCCGGCGGCGGGCGGAGGCGCGGATCGCCCGCGTGGATCGGATCGTGGGCCTCTCCGAGCAGCAGAAGAAGAAGCTCACGGTGGCCATGGAATCGGACCTGCGGCGACTCGCCGACGCGATCACCGAGGCCCGCGCCCGGCACGTCGGCCGCACCATCAAGATGGATCCCCGTCACGGAGGCTTCGACGAGGCGGGCCAGCAGGCGGTGAACCAGGCCCAGCAGGATGCCTTGCGTTGCCGGCAGCTTCTCCAGTCCGCCGGCGGCCCCGAGTCGCTCTTGGCGAAGGTGCTGCTGGGCACGCTCGACGAGCCGCAGGCGAAAAAATATTCATCCGTGATGCAGGGCCGGGCCGCCTGCCGCTGGCAGGCCGTGGTGACAGCCGGGCTCGCGGCCATCGACGAACAGGCCGGCTTCACCCAGAAGCAGCACGACGCCGTCGTGGCGCTGCTCTCGGCCGCGCCGCCGGCGGAGGACGATTCGCAGGGCCCCGAACAGGCGGGAATGCCGGCCGCGATGCGGGTGGCCGAGCGGCTGGTGGCCCTCGACGGCGACCCGCTCGCGGCCATCCTCGATCCGCGGCAGCGGCAGGTGGTGGCGGGGGTCGCGACCGGCCAGATCAACCAGATGGGGGCGCCATTCGGGGCTGGGGAGTTCCCTGGCGGCATGGGCATGGGCATGGGGGGCGGGTTCTTCCGCATCGAGCCATGATGTCGCGGCGCTTGATGATCGTCTGCCTGATCGCGTCGCTCGCGGCCCCGGCCCGGGCGGAGGGTCCGCTCGTGAAGTACGGCGATCCCGTGCCGCGGGACGTGCGGGAGATGTACGACGCCGGCCTGCGGTATCTCCTCAAGACGCAGGATGCCGACGGCGCGTGGAAGGACGGCCAGGCCGGCGCGGGCGTGACCGGCATGGCGATGATGGTGCTGCTCGCCTCCGGCGAGGACCCGAACTTCGGCCCCTACCGGGTGCCGATCCGCAAGGCGCTGCGGAACATGATCGGCCAGCAGGACGCCGGCACCGGCTTCTTCGGCGGCCAGCACGGCGGCGGTCACGACAGCATGTACCAGCACGGCTTCGCGATGCTGGCCTTGGCCGAGGCCTACGGCGTGGTGGACGACCGCGGCCTGTGGACGGAGCCGGGCGCGGAGAAGTCGGGCCCGGGCTCCGGTCGGTCCATCGGCAAGGCGCTGGAGCTCGCCGTCCGCCGGGCCGTGTCGAGCGCCAAGCAGAACCCCACCGGCGGCTGGCGGTACGGGCCCGACGCCAAGGACGCCGACACCTCCGTCAGCGGCGCGGTGATGATGGGGCTGTTGGCGGCGCGGAACGCCGGCATCGAGGTGCCCGACGAGACCATCGACCGGGCGATCAAGTATTTCGTGACCATGACCGGCGGCAACGGGCAGGTGGGCTACTCCGGCGGCGCCGGCGGCGGCAGCGACGCGGTGACGAGCATCGGCGTGCTCGTCTACTCGATCGCCCGCCGGCAGGAGCTGCCGCAGTACAAGGCGGCGAGCAAGTATCTCGTCGCCCGCAGCCGCGGCGGCGATCAGCCGGGCATGGACGGCTATCCCGGCTACACCGACTACTACCGTGCCCAGGCCCTCTTCCAGTGCGACGTGTCGGCCTGGGAGAAGTGGAACGCGGGGCTCGTCAAGCAGCTCAAGTCGAGCCAGGCCAAGGACGGGAGCATCGCGGGGACGGGCCGGGGCGGCGGCATGGGCCAGGGGACGGTCACCACGTCGCTCTACCTGCTGGCCCTGGCGGTGAACTTCAAGTTCCTGCCCGTCTACGAACGGTAGGAGGATCGGCGATGCGCGACCTGCTTGCAGCCCTGACACTCGTGCTCGCGACCGTGGCGGCCCGGGCGGACGGTCCGCTCGTGAAGTACGGCGACCCCGTGCCGCGGGACGTGCGGGAGATCTACGACACGGGCCTGCGGCACCTGCTCAAGACGCAGGACGCCTCGGGGGCCTGGAAGAGCCAGTATGGCACGCCGGCACCGACGGCCATGGCACTGATGGTGCTCCTGGCCAGCGGCGAGGATCCGAACTTCGGCCCCTACCGCGGGCAGATCCGCCGGGCGATCCGCGCCCTGATCAACGAGCAGGACCCGGCCGTGGGCTTCATCGGCGGCCAGGGCAACCCGAGCATGTACCACCACGGCTTCGCGATGCTCGGGCTGGCGGAGGCCTACGGCGTGGTGGACGACCGCGGCCTGTGGACGGAGGCCGGCGCCGAGGGGGGCAAGGGTCAGGGCCGCTCGATCGGCAAGGCCTTGGAACTCGCGGTGCGAATGGCCGTGACGGCCAACAAGAAGAATCCCACCGGCGGCTGGCACTACGGGCCGGAGATGCAGTCGGCCGACACCTCCGTCAGCGGCGCGGTGCTCATGGGCCTGCTGGCGGCGCGGAACGCCGGCATCGAGGTGCCCGACGAGACGATCGACCGGGCGATCGCCTATTACGTGAAGATGACCTCTGGCGCCGGGCAGGTGGGCTACTCCGGCGGCGCCGGCGGCGGCACCGACGCGACGACGTCGATCGGGGTGCTCGTGTTCTCGATCGCCCGCCGCCAGGCCCTGCCCCAATACAAGCAGGCCTCCGGCTATCTGGAGAAGGTCAGCGGCGGGGCTCCCGCGGCCGGTAACCGAATGATGGGCGGCCGCAGCCAGGGCTCGTCCTACGAGCACTACTACCGGGCGCAGGCGCTGTTCCAGTGCGACGTGGCGGCCTGGGAAAAGTGGAACGCGGGCCTGGTGAAGACGCTCAAGGCGGCCCAGGCCAAGGACGGCAGCTTCAGCATGTCGTACGGCCCGGAAGTGGACACGCCTATGACGCTGCTGGCGCTGGCGGTGAACTTCAAGTTCCTCCCGGTCTACGAGCGGTGAACCCATGAGATCGCACGCGGGCGACCGACGCAGATGGCCTGGCCGTTCCGTGGCCTGGCTGGCGGTGATGGCCTGCGGACTGGCGGCTGCCCGTGCCGACGAGCCCACGCCGCAGCAACGGGCCGCGGCCGAGGAGGCCGGCCGGCTGCTGCGGGCCGGCGTGAAGGCCCTGCGGGCGGCCCTGCCCGACGGGGCGACCGCCGAGGAGGTGGCCGCCGCCAAGGACCAGGAGAAGGCCGCGGTGCGGGAACGCCAGCGGCAAATCGACCAGCAGGCCCAGCACATGCAGCGGGCGTTCCAGCCGGCGCTCGAGGCCGAACTGGAACTCGTCCGCAGGACCTGCGGCAGCCTGCCGCCTGCGGCCCGCGGCAAGATCCGCGCCGCCGGCGACGAGGCCGTGAAGGCGGTCGCCCGGCAGTTCGCGGAGGGGCAGATGAACGCCCGTCCGATCCTCGGCTTCGAGCCCGCCCGGGCGATGCACGATGCCGTCGCTGCGGCGGTCAAGCCGCACGCCACCGCGGAGGAGTTCGCCGCCTACGAGCGGGAGCATGGGGCCCGGACCGAACGACGGGCCCGGGCGGCCCGGATCCGCATCGTGGACAAGGTCGATGGCCAGCTCGAACTCACCCGCGGCCAGCGGGAGGCGATCGAGGCCGACATCGCGAAGCAGTGGAAGGCCGACTGGGTGCGGGAACTGGGCGACGGTGGCATCCAGATCGGCGAGTACCGTCCCGCTCCCGACTTCGCCGCCGCCTGCATCGTCCCGCACCTCGACGAACGGCAGAAGTCGGAGTGGAAGCAGTGGTGCCAGCAGGCCGGCTGGAGCCGCCTGGGTCGCCACCACATGGGCTGGAACTTCGATGGGCAGTCGCTGCCGAACGATCCCTGGTGGTCCCCATGATCATGTCCGCGACCAGCCGCCGTCCGCAGTGGGCCCGCCCGGGGTGGTCGGGGATGATCCTCGTCTGCACGATCTGTCTGGCCGCGTCGGCCCACGCCGAGGACGACAGGGTCGTCGATGAAATCACTCCCCCGGCGCCGCAGGTTTTTCAGCGGGCGGAGGGAAATCTGATCGACCTGGGGGCCAACTTCGACGCCAACGTCTTTCAGCAGCAAGGCGGGGGATGGGTGTTGCAGCATCGTAACGCGGGCATCCGGGGCCGAGTTCGCGTTTCAGTCAGCGCTGGTTCGGCCGGTGAGGGGCAGGCCGCGACGCCCGTGCCCGCCATCGCCCAGCAGGCCGGCGCGGCCCGGCTGGCGAGAATCGACGCCATCTGCGGCCTGACCGATGCGCAGCGGCAAAAACTGCGGCTGGCGATGGAGTCGGACATCCGCCGAGTCGCCGAGGAGATCGACGGCGAGCGGCGGAAATACCAGGGCGTCGAGGTGAACTTCAACGACCAGGCCGGCCAGCGGAAGTGGCAGGAGTTCCAGCAGGACGTGGCCCGGTGCCAGCGGCGGCTGCGGGAACTGGGCGACTCCGCCTCGCTGTTCGGCAAGGTGCTGGACACGACGCTCGACTCCGACCAGAGGGCGCGGCTGCGGGACGAGATCGAATCCCGCCGCGACGCCCGCTGGCGGTCGATGGTGGCCTCTTTCCTGGTCCGCGGCGACGAGGTGCTCGGCCTCGACCAGCGGCAGCACGAGGAGATCGAGAAGTTGCTGCTGGAGAAACGGCCGCCGCTGCGGATCGACCGGGCGGCTGCGCGCCTGCAGGTCGATCAGGAGCGGCTGCTGGTGTGGATGATCCTGTCGGAGATCGACGCCAAGCGGCTGCGGTCGGTCGTGAGCGACCGGCAGTGGCAGGTGCTCGCCCAGTGGGCCAACCAGGGCAAGATGCAGCGGTCTCACATCGAGACCTGGGGCGTGTTCGAGGAGGGGGCGAAATGAGCGGCGGCTGGCCTCGGGCCCGCGGGGCGATGATCGGCGTCGTGGTCTGTGCGATTTCGGCCTCGGCTGCGATCGCCGCGCCTCCGCCAGAGCCCACCCGGGACGCGGCGGTGCTGGAACTGGCCGACGAGGGCTTCCTCCGCGGCGGGCTGGTGGCGGCGGCGGCCGTGCCGGGCGGCCACCGGGAGACGCTCCTCTGGCAGTCGCCCCTGTTCGACGGGCCGCTGGAGTTCACGGTGGACGGGTTCGCGCGGATCCGCTTTCCGGCCGGCCAGCCCGTGAAGCCGGCGGACGACGCCTGGCATGCGGAGCTCTCGGGCAGCGAACTGTTGCAGGGCACGCTCGAGGCGATCGACGCCGATCACGTGGTCATGCGGGTGGCCGCCGCGGGCGCGGAGCCGCTGCGGATTCGCCGATCCGCCGTCACCCGGCTGTCTCGTGCCGCCGCCTCCAAGGCCCGGATCGTCCCGGGCGGCCTGGCCGGCTGGGACGCGGGAGAGGGTGCATGGCGGGAAGTGGGGGGTCGGCTGGTGTGCGAGCGGGCCGGCGGGGTCTGCTTCCGCGACGTCGCCTGCCCGGCCCGGGCCTGCTTCGACGTCGTCCTGTCGTGGGACGAAAGGCCCGATCTGGAGATGCTGTTCGCGGCCGGCCCCGCGGAGGCCGCCGTGCTCAAGGGCGCCGCCCCCAAGCGGGATGGCGGCAAGCCCGCCGCCAAGCCCGCCGTCGAGTGCTACCGCCTCGAGATCGCGGACGGCAACGTGCTGGTCGTCCGCGAGGGCACCAAGGCCGCCTTCGACCAGGCCGCGAGCCTGCCGGCCGGCCCCGGCCGCCTGCACCTGCGGGCGTTCGTCGATCAGGAGAAGGGCCGCCTCGCCCTCGTGCTGCCGGCCACCGATGCCGGCGCGAAGCCGGTCTTCGATCAGGCGATCCCGCCGGGCAAGCCGGGCGTGCGCACGGGCTTCGGCCTCAAGTTGCGCCGCGGCGGCGTGCGGATCGAGAGCCTGCGATGCGACGCCTGGACCGACGCCGAGCCGCAGGTGGCCACGGCCGGCCTTCTCGGCGGCGGGCAGTCGGCCGTCGAGACGTTCGACAAGCAGGCGGGCCTGTTCACGGTCCGCGACGCGGCGGGCACCAGGCAGGTGCCGGCCGCCGAGGTCGCGGTGATCGAGTTCGCCGCCGCGGAGCCGCCGGCGCAGCGGAGCGGGTCGGTCGTGGTCGGTCTCGACGACAGCTGTCGGATCGGGGGCCGGATCCTCGAGGTCACACCGGCGGCGATCCGGCTCGATTGCCCCGCGCTGGCCGCGGCCTTCGAGTGCCCGCTGGAGCATCTGGCGGTCCTCGACGCCGTCGGCCCGCGGCCCGCCGGGTTGCCGGGACGTCCCGGGTTGCTGGAGGCGGATGGCGGACGCACGATCGGTTGCCTGGTCGACGGTGCCGCGGGCGGCGCGGTCGGCTG
>Ga0315904_10003919_pt1 | contig 21543 bp, 17 predicted proteins | sample LakEriMetagenome_6_FD_203529 | JGI IMG/M metagenome (GOLD analysis project Ga0315904, IMG submission 203529) | Freshwater fungal communities from buoy surface, Lake Erie, Ohio, United States - Buoy 12 MA120 | ecosystem: Environmental > Aquatic > Freshwater > Lake | place: USA: Lake Erie, Ohio...
CAGCGATGTCACTTTCGACATGAGTGACAACTCAATGCAGGTTCACAGTCGCAAGGCAGAACCCTGGAAGATCACCCTCGTCGACACTGGCGAGAGCACGCTCACGGGTGGGCGCCTGGCGCGTGTGCGTGATTACCTCGGTACAGATCCTTTCTGCTTCACCTATGGCGATGGCGTTGCCGACGTGGACATCTCTGCCCTGATTGCCTACCACCATGCCGAGGGCCGCCAGGCCACACTCACCGCCGTTCAGCCCCCGGGCCGCTTCGGCTCGCTGGCCTTTGAGCGCGGCCGTGTGCTGGCCTTCGAGGAAAAACCCCAGGGTGATGGCAGCTGGATCAATGGTGGCTTCTTTGTGCTGGATCCCGAGGTGATCAACCTTGTGGATGGTGATCAGTGCACCTGGGAACAGCAACCCTTGCAGACCCTTGCCGAGACCGGCCAGCTCTCGGCCTATCACCACAGCGGCTTCTGGCAGCCGATGGACACCCTTCGCGACAAGAACCTGCTGGAGCAGCTGTGGCAGAGCGGCCGAGCCCCCTGGAAACTCTGGGACTGATCCGATGACGGAATCCGCTGCATCCCACGCCAATCCCAACCCCAGCTTTTGGCAGGGTAAGAAGGTGCTGCTCACCGGCCATACCGGCTTCAAGGGAAGCTGGCTGGCCCTCTGGCTGCTGGAGCTAGGGGCACAGGTCACCGGCGTGGCCCTAGAGCCGGATCAGAGCCCCAATCTGTTCGAACAGCTGGACCTGGCCCAGCGGCTCGACCACCGCCCCGGTGATATCCGCGATCCGGATCTGCTCAAGCAGGTGGTGGCGGCCACGCAACCGGAATTGGTTCTGCATCTGGCGGCTCAGCCTCTGGTGCGGCTCAGCTACGCCGAGCCGGTGGCCACCTGGCAAACCAACGTGATGGGCTCGATCCATCTGCTCGAAGCTCTGCGGCCCCTGGAGCAGCCCTGCACGGCCGTGTTGATCACCACCGACAAGGTGTATCGCAACAACGAATGGCTGTATGGCTATCGCGAGAATGATCCCCTCGGCGGCCACGACCCTTACAGCAGCAGCAAGGCGGCGGCGGAGCTGGCGATCGCCTCTTGGCGCGCCAGCTTCTGTGGCCGTGGAGCCCACCAAACCCCCCACCTGCACATTGCCAGCGCCAGGGCTGGCAATGTGATTGGCGGTGGGGACTGGGCGGCTGATCGGATCGTTCCGGATGCGATGCGGGCCTTGGGCCGCGGCGAGTCGATCGGTGTGCGCAACCCCAATGCCACGCGCCCTTGGCAACATGTGCTGGAACCGTTGGGTGGCTACTTGCTGCTGGCGGAGAGGCTTCACCTCGGCTCAGCGGCTGCTGATCAGCAGCTGGCCAGCGCCTTCAACTTCGGACCGCAGCTTGAGGCCAATCGCTGCGTGCGTGAGCTGGTGGAGGAGTCTTTACGGCACTGGCCTGGCCGCTGGGATGACCGCAGCGATCCGACCAGCCCCCACGAGGCCAACCTGTTGAATCTGGTGATCGATAAGGCCCACCACCAGCTTGGCTGGGCTCCTCGCTGGCCGTTCGCCACCACGGTGGAGCGCACGGTGTCTTGGTACCGACGGGTCCACGAAGGACAAGAGAACGCCCTGCGGTGTTGCCGCGATGATCTGGCGGCCTACTTGGCCTGCCGGCACAGCTGATCTTCCCCCCCCCCTGTGTCAGCAAAGCAGTCCGCTCGACCATCCGAATCTCAAGCTGGATCAATTTGCTGCAGTTAACTGCTGATGCGGTTCGTGATGCTGTGTGGGGAATGTTGCCAGGTTCATCCTGATGTGGCTGCGCTGAATGGTGGCTACCCTGAAAAGTGGCTGGCCTGAACAGTGGCTGCGCTAAGCACAGGCCGCGCTGATTCAGTGTTCGCCGCAGCGCCCATCGGCTGTTGGGGCCGACACATCCGGCCAGCCCATTCCAGCGGTGTGGGGGGATCAACGTCTGGCTGTCGTTCCTGATCAAGCTCTGCCTGTTTTGCTCAGTCCATGCGGTTCAGCTGGGCCGGCTCTGGCCATCAGCGTTCACACGCACGCTCAACTGGTCCACGGTTCGGCCGCAAAGCCCCCACGTCGCCTTTAATGGCATTAAGACATCCTGAAAGTTTAGTCGCCGGCATGACCGTCTCCAGTCCCCCCGAGCGCGAAGATGCGCGGTCCCTGCGATTCGCGGGATGCTGAGCAGAACCATGACAACTTCTCCCGAATCTCTCCGCCAGGACATCCTCCGCCTCACCCGCGAATACTCGCGGCAGGTTCACGCTCCCTTCCGCCCCGCCAGCGATCCCGATCGCCGTCCCTGGCAAGAAGGCACACCCATCCCCTATGCAGGCCGGGTGTTCACCGAAGACGAAGTCGAGGCGGCCGTTGCCGCCACTCTGGATTTCTGGTTGACCCTCGGCAAGGAAGGGATGGCCTTCGAAAGGGAACTCGCCGACTTCATGGGGGTACGCCACAGCCTTGTCGTTAATTCGGGTTCCTCGGCAAACCTGATCGCCATCTCGGCGCTCACCTCGCCCAAGCTGTCAGCGGAAAGGCGGCTTCAGCCCGGTGATGAAGTAATCACCGTCGCTGCTGGCTTCCCCACCACCGTGGCGCCGATCGTGCAGGTGGGTGCGGTGCCCGTATTCATCGACGCCGATCCCATCACTGGCAACGCACGCTGCGAGCAACTGGAGGCGGCCTTCAACCCGGGCAAAACCAAGGCCGTGATGATGGCCCACGCCCTCGGCAACCCATTTGATTTGGCCATCACCTTGGCCTTCTGCCAGAAGTACAACCTCTGGCTGGTGGAGGATAACTGCGATGCCCTGGGTTGCAGTTATTCGATGCCGCGGCCACTGGCCGAAAGCCTTGGGTTCAGCGAGAACAGCCCCGGGTTGGATGAGGGGCCCGACCGCGTCGTTCGCTGGACTGGCACCTGGGGCGACATCAGCACCCAGAGCTTTTACCCGCCCCATCACCTCACGATGGGCGAAGGTGGAGCCGTCAATATCGTGCGCGATCAGAAGTTGAAGGTGATCGCCGAAAGCTTCCGTGATTGGGGTCGCGATTGTTGGTGTCCGAGTGGGATTGACAACACTTGCAATAAGCGTTTTGGCTGGCAACTCGGTGAGCTTCCCCATGGTTACGATCATAAATACACCTATAGCCATCTCGGTTTCAACCTCAAGCCACTCGATCCTCAAGCCGCGATTGGCCGTGTTCAACTGAAGCGATTGCCTGAATTCATCGAGGCGCGAAAACGCAACTGGGAGGCGCTACGCCGTGGATTGGTGCCCCACGAGGATGTGCTTGAGTTTGCTCTGCCGACCCATGCCACTTCCTGGCATCCCGAATCTGGCTTTAGTTGGGATTCCAGCGGGTGTCGTGTCGATTGTTCTTGGTTCGGCTTCAAGATTGCCGTCAAGCCTGATGCACCCTTCAGCCGCACCGATCTAGCCCGTGAGCTAGACCTCAACCAGATCGGCAACCGCATGTTGTTCGGAGGCAACCTTCTGCGCCAGCCCGCCTTTGTGCAGTTACGCAATGATCGCCCCACGGCCCTACGGGTTTGTGGCGAGATGAAGGGTTCTGATGAAATTATGAACCACACACTGTTCCTGGGCACCTTCCCTGGGCTTACGGACGCGATGATCGAACGTGAAATTGAAGTGATTCAGAACTACGCCCGCTCTGTGGCGGCCACAACACGTGAAGCTGCGGGAGTAAATTGATGATCGCCACCGACCTGCTGATTTTTGGCGCGGGCTCCTATGCCCGTAAGCTAGCCAAAGCCTTTCAGGCGGAAGGTCATCAGATTCATGCGTTTGTGTCGAGCCGAGCGCCAACGGCCGATCGCATTGATGGCATTCCATGTCATAGCTTTTCAACCCTGCCTTCAGAGTTGCGAGAAGCTGGACCTATCGCCTGTGGTGTGTTTAATCGCGGCGATGCCTATCAAGGCTTGGCCGATAGTTTACATGACAATGGTTTTACCGAAATTCTTTGGCCTTGGCACTATTATCCGGAACTTCATCAGCAACTGGGCTGGTGCTACTGGATGGACGCAGAACCTCATGACTTGAAGCACTGGCAACAGGATCCTGAATACCAACAGGTTATTCAGCTCCTTGCTGACGATGAAAGCCGCAAGATCATTGAGAGAATCATTGCCTTCCGCTGCGGAGCCGACCTTGCCTTTTCAGCATTTAAGTCAGAAGAGCAGCAGTACTTTAATCAGCTAACACTGCAAGCGCTGCCAAAAGACCGTCCAATTAACTATCTTGATGTTGGCGCTTACAGTGGAGATACGCTTGAGCATCTCTGTGCAAAAGCTACTGTGGGGACGGCCATATTGCTCGAGCCAGATCCCTGTAATTTTAGCCAACTGATCGAGAATGCTAAAAGGCTGACATCCAGATATCCACTCCTACGCCCCATCGCCTTGCCCCTAGGCGCTGGTAGCGAATATCAATGCATCGTCCTTGAGGCAAGCGGCGAAGCATCCAGTCTTCATGCCCCACAAGGGCAGTCCGAAACAGAAGATGTCTACACCGTAACTGTCAACCCCATGGACCACATGATGCCTGCGGGTGAAGTAGATCTTGTCAAGATTGATGTTGAGGGGCACGATCGCGAGGCCATACGGGGTATGCAGGAGTTATTGCAACGCTCCAGACCCGTTGTGGCTGTTTCCCTCTACCACCGCCCCCGCGATATTGTTGAACTTACACTGTTCTTGAGGCAAACATTAGGCGACGCCAGTTATCGCTTTTATGTGCGCCAGCATCTTTACAATTCCTTCGAGACGGTGCTTTACGCGATCCCTGCACGGGACTGAGAGCACGGGACTGATCAAGCCTCACTCTCCAGCATTATTGCTACCTCAGCCCGTACCAACCAGTCCACGGGCTCACTGACCCCCCGCCCAGCTCCACACGAGAATCCTTTCCATGAGAGTTGCTGACTTCATTGCGGAACGCCTGAAGGTTCTGGGGTGCACCGATGTGTACATGGTCACGGGTGGGGCAGCCATGCATCTCAACGATGCTTTCGCCAAAGCATTTGGCAGCCGAGTGCATTGTCTGCACCATGAACAGAGTTGTGCGATCGCAGCGGAAAGCTTTGCCAGAATCACGGGCAGACCCTGTATCGTTAACGTTACGGCTGGGCCGGGCGGCATCAATGCGATCAACGGTGTCTTCGGTGCTTTTGTTGATTCCATCCCGATGATTGTTGTTTCGGGCCAGGCCAAACGAGAAACCCTTCTGGCGAACTGCAATACGGAAGGTCTGCGCCAGTTGGGTGATCAAGAAGTGGATATTATCCGCATGGTGTCAGGGATTTGCAAGTCGAGTGTGCTGATCCAAGATCCATTGCAAATTCATCAAGCTGTCGATCAAGCTTATCAACTGGCAACGAGTGGAAGGCCCGGTCCCGTCTGGCTTGATGTTCCCATCGACGTGCAAGCCACACCCCTACCAGAACGTTTTGAAGCGTTGCTGGTTGGTCAGCAACTAAGTCTTGCTACGCCGCAGCCGGCTAAGGATCCTGAGGCCTCCGACCAGGAGTTGATCGAGCTGGCAACCCACCTGCTGCGTGATGAGCGTCCCGTTCTCTATGTAGGCAGTGGTATTCGCCAGGCCGGGGCTTACGATGAGTTTCTGTCGTTTCTTGACAGCTGGCCCCTGGCAACCGTGACGGGATGGAATAGCAACGATTTGCTTTGGGACGATCACCCTTGCTATAGCGGAAGGCCGGGAAGTGTGGGCAACCGGGCCGGCAACTTTGCCGTTCAATATGCGGGTGCTGTGCTTACGGTTGGCTGTCGGCTCAATATTCGCCAGGTTAGCTTCAACTGGAAATCCTTTGCCAAGAATGCCTGGACCTGCCATCTGGACATCGACCCAGCCGAGCTCAACAAACCAACCCTTGCCTCCAACTTAAAGATCCGCGCCACTTGTAAGGGCTTCTTGCCAAGATTGTCGAAGGCTCTGACTGACGTGGCCGCGAGCCAGGGCCTTGATCTGGATCGCGTGAAATCCCACTGGCAAGCCTGGAGGGAATGGTTGAGGATGCAGCTCCTCACCTACACTGCGGTTAGCCATGCATTGCCAACCAAGAGTGGGCATGTTAATCCCTACCGTTTGATTGATCGCCTCACCCATCATCTGCCTGAGGGATCCACGACCGTCTGCGCCGATGGCACTGCCTGCGTGGTTGGCTTCCAGGCCGCCGTATTCAAGCGTGCTCAGCGCATGTTTCACAATTCTGGCTGTGCCTCGATGGGCTATGACCTGCCGGCCGCCATCGGTGCATACCACGCGACGCAAGCTCCTGTGACCTGTTTAGCTGGAGATGGATCGATCATGATGAACTTGCAGGAGCTCGCATTCATTGGCGGCAAGCAGCTGCCCATCAAAATCGTGTTGCTAAACAACCTGGGTTACCACTCGATTCGCCAGACCCAGAATAACTACTTTCCTGACAATCCTGTTGGTTGCGGTGCGGAATCAGGTTTGCCATTCCCGAAGTTTGCAAATCTCTGTCAAGGCTTTGAACTTGACTACAGCCTCCTCGATGACGAAGAGGCCCTTGAGAGCTCCATCACCGCGCTCTATGCCCACGATCGGCCAGCACTGCTGGAGGTGATTCTCGATCTCCGTCAAGAGTTTGCACCGAAGTTAGCGAGTAAAAAGCTAGCAGATGGTTCGATGGTCACTGCGGAGCTGGAAGACATGAGCCCCTTGCTTGGTGATGAAACCATGGCGAAGCTTCAGGCCGCGGCAATGGCCATCCGCTGATGCAGCTGCTTTTCGACTTTGATGGCACCCTGGCCGATTCTTCTCCAGGTATCTATGCGTCATTCCAGCTGGCCTGTAACAGTCTGGATCTCCAAGCTCCTGCTTATCAGGAATTCTGCGATTCGATCGGCCCTCCGGTCCAGTTGTTGGCGCGTCGATTCTTTCCTGAGCTATCCGAGCAGCAGGCAGAGTCCTTCCGCCAAAGGTTTCGTCACGACTATGACAACGTCCGTTTCCGCCAATGTCATTGGTATGACGGGGTTAAGTTAACCATTCAGGCCCTAAACGGAGTCGCTGGGGTGCGCTTGGCCATCATCACCAACAAGCCTACCCAGCCGACGTTGGAACTCTTGAGCATCGGGGGATTGAGCGAATACTTTGAACTTGTGGTCGGAATAGATTACCTCGTCACCCAAGGCACAGGCCCTGTGTTTGCCAACAAGTCAGAAGCGATCAAACTGGTTAATTCTCGCCTGCCAGCCTCTGATGGGGCTGCAATCTATATCGGTGACACACCAGCAGATCGCCGTGCCAGCCTCGCCTGCGGCCTCGAGTTTATTGCTGCTACCTATGGCTTCCATCGTTGGCAACAGGATGAACTTGCCGCAATACTCAGCATTGCCCGAATCGGCGATCTGATTCCCTTGTTGCAGCCGCGATGGGGATGTGGACAAGCCGTGCACTGTCAGTCGGATGCTTGACCAGCGCGCAAGCCCATGGTAATTTTCATTGAGCTAATGACTTGAAGCTTGAACACCTACGAGCGTAAAATGTGCGAACTTTTGCGCACAGGCCGAGAGCGACACGGCGTCGTTGCTACCAAGGCAGAGTTTGAAGCCGAAGGAACACGCACGGATGAGCTGCTGCGCTTACTTGAAATTGCCCACCGTGCAGGTGTGGATATCGCCTTGAAAGTGGGCGGTTGCGAAGCCATTCGAGATCTGCTCGAGGCCAAGCAATTTGGAGTGCGGTACATCATTGCTCCTATGGTGGAAACGCCCTATGCCCTGAGTAAATATATCCAGGCCACGTCGAAGGTGTTTAGTGATGATGAGAATGACGAGGTTGACTTTCTGTTCAACCTCGAAACGATTACTGCTTATGAGCATCTCCATGAATTGATCTCCATCGCCAGCGGTTCCCCCGGTTGTCATGGCATGGTCTTCGGGAGAGTTGATTTTTCTGGCTCCCTCGGCCTTGGCCGGCAAGGAATTGAATCGCAAGAGGTCACCAGCCGAGCCGAGATTGCTGCCGCCGCATGCAAGAGTGCCGGTCTTGATTTTGTCGTTGGTGGTGCCGTTTCAATTGATGCCCTCAATAATCTTAAACGCTTCAACAGCATTCACCTCACCCGGTTTGAGACACGAAAGGTTGTCTTCGAGGCTGAGGCACTCAATCGTGATGCGCTTGAGGAGGCGCTTAAGGATGCCGTTCACTTTGAACTGCTCTGGCTGTTGAATAAGCGTGACTACTACGGGTTTATCCACAAAGAAGACGAAACACGTATTGAGATGTTAGAAGCGCGTTGGCATGTGCTTGATCAGGAATGAGCTTTCCCGCTGGCGTACCCGTTGCTGAAGGTCAGTTCCTGTTGACGGGAGCCAGCGGCTGGTTTGGTAGGACAGCATTGTGGGAATACGAGCAGAGTCGTGGCCCTGAAGCCCTGCGCAGGGACGTGGTGGCTTTTGCATCCACGGCAAAGTCCATCGATTTTGGCAGTGCCCACGGGCCGATGCCAGCCCAGCCACTCAGTTCGATCACGGCGATTGAGAAGCCTCGCGGTTTGATTCATCTCGCCTTTCTGACCCGTGATCAACTTCAGCATCTTGATGTTGAGAGCTACATCGCAACTAACCGGGCGATCAGCGATCAGATCGAGCGCCTGGTTGAGCAGCATCCACACCTACCGATCATCACCACCTCCTCCGGCGCAGCTGCAGCCTTGCAAAACCAAGGGCAAGGCCTCCTCCAAAACCCCTATGCAGTGCTGAAGCAAGAGGAAGAGCACCTTTGGCGACGCCATGCCCAGGGACGCATGGCGTTGGTGTTTCGGGTCTATGCAGCCTCCGGACGATTTCTGAAGAGTCCGAAGCTCTTCGCGTTTGGAGATTTTGTGGAGAAAGCCTTGAATGGCCAGGCCATCGTGATCAAGAGCCGTCGGCCTGTGCTGCGCAGTTACGTCCACGTGGGTACGCTGATGAAGTTATGTTGGGCCTTGCTCCGCGAGCCCTTGGCCCCGGGCTTCCAACAGATTGATGCTTGTACACAGACCATGAGCCTGCTTGAGCTGGCTGAGATCATCAGTCAGATCTGGCATCTACCAGCCCCTCAGCATGAGGTTGATCATAATCTAGACGCCGATTGCTATACTGCAGATTCTACAGCCTTTCTCTCCCTATTGCAACGTCGCCAACTGGCCTCGCCAGACCTCAAAGAGCAGCTTCTCGAAACAGCTTCTTGGCTCAACCAATCCTAGTTTACAATCTCTCCGCCAATAAGGCCCTAGCGGCATCAATGTCGCTGCCCTCAATGAGCTCTGTATAAGCGCTTCAAAACTTGATAGTAGAGGATGGCAACAACCAGGGAGATTGCACCCGTAATATAAGCCGGCGTGAACTGAGCCAAGATAGCCACATTCAAAAATAGGACCAGCGAGCCTGGCAGCACCGCCAAAAAGTAGGCAAGCAGTGTGGGCCGTTGCGCGTTTCCACCTGTGAATACAAAACGACCTAAACCGTAATAGCGAAACAGTTGCATGCAGATCTCGGTGATTATAGATGCCATGAGTTGACTAACAACAAGCGCCAATGACACAAATATCACATAAGAGAGTACGGCATTGACTGTACCCAGGGCTCCATAGCGGCCGAAACGACGTAGACGCTTCATTGGGAGAGCTTCAGCTGGCTAAGGTCACCACAGGTGGCCTGGATTCTATAGTATGGACGACCAGTTTGCATGGCATAGCTACGAAAGATGTATTGGAGGGCAACACCCATGCAGAGGATCAAGAAGGACACGCCGAAATAAATCAGTAGTAATAAAGAAAAGATAACAGTTACACCCGATGTCAAGATCTGATGGACCGCCAAGACCAGGCAAACGGTGAGTGTCACGAACCACTGGAATACAGCCACTGAGGTGATCAGTTTTGGCGGGAAGCTGGAAAACTGAATGATGCCATCGACAGCAAGGTCAAACAGTGTGGAAAAATTATTGCTGGATGAACCATGACGCCGCTGCTGACGAATATATGAGACCTGATGGATATTTAAGCCCATATAGGTTGGGATAAGCCGAATATAAGGTCTTAGCTCGTGGTATCTTCTAAACGCCTTGACAGCCTGAGATGTATAAAGCCCAAATCCGTAGAAGCGGGGAATGCTGTGTGAATCCGAGATTCTTCCCATAAACTTATAGCCCAGGCGGCGAGCCCCAAGCCGCCAGGCAGATTCTTGATCCTCTTGGCAGACTGCGGCGATGAGATCTGCCTGACTATCGAGTTGGGCCAAAATAAGTGTGGGAAGAACCTCAGGGGGATCTTGGAAGTCAGCACACATACCAATGGTTAAGTCGGCATCCGACTGGCAGATCGCCATGAAGGGAGACAAGAGTTGACCATAATTTATGGCGTGACGAATGCCATTCACATGGGGATTACTCTCCGCCAGTTGCTGCACCCGATTCCAGGTCTGATCCCGTGAGCAATTATCTACAAATGTTATTCTGTAACGAAAGGGTCCAAGCCTGTTCAGCAGCTCTTTGTCTTGAAGTGATGCCTCAATCGCTTCGGTCAGGGGCCAGACGTTTTCCTCTTCGTTGTAGGCCGGCACCACTACGTTCAAAGTGAGACCCGCATTGCTGTCCATGTCAACAGGAAAGTTAGTTGATTTTACAAGATCAGCAGCAGCTTGCCGGCTTAGGCGGTGTTGTAACTGACCCCTGATCGGAGCAAGGCAGTTTTTCAAATCAGCAGCACTTGTGTTTCAACGCACAGGACGCTGTTGAGGCCAACCGCTGTGGCTGCTCAGGCATGGGCTGGATGGGGTTTTCAGCTCGCAACGGCAGACGATGGCTCACATCTCGTCGTGAAGCTTCCTCAGCTCCTGGCTGAAGCGTCCTGCTCATGGTTGCTCGCTCTCATGTCCCGTGGCCGAAGAACGAAGGGCTGCGGAGGGGATGGCCGTGAGCCTGGCGTGGCTGCGCTTGATCTGTTGACGGAGTTTGAGCATGAGCATACAACCAAACAGCAAAAAGAATATGGGCCTAAGTAATGCTACGGGGCCTGTATATGTACCCAGGCACAAAAATTGTTGACCGGAAAGCTCTGATAGCAAAGGTATCTGACGAAAGTACTCCAGAGATATGCTTCTGATGCCACATTCATAGGCCTTGCTGGTGATTCCAGGCAGATCAAATGCGCACACAGCGCCAAAGTATAAGCTCAACAGTATCGGCGAGCTCGAAATGATCTGCGTTTCTTCCTCGATGCAGAAGATGGAGACCAACAAAAATAATATTACATAGGCACCTGAGGACTGAGAAAAGATCAAAAATAGCATCACGTTAATAAACGATGGAATTGCGTATCGCAACATTACCAATCGTGCATTGAAAGACTCGCCAGGGCTGGCTACGTTTCTTGAGGTTATTCTCATAGTACCCAGATCAGATGACTCTGATTCGCGTTGGTCACACTTGATGCCTGTAAGCAAACAGCGGAAGGCCAGCCAGCAGAAGGCTAGAAACAGGCAAAAGCTTGCGCCATAAAGAATGTCTAAATAGAGCCTATAGTCAAGCCCCAGCATATCAGAACCGATGCCAAAGTCTACCAGTCTCTTCATATCGCGGTAGCCATTAAAGGAGAAGGTGTAAATTGCTTTAGAGACCACATTCAAAATTGTAAATTCTTTTGAGTAGAAGGCCAGATTGTCGGGAAGATTCTCGATGCCCGGTGCCCCTACAATGAGTATCGGTATAATTTGCAGAATGACAACGGTGAGAAAGGAGATCAGCAAGCCGGAAAACCGACGGCCATAAAGTGAAAAGAGCAAGATGTAGGGTTTAATCGCTGCCGCTGCACCAACCATGATTGGATGCAAAAGAATTCTTGCTTTTGGATAATAGGCAAAGCGGATGGATAGCCAGAAGAATATGTACCCTACCCCAATCGTGTTGCCTCGTTCAAAGCTGAACAAGGCTGCATAGGAAAACAGGGTTATCAGCCTGAATGGTAGGACTCTAATCCCGTAATACTGTATATTCTTGATCAGCGACTGCCCTTTCGGAAAAGGCCTTATTGGCACGAGGATTGTCAGCCACATACAGATATGCATGGCGACAATAAATTTGATATTCAGGCTGAACTGTCTCCAGCCTGAAAAGTAGCCGGGTGGAATCTGGCCAAATATTTGGTTTGCAATCGTACACAAAAAGTGCGAGAACGGTGTATAAAGACTCTGCCATACTGTGTAACGGTCACTGCGATCAGACCAGGCACAAGTATTGGTCCAGTCTGCCAACGAATCGCCCTCATCAAAGATGAGCGGAGGTGATGGATAATAGTGGAGAACGAAAGTACGATAGGCAAATATCGCATAGAAGAGTCCTATTCCGATCACAATCAAAACTAACAAACGCTGGCGTAACTGCCGATGTCCTGACTGCTGGCTGGCTTCGCTTGCGGGTTCCAAGCCGGTGTTGTCAGGGGGCCCGTTTGCAACAATCATCGCGTGTACATACAGGATTAGAGATCATGGAATTTTGAAACCAACTTTTCAGTACGTTGACGACCGAAAGAACGCATCGTTGGCGAGAGAATGAACACTATAAGTGCGATGTACAAGAGCGTCAGCCCCACGCCAATCAACCTCAGCGGTATCGGTTGGCATTGTAGAGAACTGGCGATGATGCTCCATGACGACAATTCTTTGGCTGAATCCAGCAACAGCTTCTCTTTCAATTGCCGATAGGTAGATAGCACTGAAACGGTTGACTTTACTTCTTCCTCAAGATATAGATAGCGAGCTAATAGCGCTTGCGCTTTCACGGCGAGCTGAGAGTAATATTTCTTGTCTTGAACACTCTGCTGTTGCAGAGAATAGATTTTGACTTGATTGATCACCTCCCGCTCGAACGCATCGTAGGCGGCTGGAGTTGAGGGAATATCCTCGGGTCGAATTGGAAGACCCTTGAAATAAGACTGGATTTGGCCGTAAAGATCGGCCAAACGGATATTGATGGCTACCAGCTCTTGGTCGGAAGGTTGTCGCGTGTTTTTGAGAAGCAGTTGGCGGGACCGAACAGTGTTGTAGGCTAAGATAAGCCGCTTGAACGGAATAGAAGTGATGACTGGCTGAAGATTGTTACGCGCTATCAGTTCAGAAAGGCGACGATCCGTGCGAGCGGACATTCCAAATCCTTCTGAATTATCAATTTTTGACTGTGCCAAGGCCGATTCGATGCGAGCGTAGTTGTCCTTCGCTAGGTTGGCAACTGTATCGGGAGTGAATCCGGCCATGGAGAGGCGGATTGCCTGCATCTCCCGGTCAGTTCTCTCGAAATCGGCACGTAGTCGGTCGATTTGCGCATTGGCAAACTTTAAGGCTTTACCCGTTCGCTCGCTGCGATAATCAATCCCGTAGTTCAGGTAAAACTGGCGTAGATCTGGCTGGATCCGGCGTAAGACCTCGCGGTCTGCACGGACGGTAATTGTGATGATACTGAGATCCTGGAATCGATCTCCGCGTTTTTGTCTGATCTGCAGTGGCGAATCGTCACTGTTTTTGTCCTTGGCCTCATTGATCCGATCCAGCAAGGCGTTGACCTCGGGGTCATTGGGATGGCGCTGCCGAATTGCCTTGGTCATGGCGGAGGTGACCGACTGGCTCTCCAAGACAGCCTTCAGGGTGGGGTCGTCGGTACGCCCCGCCAAACCGAGCTGTTCTAGACCGGAAGACAGTTCAGACTTACTTTTGCTGAGTGGATCGGAGACCAGCAGCTGCTCGCTTAAAACGCAACGGTCTGCCGCCCTTTGGTTCAGTAACCACCAGGGGATGAACAAGCCTCCGACGCAGATCGCATAGATCAGAATGCGCGTCAGCAGTGGATGCTGCTTGAGCAGCAGCTCCGAGCGGATCTGCTGCGATGGCGAGGGCACAGGAGAGGAAGTCATCAGCGTAAGACTTCACTTACGCCAACTGCTGTAACTGCAGGGCCTAGGAATCCTTGCACAACTTGCTGGAAATTAGCCAAGCTAGACTTGCCAACATAGAGGATACTTCCCTGCGTGAGCACCCCCTCGTAACCTGCCATAAACTCCTTAGATCGGACGTTGATTGGAAACTTTCGGTAGGTGTATGACTTGTTTTCTCCGTCCGGTTGGGCAAGAAAGGCCTCGTTGGCTGCGATGCTTGTGGCTCCGCCCGCAATGGCGATGACCTCCATGGGGGTTGTCAACCAGTGAATTTCAATGACGCCAGGTTTTAGGACGTTACCAAGTACAAACACACGCTGGCGTGCTGAGGCCAAATCTGAACGTGCCATCAACTTAAACCGTTCAGAATTATAATCAATCTTGTCGACGCCGCGCACAACAATGCTGTCGCCATCATCAAGGGCCAGAGAACCATCACGAGAGCGGCCGGATTGGTCAATATCCAGATTTACGGTAAAACAGGTGCCATTGCGAGTGTGAACCTCCACGTGGTCGAAGTCTGCGGTGTTGAGCAAGCCACCCGCTCGGACCACAACTTCCTCGACAGTGTTGGGGCGCTGGCGAAGTGCTCCCTCTTCCTTGCTGAGTTCACCAAGCGGCGTGCTGAGCTGATATGTTCCCGGCGATTTGACATGGCCAGAAATCGTTACTCTCAAGATGGTCTGATCAATTTGAAAAATTGATAAGGTTGGAGCCCGATAGAACGATTGCAAGGCTTTCCTCATTTTCTTTTCAGCCTCCGGAATTGTAAGGCCAACAACATGAACAGTGCCAACGCGGGGCATGAAAATATAGCCGTTTGCCCCAACCTTGATTTTGTTCAAGCCATCCGTTTTGGAGTTGCTTGCGCCGGTATCCAGAAACGAAATCGAGTCCATTACTTCGCCAAAAGAGTAATATTCAATCACATCGCCAACACGAATTCTCTGCACAATATTGCGAACAGCGGCGAAGCCACCATCACCTCGAAACGGTGGACAGGAGCGTTGTGATTTCTGGGTTCTGAGCAAAGCCTGAGCCTGGGAGGGCAGGTCGACGCCAAGCGTTCCAGGCAGAAGAACTCCCAAAATTGCAAATTGGATGGTGGCTAACCGGCCAACCAAGCGTCGGGGAGGCATTGATGAAAATTGCTCCCGATTACTTTACAGTAGGGCTTAGCAAACCAGTTGCCGTGCTGTCCCGGCAGTCGACACGGCCGTTCAGGAAGCGATTTCGTGGTCAGCCGTTCAGCCATACACCCTTGATCGCTGCACCGTCGAGATTGCTTTGCTCAGCTCTGGATCGGCTGTTTGCTTGAATCAGCCACAACAAACGCAGACAGCCTCATTCCACTTTCGGCTTAAGCCATTGAGGCGTTAGGCGCAATTGAGGCAATCATGCATCCAATCAGCTTCGGCAGAGACGAGCCGTTGTCAATACAAAAGGTCAGCCACCGAACAGGTGGCTGACCTGAGATTTAGGAAGCTGAAGCGTCGTCAGACTCGTGCGTGCGCTCAGCCCAAGGCCCGCGCTGTGGCCACGACGTTGTCGACCGTGAAGCCGAACTTCTCCAAGCAGACCGGACCAGGTGCCGAGGCGCCGAAACGATCGATCGACACGGTTGCCCCATCGAAGCCGGTGTACTTGTGCCAGCCGTAGGAGCTTGAGGCTTCCACCACCACACGTTTGCGCGCCACTGCCGGCAGGACCGATTCGCGGTAGGCCGCATCCTGCTCCTCGAACAGCTCCACACACGGCATCGACACAACCCTGACGTTGCGACCTTCGGCGCGCAGCGTGGCGGCTGCCTTGACGCAGAGGTCAAGCTCGGTGCCGGTGCCGATCAGGATCAGATCGGGTGTGCCCGTGGAATCCTCAAGGATGTAGCCACCCCTGGCCACTACCTCGGCGCTGGAGTTGGGCTGGTTCGCCATCGCCTGGCGGCTCAGGGCCAGCACGGTGGGTCGCTTGCGGTTGCTGATCGCCACCTGATAGGCCCCCATGGTTTCGTTGCCATCGCCAGGGCGAATCACCAGGAGGTTGGGGATTGCCCGCAGGTTGGCGAGAGTTTCGACCGGTTGGTGGGTGGGCCCATCCTCGCCGAGGCCAATGGAATCATGGGTGAGCACATAGATCACCCCCAGCTCGCTCAGCGCCGAGAGGCGCATGGCGCCGATCATGTAGCCAGCGAAGACCAGGAAGGTGCCGCCGTAGGGAATGAGGCCGCTGTTGTGGTAGGCGATGCCGTTGAGAATTGCAGCCATGGCGTGCTCGCGTACGCCGAAGTGGAGGTAGCGATTGGCCTCGCCGCCCTTCTGGAAGCTGGCCTCCCCCTTGATATCCGTGAGGTTGGAATGGGTGAGGTCGGCAGAGCCGCCAATCAGTTCCGGCAGGGCAGGGCCGAAGGCATTGAGGGCGTTGTAGGAGTGCTGGCGCGTGGCAAGCCCCTTATCGGCGGGCGTGAAGCTGGGCAGCTTGGCATCCCATTCCTGGGGCAGCTCGCCACGCAGCCGGCGCTCGAACTCCAGGGCCTCACTGGGATAGGCGGTGCGATAGGCCTCCAGAGCGGCGTTCCACTCGGCTTCGGCCGCCGCGCCACGGCTGATCGCTTCACGCCAGTGGTCGTAAGCCTGCTGGGGCACCTCAAAGGGGCCGTAGGACCAATCGAGGGCCTTGCGGGTGAGTTCGGCCTCATCGGCGCCCAGGGCGGCACCGTGCACGCCGGCGGTGTTGGCCTTGTTCGGGGAGCCGAAGCCGATGGTGGTGGTGACCTTGATCAGGCTGGGCTTGTCGGTGACGGCTTTGGCGGCCTCAATGGCCTCGCGGATCGCTTCAACGTCGTGGTTGCCGTCGGCGACGTGCTGCACATGCCAGCCATAGGCCTCGTAGCGCTTCAGCACGTCTTCGGTGAACGACACGGCGGTGTTGCCGTCGATCGTGATGTGGTTGTCGTCGTAGAGGGCGATCAGCTTGCCCAGCCCGAGGTGGCCCGCTAGGGAGGCGGCTTCGCTGGCCACACCCTCTTGGTTGCAGCCATCACCCATCAACACGTAGGTGTAGTGGTCGACCAGGGCGTGGCCAGGGCGGTTGAAGGTGGCGGCGAGATGGGCTTCGGCGATCGCGAGACCAACGGCATTGGAGATGCCCTGGCCAAGGGGGCCCGTGGTGACCTCCACCCCGGCGGTTTCAAAGGTTTCCGGGTGACCGGGCGTGCGGGATTCCCACTGGCGAAACTGCTTGATGTCCTCCAACGAGACCGAGTCGTAGCCGGTGAGGTGTAGCAGCGCGTAGAGGAGCATGCAGCCGTGGCCGGCCGAGAGCACAAAGCGGTCGCGGTTGAACCAGCCCGGATTGCGGGGGTTGTGCCTCAGCACCTTGTCCCACAGGGCGAACGCCATCGGCGCGCAGCCCATCGGCAGGCCTGGATGACCTGAATTAGACTTGTTGATCGCATCGACGGCCAGGAAGCGGATGCTGTTGATGCAGAGGCTTTCGACCGATGTGGCGGGAGAGCTAGGGGCGGCGACCATGGTGCGAGTGAGGTGGAGGAACGGAGGAGTGAGGAGGGTTGCGGGGAAATCCTGGGCTTCGACCCTGGGCATTCAGCGCATCCGGCGGAAGGCCAGGCACACGTTGTGACCACCGAAACCGAATGAGTTGGAGAGCACGACGTTCACGGCGTGCTCCCTGGCCTGGTTTGGCACCACATCCAGGTCACAGGCGGGATCGGGCGTGTGGTAGTTGATCGTAGGCGGAACCAGGTTGTGGCCTATGGCCAGGACCGCCGCCACCGCCTCGATGCCGCCGCTACCGCCCAGCAGGTGCCCGGTCATCGACTTGGTGGAGCTGACCGGGACGCTGCGGGCGTGAGCGCCGAGAGCGGCCTTGATGGCGGCCGTCTCGTTGCTGTCGTTCGCCTGGGTGCTCGTGCCATGGGCATTGACGTAATCGACATCCTCAGGGGCCAGTCGACCATCAGCCAAGGCCAGCCGCATCGCTTCGGCGCCCCCGACGCCTCCCGGCGAGGGTGCGGTGATGTGGTGGGCATCGCAGGTGGTGCCGTACCCCACGATCTCAGCCAGAATTGGGGCGCCACGAGCCTGAGCCCGCTCCAGGCTCTCCAGCACCAGCACGCCGGCCCCCTCGCCGATCACGAAGCCATTGCGGTGGAGATCGAAGGGGCGGCTGGCGGTGGCTGGGTCGTCGTTGCGGAAGGAGAGGGCCTTGGCGCTGGCGAAGCCCGCGACCCCCAGCGGAGTGATCGCCGATTCCGCTCCACCGCAGACCATGGCATCGGCATAGCCCATCTGAATCAGGCGGAAGGCGTCGCCGATGGCATTAGACCCGGCGGCGCAGGCGGTGGCCACGGCGCTGCTCGGGCCGCGGGCGCCCAAGGCAATAGCCGCCAGCCCGGTGGCCATATTGGGAATCATCATCGGCACACAGAAGGGGCTGACGCGGTCCGGTCCGCGCTCGCTCAGGACGTGGGCCTGGGTTTCCATCATCAGTAGGCCACCCACGCCGGAGCCGATCGCGACGCCCACCCGATGGCTGGTGCGTTCATCGATCTCAAGGCCGGCGGCGGCCACAGCCTGCTTGGCCGCTACCACGCCGAACTGGCAGAAGCGATCCCAGCGCTTGGCCTCCTTGGGCTCCAACAAGCCCGTTGGATCGAATTCCTTGACTTCGGCCGCAAAACGACAGGCATGGCGTGAAGCGTCGAACAGGGTGATGGCTTCCACCCCATTGCGACCCTGGCTCAGCCCCTGCCAGTACGCGGCAACATCGTTGCCGATCGGTGTGACCGCGCCCAGGCCGGTGACGACGACGCGGCGGAGACCCTCCACCATGGACCGCCTCAGGCCTGCTTGTCCTGGATGTACTGAACGGCATCGCCGACCGTGGCGATCTTCTCCGCGGCCTCGTCGGGGATCTCGATGTCGAACTCTTCCTCAAGCGCCATCACCAGCTCGACAGTGTCCAGGGAGTCGGCGCCAAGGTCGTTCTGGAAGTTTGACTCGAGACTCACTTCCTTCTCCTCAACGCTGAGCTGGTCGGTAACGATCTTTTTGACCTTCTCGAAAATCGCTTGCTTTTCCATGGCCGACGTGAGGGAGGTCGCATCCTACGGGTCGACCTGTTGCCACTCCCGGCGGCGTATGAACAAGGGTGACGGGCCGCGGCCGCGGCGTCCAGCGACCGACGGGCCTTGGGTACCTTTGGCCAACGCCGTCTGATCGGCCCACGCCGTACTCCCCGGACCATGTCCCACGCCGTCAAGATCTACGACACCTGCATCGGCTGCACCCAGTGCGTGCGCGCCTGCCCCCTCGAAGTCCTTGAAATGGTGCCCTGGGACGGCTGCAAAGCCGGCCAGATCGCCTCCTCCCCCCGCACCGAGGACTGTGTGGGCTGCAAGCGCTGTGAAACCGCCTGCCCCACCGACTTCCTCAGCATCCGGGTGTACCTGGGCGATGAGACCAGTCGCTCGATGGGCCTCGCGTACTGAACCAGCACCAGGCTTCCCCATAAGCTCAGCCCGGCACGTGCCGGGCTTTTTCATGGCCGTCGCCGCCCTTTCCCCCCTGCTTCTGCGGTCGTTATGTGCGGCATCGTTGCGCTGATCGGTTCCCGCGAGGCTGCGCCGCAGTTGCTTGAGGGCCTGCGCCAGCTGGAATATCGCGGCTACGACTCAGCCGGCATCGCCACCGTGGAGGGTGGTCGTCTGCACTGCCTGCGGGCGGAGGGCAAGCTGGTGCACCTCGCGGCTCGCTTCGAAACAGAAGGAGCCGCTGGACACTGCGGCATCGGCCACACCCGCTGGGCCACCCATGGCAAGCCGGAAGAACGCAATGCCCATCCCCATTTGGATGGGGATGGGCGGCTGGCGGTGGTGCAGAACGGCATCATCGAGAACCACCGCGGCCTGCGGGAGGAGCTCCAGGCCGAGGGCGTGCTGTTTCGCTCCGACACGGACACCGAAGTGATCCCGCACCTGGTGGCGCGGGAGTTGGCCCAGCTGCGCCAGGCGGGCCAGGCGGCTGATGGAGCCCTGCTGTTGCAAGCGGTGCAGCGGGTGCTGCCCCGCTTGCACGGGGCCTATGCCCTGGCGGTGGTGTGGGCTGAATCGCCGGGAGCGTTGGTGGTGGCACGGCGCCAGGCGCCGCTGTTGATCGGTCTGGGGGAAGGGGAGTTTCTCTGCGCCAGCGATACGCCTGCCTTGGCCGGTTTCACGCGCACGATCCTGCCGATGGAAGACGGCGAAGTGGCGCTGCTGACGCCTCTGGGCATCGAGCTCTACGACAGTGGGGGGGCGCGGGTGCAGCGCGCCCCCAGCCTGCTGAGCGGCACCGAGCACGTGGCGGACAAGCGCAGCTTCCGCCACTTCATGCTCAAGGAAATCCATGAGCAGCCAGAGACCGCCGCCCTGTGGGTGGCCCGGCATCTGCCAGAGCGTGCCTCGCTCCCCGGCCCGGAAGGTTTGGCCCTGGTGGCCCTGCCCCTCGATGACAGCGTGTTCGAGGATGTGGATCGGATCCAAATTCTCGCCTGCGGCACCAGCCGCCACGCCGCCCAAGTGGGCGCCTATCTGCTGGAGCAGCTGGCTGGGCTGCCCACCAGCGTGTACTACGCCAGTGAATTCCGCTACGCCCCGCCCCCCTTGGCGCCCCGCACCTTGACGATCGGCGTGACCCAATCGGGTGAAACCGCCGATACCCTCGCGGCCCTGGCGATGGAGCAGGAGCGGCGGCGGGCGGTTGCCGATCCCGCCTACCAGCCGAAGCTGCTGGGCATCACCAACCGCCCGGAGAGCTCCCTGGCCCGCCTGGTGCCCCACATCCTGGATATCGGCGCAGGCATCGAGGTGGGGGTGGCGGCCACCAAAACCTTCCTGGGCCAGTTGCTCGCCTTCTACGGGCTGACCATCGCCTTCGCCGAGCGCCGCGGCATCGCCCCGAATCGGCTGGCCTCCCTCGTGGAGGAGCTGCGGGCCCTGCCGGGTCAGTTGCAGCTGCTGGTGGACGACCACGACCGCCGCTGTGCTGAGCTGGCGGCGATGTTCGCCGAGACCCGTGATGTGATTTTCCTGGGGCGAGGCATCAACTACCCGATCGCGATGGAGGGAGCTCTGAAGCTCAAGGAGATCAGCTACATCCATGCCGAGGGCTATCCGGCCGGAGAGATGAAGCACGGCCCGATCGCTCTGCTGGATTCGCGGGTGCCGGTGGTGTCGATCGCGGTGCCGGGCACCGTGTTCGACAAGGTGCTCTCCAACGCCCAGGAGGCGAAGGCCCGCGATGCCCAGCTGATCGGTGTGGCGCCCGAAGGGGCCGACACGGCTGTGTTCGACCTGTTGCTGCCGCTGCCCGCGGGCCTGGACGAGCTGATCAGCCCGCTGTTGACCGTGATTCCGATGCAGCTGCTCAGTTACCACATCGCCGCCCACCGCGGCCTTGATGTGGATCAACCACGCAATTTGGCCAAGAGCGTCACTGTGGAGTGATTTCGGCAGCGTCGCGGGGCGATCACGGCC
>Ga0315904_10003920_pt1 | contig 21539 bp, 14 predicted proteins | sample LakEriMetagenome_6_FD_203529 | JGI IMG/M metagenome (GOLD analysis project Ga0315904, IMG submission 203529) | Freshwater fungal communities from buoy surface, Lake Erie, Ohio, United States - Buoy 12 MA120 | ecosystem: Environmental > Aquatic > Freshwater > Lake | place: USA: Lake Erie, Ohio...
TACCCGGCCGAGCTGGGCGAGCGAGCGAACGAGCACGTGGAGGAGCGGAATCGCGGGTGAAGCGGGCGTGGCCGCACGGCTGGGCCGGGCAGGTTCGAACGACCGGCGATCGCCGCGCGGATCCGGGCGTTCCTCCCCGGCATCGCGCCGCCCGTCGGCGACCGCCCGCTCAAGTTCGGCGACGAGATCCCGCCGCAGGCCGCCGAGCACGCTGAAGGGCACCATCGGCATGCCGCCGAGTTCGGCGTCGAGATCACGGAGCCGAAACGGCGTGCCGCCGAGACGTCCGAACTGCTCGCGGAGCACCTCGACGGTGAGCGGGTGCTTCGTCGCCTCGCGAGCGGGCTCCGCCGACACGAGCTCGCAGGACGCGCCGAACCCGGTGCGGGCCGTCACCCGCACCGGCTCGCCGACCACGGCCCGCACGGCGAGATCGACAGGCTGCTGCCGGGTGAGATCCCCGCCGGCGTAGGTCTTCCGGAGCCGGGCGGTGACCACGGGGTCATCCGTCTTCCAGACCGCCTGCCCTGAAGCGATTCGGCCAGGATCGATCGCCCCGTGCGCGAAGGCGAGGTCGACGCGGCCGGCCGCCACCGCCTCGGTGAGCGACCGGCCTGCCGAGAAGATCTCGTAGATCCGGCCGCCGACCGCATCGTCGCTCGTTTCGCCGCAGTCGATCGCCACGCCGTCGCCGCGCTTCACGCCGCCCACGAGCTCGACCGTCACCCGCCCGCGGCGGGCCTCCACGACGGTGCCGACCCGCACACCCCGCTTCGCGCTCGACGTGGCGGGCACGAGCATCTTGTGATCGCAGCCGCGGAGCCAGCCGGGAGAAAAACCCCGGGAGAAGGTCAGCTCCATCTCCTCGACGTCGTGGGGCGTGAACGTGACCGGTCGTCCGGCCATGGCCGTGTCGATCGCCCGCCGATAATGGCTGGTGATGGCGGCGACGTACTCGGGCGTCTTCAGCCGGCCCTCGATCTTGAAGGCGGCGACGCCGGCATCGAGCAGCTCCGGTGCCAGGGCATAGGCCGCCAGATCCTGCGGCGAGAGGAGGTACTTCTGGTCGCCGAGATCGACGTCATGGCCGTCGCAGACGAGTTCGTAGGGCAGGCGGCAGGCCTGGGCGCACTGCCCTCGGTTCGCGCTCCGGCCGCCGAGCGACTCGCTCGTGAGGCACTGCCCGGAGTAGGCGACGCACAGCGCTCCGTGCACGAACACCTCGATCGGCATCGTGGTGCGGCTGCGGATCGCCGCGATCTCGTCGATCGAGAGCTCCCGGGCGACCACCACTCTCTGCATGCCGAGCCGCTCCGCGAGTTCGATCGTCTCGGCGCTCGTGAGCGTCATCTGCGTCGAGGCGTGCAGGGGGAGATCGGGCCGCCGCTCACGGATCAGTGTCGCCGCTCCGACGTCCTGCACGAGCACCGCGTCGACGCCTGCGTCGGCCACAGCCTCGACCGTGCGGGCGAACGCCGGAAGCTCCCCCGAGAACACGAGCGTGTTGAGCGTGGCATAGCCCCGCAGGCCGTGCCGATGGAGGGTGGCCATCAGCCGGGGGAGGTCATCCAGCGCGAAGTTGGTCGCCCGGGCCCGGGCATTGAACCCGGTCTCGAGACCGAAATAGACCGCGTCGGCCCCGTTCTCGATGGCGGCACGGACGCAGTCCCAGTCTCCCGCCGGGGAGAGCAGTTCGGGGGCGGTGCGGGGCTTTGCGGCGTCGGGGACCATGGCTCGACGAGTATAGGTCGGCCGACGGCGGTCACTCGTTGGACGAGGATGTGCTCCGCAGGAACAATCCCCCCGGCGTGCCATATTCTCCGGAGCGTCCATGGACGCGGGATTGGAAGGGGATGCTCGCGGAGATCAGGGCCGCGGGCTTCAACCTCCTCCGCATTCCGTGGGCGGCGAACTCGATCCGTTCGCCATGGGTCGGCGGCATCAACGCCTCGAAGGGCGGGAACGCCGAGCTTGTCGGCCTGCCGCCGCTGGCGGTACTCGATCAGCTCGTGGCCGAGCGTTCCCGGCGAACCTCGCCGACCATTTCGTGGGGCACGGGCAAGCTCTCGCTCACTCCTGGTCGCCGCGGATCTTGGCCAGCACCGAGTAGTCCTCGAGCGTGGTCGTGTCGCCCACCGTTTCCTTGCCGGCGGCGATGTCACGCAGCAGCCGCCGCATGATCTTGCCGCTACGGGTCTTGGGCAGGGCGTTGGTGAAGTGGATGTCGTCCGGCGCGGCGAGCGCGCCGATCTGGTGGCGGACGTGCTTCCGGAGGGCGTCCTTGAGGGCGTCGTCGGGCGTGCCCGAGCGGAGGGTCACGAACACCGCCACCGCCTCCCCCTTCACGTCGTGCGGCCTTCCGACGGCCGCCGCTTCGGCCACGGTGGGGTGGCTCACCAGCGCGCTTTCGATCTCGATCGTCGAGAGCCGGTGGCCGGCGACGTTGAGCACGTCGTCGATTCGCCCCATGATCCAGTAGTAGCCGTCGGCGTCCTGCCGGGCGTTGTCACCCGCGAGGTACTTGCCCGGTACCTTCGACCAGTAAGTCTCCACGAATCTCTCGTCGTCGCCCCAGATGCCGCGAAGCATGCCGGGCCAGGGCTTCGTCATCACGAGCCAGCCCCCCTCGCCCTGCTCCACTGGCTCACCGGCGGCATCGACGATCGCGGGAACCACGCCGGGAAGCGGCAGCGTGCAACTCCCGGGCTTCGTCGGCGTGCAGCCCGGCAGCGGGCTCATCATGATCCCGCCGGTCTCGGTCTGCCACCAGGTGTCGACGATCGGGCACCGCTTTCCGCCGATCACCTCGTGGTACCAGATCCAGGCCTCCGGGTTGATGCCCTCGCCCACCGTGCCCAGGAGCCGCAGGCTCGAGAGGTCACGCCCCTCGATGTGCTGCATGCCCCACTTCATGAACGAGCGGATCGCCGTCGGGGCGGTGTAGAAGATCGTCGGCTTCTCCTGCTCGATGATTTCCCAGAAGCGGCCCTCGTGCGGGGCGTTGGGGGCGCCCTCGTAGATCAGGATGCTCGCCCCGGCTGCCAGGGGCCCGTAGGTGACGTAGCTGTGGCCGGTGATCCAGCCGCAGTCGGCCGTGCACCAGAAGAGGTCGTCGTCGCGGAGGTCGAATACCCACTCGGCCGTGGTCTTGGCCCAGAGGGTATAGCCGGCGGTGGTGTGCTTGATGCCCTTCGGCTTTCCCGTCGAGCCGCTCGTGTAGAGGATGAACAGCGGCGCCTCGGAGTCCATGGGCTCCGGTGGCAGGTCGCCCGGCTGTCCCGCGACGAGATCGTGCCACCAGACGTCGCGGCCGGCCACCATGTCGACCGGCTGTCCGGTCCGCTTCAGGACGACGACGTGCTTCACCGTCGTGGCCGGATGGGCCGACGACTGGAGGGCCGCGTCGACGTTCTTCTTCAGGGCCAGCTGGGCCCCGCGCCGCCATCCGCCATCGGCCGTGATCACGGCCACGGCCCGGGCGTCGTGGTTGCGGTCGGCGATCGCCTCGCTCGAGAAACCGCCGAAGATCACCGAGTGCACGGCGCCGATGCGTGCGCAGGCCAGCATCGCGATCACGAGTTCGGGCGTCATCGGCATGTAGATCGAGACCACGTCGCCCTGCCGGACGCCGAGCTTCTTGAGCCCGGCCGCGAACCGGCTCACCTCCGCGAGGAGTTCCCGGTAGGTCAGCGTCCGCCGCTCACCGACGGGCTCACCCACCCACGTGATGGCGACCTTGTCGCCACGGCCCGCGGCGATCTGCTGGTCGAGACAGGCGGCCGAGGCGTTGGTTCGGCCGCCCACGAACCATTTCGCCACCGGCGGCTGCCAGTCGAGGACCTGCGTGTAGGGCGTCATCCACGGCAGCTCGCGGCCGCGGGCATCCCAGAAGGCCTCGGGGTTCCGGGCGACCTCGTCGTAGAGCTTTCGGTACTCCTCGAGCGAGCCGATCCGGGCCTGCCGGGAAAACTCGGCAGGAGGCGGGAACACCCGCGACTCCTGCATCACACTCGCCACCTTGCCCCCGCCGCCTGTCGTCTCAGCCATGAAAACTCGCTCCTTGCGTTGCGTCCCGCACCGGTTCCGGTCACCCTCCCTCGAAGGGCCTCCCATCCTCGTCGTCGCCGAAGCCGATGCCTAGCGCCCGGGCCGCCTGCACGGCGGAACCGCGGGGATCGACGGTGGAAAGTCGTCCGACCGCGTCGGCGATCGGGATGCCGGTGATGTCGGGTGGGCGGTAGCAGACCATTTCGCCGAAGCGTCCCTGGTGGACGAACCTGGCGGCGTGGGCGCCGAACTCCGTGGCCAGCATGCGGTCGAACGGGGTCGGCGTGCCGCCCCGCTGCAGGTGGCCGAGCACCACGGTGCGGGCCTCCCGGCCCAGCCGGCTCGACACCTCCCGGGCGACGATCTCGCCGATCCCACCGAGTTTCACCTGCCCGTGGCCTCCGGACGTGCCGTCGTGCACGAGCCCGCCTTCGGGAAGGTGGGCCCCCTCGGCCACCACGATGAGCGTGAACCGCTTGCCCTCGCGCTCCCTCTGCTCCACCTTGCGGCACACGTTGGCGAACGACCAGGCGATCTCCGGAATCAGGATCACGTCGCCTCCGCCGGCAATGCCGGCGTGCAGGGCGATCCAGCCGGCGTGCCGGCCCATCACCTCGAGCACCATGACCCGCTCGTGGCTCGCGGCCGTGGTGTGGAGCCGGTCGAGGGCGTCGGTCGCCGTCGCCACCGCCGAGTCGAAGCCGAACGTGAAGGCCGTGCCGCAGAGATCGTTGTCGATCGTCTTGGGCACACCCACCACGGGCACGCCGTGCTCGTGGAGCTGCTGCGCGATCCCCAGCGAGCCATCGCCACCCACGCACACCAGTCCCGTCACGCCCATCTGCTTGACGGTGGTGGCGGCCTGCGCGAGGAGCTCTGGGTCGATGCCCACCCGCTCACCCTCGCCGACCAGCGACGTGAAGCGTCCCTTGTTGGTCGAGCCCAGGATCGTGCCGCCCTGGAGGAGGATGCCGGCCGTGTTGTGCACATCGAGCGGCATGTAGCTGACCGGATCGACGAGCCCCTCGTAGCCCCGGAGAAAGCCGACCACGTCGTAGCCCAAGCCGATGGCCGACTTCGTGGCCGCGCGGATCACCGCGTTGAGACCGGGGCAGTCGCCGCCACCGGTGAGGATGCCGATCGTGGGCCTGCGGGTCATGGTTCAGTGCTCGCCGTGCTCGGCCAGCCAGCGCTCGGCGTCGAGTGCCGACATGCAGCCCGTCCCAGCGGCCGAGATCGCCTGACGGTAGTAGTCGTCGGCCACGTCGCCCGCCGCAAACACGCCGTCGACGCTCGTGGCGGTGCGGAAGTGCTTTTTCCAGAGGATGTACTTCTTGGGAGTGAGTTCGAGCTGTCCGCCGAGAAAGGCCGTGTTGGGGGTATGGCCGATCGCCAGGAACACGCCGGTCGCCTCGAGGGTTTTCTCGGTCGCCGGCCCGACGGTGCCGGCCAGCCGCACGCCGGTCACGCCGCTCGCGTCGTCGCCGAGCACTTCGGCGAGTGCCGAGTTGAAGTGGATCGTGATCTTCGGGTTCTCGTGGGCCCGCGCCGCCATGATCTTGCTCGCCCGCAGCGCGTCGCGGCGGTGCACGAGGTGCACCATGCTCGCGAACTTCGTCAGGTAGGTGGCTTCCTCGACAGCGGAGTCGCCGCCGCCGACCACCACGATGGGCTTGTTGCGGAACCGCGGCAGGGCGCCGTCGCACACCGCACAGGCGCTCACGCCACGATTCTTGAACCGCTCCTCACTCGGCAGGCCCAGCCAGTTGGCGCTGGCGCCCGTGGCCACGATCACGCACTTCGCCTCGACCACGCCCCCCTCCGCGGGAAAGAGCTTGAAGGGCCGCGATGAGAAGTCGACCTTGAGGATGTCGTCGGTCACGATCCGCGTGCCGAAGTTGGTCGCCTGCTGCCGCATCAACTCCATCAGTTCCGGCCCGGTCACGCCCTTCCCCTCGTGGGGCGGCATCATCATTCGCCGTTCCTTCGGCAGGGCGGAGTCGAGGAAGCCGCCGAGGTCTCCATGGGGGAAGCCGGCGTAGTTCTCCACCTCGCTCGTGAGCGCCAGCTGGCCGAGCGGCAGGGTGCCCGCCATGCGGTTCTTCTCGGAGATCGCCCCTTCGTAGACGAGCGGCTTCAGCTGCGCGCGGGCGGCGTAGGTGGCGGCCGACCAGCCGGCCGGTCCGCTGCCGATGATGACGAGGGTCTCGGATGACGACATGCCATGGCTCCCCGGGGATTGCGGCCGGCCGGTCGCGTCGACGGCGGCTCCGTGAACAGGCATGATGTACCCGTTCCTGCCGTGCAGGAAAACCCGCCCCCGCAAACTGCCGGAGCCCGACCGCCATGAGCCTCCTCGCCGTCCTGCTGCCGAGCGCGTTCGTGCTGTTGGTCGCCTACCGCGTCTACGGCAGCCTGCTGGCCCGGCTTTTCCGCCTCGATCCCGCGGCTGCGACGCCCGCCGTCACGCTCCGCGACGACGTGGACTACGAGCCGATCCCACCGCAGTTGCTGCTCGGGCAGCACTTCTCGGCGATCGCGGCTGCCGGCCCGATCGTGGGTCCGATCCTCGCCGGCGTCGCCTTTGGCTGGCTGCCCGCGCTGCTCTGGATCCTGGCTGGCAGCATCCTCGTCGGCGGCGTGCACGACTTCGCGGCCCTCGTCGCCTCGGTTCGCCACAAGGCCCGCTCGATCGCCGAGGTCGTTCGCGACCACATGAGCCGGCGGGCCTACCTGCTCTTCCTGTCGTTCGTCTGGATCGCGTTGGTCTACATCATCGTCGCCTTCACCGACATCACGGCAGCGAGCTTCGTGGGCCGCCAGGTGCTCGAGAACGGTGAGAGCGTGTCGGGGGGCGGGATCGCCACGTCGAGTCTGCTCTATCTCGCGCTGCCCGTGATCATGGGCTTCTGCATGCGGTATGCACGGATGCCGCTCTGGCTGGCGACCGCGGTGTTCTTGCCGCTGGTCGGGCTTGCGATCTGGGGCGGACAAAAGATCCCGTTCGACCTCGCCGCGACGCTCGGCACCAGCGATGCCACGGCCCAGAAGATCTGGGGCGTGCTCCTGCTCGGCTACTGCCTCGTGGCCGCGATGGTGCCGATGTGGCTGTTGCTCCAGCCCCGCGGCCACCTCGGCGGCTGCTTCCTCTACGTGGCGCTGGCCGGAGCCGCGCTCGGGCTCGTCGCCAGCGATCGGGCTCTCGGCGGCCTGTTCGGCGGCGACGCCACGATCCGCTATCCAGCCTTCACCGGCTGGCAGGCGGCCAACGGCCAGCACCTCGTTCCCATGCTCTTCATCACGATCGCCTGCGGGGCGTGCTCGGGATTTCACTCATTGATCGCCTCCGGCACCACGAGCAAGCAGCTCCGCCGCGAGACCGACGCCCGGCCGATCGGCTACGGCACGATGCTGCTCGAGGCGATGGTGGCGGTGGTGAGCCTCTGCTGCGTGATGGTGCTCGCGGCCGACAGCCCGCTCACGAAGCAGTCGCCCAACTTCGTCTACGCCCTGGGGATGGGGCAGTTTCTCGAGATCCTCGGCGTGCCGGCGGCGATCGGCGTGTCCTTCGCGCTGATGGCCTTCACGACGTTCGTCTACGACACGCTCGACGTCTGCACGCGGCTCGGCCGCTACATCGTGCAGGAGCTCACCGGCCTGCAGGGCTGGGTCGGCGGCTGGCTCGGCACGGCGCTCACTGCGGGCGTGCCGCTCCTCTTCCTGCTCCGGCCGAACGTCGACGCCACCGGCAACGTGGTGCCGGCCTGGAAAACGTTCTGGAGCCTGTTCGGGGCGAGCAACCAGCTCCTCGCCGCCCTCACGCTGCTCGGTGTGACCGTCTGGCTCTGGCGGACGCGGCGGGAGACGTGGGTCTGGCTCGTGACGGGGCTGCCCACGGCGTTCATGTATGCGATGAGCACCTGGGCGCTCGCCAGCATGACACTGCCGCGGTTTCGCAGCGGGGAGGGACTCGCGTTCCCTGCCGACCCGGTTCCGTGGGCCGGCCTGGTGCTCCTGGTGCTCGCCGCCGTGATGCTCGTGGAGGCGATCAGGGCGATCGCCGACGGAGCAGGGCCGCGACCAACAAGCCCGCGCCGAGCGTGGCCCACGTCGTCGGTTCCGGCACCGCGACCAGGTTGACGTAGGAGCCGCTCGGCAGTGGCGACGCCACGTTCACGCCCGCGGTCGTCGACGAGTAGGCGATCTGCCAGGTGTTGGCCCCGACGGTGAAGGTGCCTCCTTCCACGAGCGACAGGCCGCCGTAGGAGAACAGGCCGCTTCCCGTCAGGCCGCCGCCATAGTTGATCAGCGAGAACACCGTTCCAGGCGTGACGGCCACGTCCGGTCCCAGGTCGTTGATCGTCAGGGGCATGGTCCCTGTGAGCGTAAGCAAGCCTGCCATCGAGAGCAGATCGGCCGTCAGCAGGTTCGTCTCGTACTCGTAGGCGAACGTGGACCCATTCGCAAAACTCACCGCCGAACCGGTGGTTAGGGTGGCGATGCTCGCGCCGGGGGCGAGCGTGCCGAGCGGATTCACGGTCACAGCGCCACCGATCGTGCCCGAGCCCCCGAGGATGCCGCCGCTGACCACGAACGGAGCGACCACGCTGCCGCTGTTGCCGTTGATGAGCAGCGTGCCGGCCTCCACGAGCGTGGTGCCGCCGTAGGCGTTGCTCCCGCTCAGGATCCACTTGCCGGCACCGGCCTTGGTGATCCCCATGAGGTTGACCGACGTGGCGGTCACGATCGGGCCCGAAATCGTGTTGTCGCCCGTGTTGCTGCCCGACAGCCGCAGCGTCCGCTCCGGAGGCAGCGTGAACACGGCGTTGGTCGACACGGTCGCGAGTGCGGAGTTGCTCAGCGTGTACTGGTTGCCGCTGATCGCCAGGATCGTGGTGCCGACGGGAACGGCAGTCGACGTGACGAGCATGCCCACGACCGTGCCCGGCTGCGTCGACGACGTATTCGCCACCACGTTCGAACCGGACGTGAAGTTGAGATTGAAGTTGGCCGTGTTGATGGCCAGCACGGTACCCGAGAAGGTGAGGGCTCCCGCTCCGGAGGAATCGATCGTGCCGCCCGGGGCATCGATGCTCAGGAGCCTGTTCGTCGACTGGGTCGCGGCGCCCCTGTACCGCAGCGTGCTGCTGGTGCCCTGGCCGCTGAACACGATGCCCGTGCCGGAACCGATCGCGCTCGCCACGCCGTTGTTGGCGAGGCTCGCGACATCGAGAATCCCGTCCACGAGCTGCGGCGACAGCGTGTAGGTGTTGGCGGTGTTGGTGATCGTCCACGTGCCGGGGCCGAACTTGTTGACGCCGCTGGTCGAGGCCGAGACCGCGGTGATGAGTCCTGAGACAACGCCGTTGCCCGATCCACCGACCAGCAGCGGACGCCCCGAACCCGCCGTGTTTGAGATCGTGCCGGAGAGCGTCAGCAGGCCGCCGTCGGAGACGACGACGATCCCCGTGCCGCCGGTGGCGCCCACGTTCATGTTTCCCGTGAGCGTGGTGTCGCCCTGGAGGTTCTGGATCGTGGGTACGCCGCCGATCGTCGGCGGATTGGCCGAGCCGAAGTTGGCGAAGGCATTGGCGATGGTGGTCGTGCCGGTGACGTTGAACTGCAGGTAGCCGCTGGCCGTACCGGCCTTCGGGATGGAGATCGTGCTGCTCGCAGGCAGGGCCGACGCAGCGTCGATTCGGAGAACGCCACCACCGCTCGAGATCGAGGTGGTGCCCGAGTAGGTGTTGGTGCCGGACAAGGCCGTGGTCGCGGTGCCCGACTTGGTGAGGCCCCCCGTGCCGCCGTCGCCCGTGATGTTGCCGGCGAAGGTGCCGTCCACGTTGTTGAGCGTCGTTCCGGCGGTACTGCCGGCCGCGAACGAGAGCGACGTCGGGATCGTGCCCACGACGTTCGTGAAGTTGATCGGTCCGGCGGCCGAACCCGTCACGGCCTGGCCTGTGCCGAGCCCCGTTGCGGCCTGCACGTTCACCGTGCCGGTGCCGAGCTGGAAGAACGTGCCACTGAAGGTGTTCGTCGACGTGGTGTTGGAGAGCGTGAGGTTCGCTCCGCCGTTCTTGAGGATTGCGCCACTGCCCGACACGGATCCGGAGACGGTCATCGCGGCCCCCGCGTCCGTGGTTAGGTTGAGCGTTCCGCTCACGGCGATCGGCCCGGCGAGCGTGAACGCCACGCTGTTGCCCGACTGGATCGTGCCGCTGCCGGTGATCGCGAACGGCTCGGGGATGGGGGCCGAGTTGGCGCTCGAGAGCAGGTAGATCCGGGAGCCTTCCTCGAGTGTGGTGCCCACCGCCGAGTCGCCGAGTCCGTAGGGGTTTTGCAGGAACATCACGGCTCCGCTGGCCAGCGTCACCGAGCCGGCGATCGTGTTGCTGCCGTTTACGACCAGTGCGTTTGCACCCGTGTAGACGAGGCTTCCCGTGCCCGAGACGACACCGCCGGCAAGGCTGCTCGAGCCGCCGCTCCCGAACGAGAGCGTCTTGTCACCCAGGGCGAGGATGCCGCCGGACGAGAGATTGAGCGACGGCACGGTCAGTCCGGTTCCGCTCAGGCTCGTCAGGTCGAGTGTCGCGCTCGACGACACCGCCAACCCGCTCGCCGCTGAGATACCGCCCGAGCCGCTCAAGGCGAGTACACCGCCGGCCACTGAGGTGATGCCCGTGTAGGTGTTGGCCGCGGAGAGCGTGAGCGTGCCGCTACCGAGCTTCATGAGCCCGAGCGAGTTGGCGCCGCCGTTGGGATCGGCGAGCGGCGAGGAGAGGTCGAGATTGCCGCCGGCGTTCGAAGTGTCGATGCCAATGAACGAACCCGGCAGGAACCCGTCGGTTGCCGAGCCGAGGGCGGCGATCGTGGCCACGTCGGAGGTGGTGAACTCGCCAACGCCGCCCACGTTGAGCGCCAGACCGCCGCCGCTCCCCGTGATCAGGTTGGCAGCCGTCCAGCTTCCGGTGTTGCCGCCGTACAGGGCCGACGGCACGGCGAACTGGAGCACGCCGCCGTTGATCCGCGTGGCCCCCGTGTATTGGCTCGTGCCGGAGAGCACCTGCACGCCCGGTGCGTAGGCGAGCGCGAGCGAGGTGCCGGTCTTCACCAGCTCCATCCCCGCGGCGCCGTTCCCGAGGTTGCCGGAATACGTGGACGTGATGCCTGGCTGGGTGTTGAGCACGAGCGACGAGATCGTGCTGTAGTTGACCGGGTTGAACGCGCCGCCACCCACGAGGCCGCCGAGCGTGGCGGTGGTGCCTGAGGCGAGCTGGAGGGTGCCCGACCCGGTGGTGTCGAACGCGTTGGTCGGCATGGCGGTGGCATTGCCGAACACGAGCAGGCCGCCGTCGACCCTGGCAGTGCCGGTGAAGGTGCTCGTTCCGGTGAAGGTGTGCGTACCACTGCTGACGACCAGGTTCACCTTCTTGGACGTGCTGCTCGCGTCGGCGATCGATCCGCTGAAGGTGGACGAGCCCGTGAGCGTGAGCGTCGAGTCGGTCGTGGTCGACGAGTTGTAGACACGGGCGGTGGCAGTCGTGCCGGTACGGCCGATGCCGGTGAGCGTCTGATTGAAGCCGTTCAAATCGAAGACGCTGTTGTTGGAGTTGACGTTCTGGAAATTGAAGCGGGCGTTCGTGGCCAGTCCGTCGTTCGCTCCGACCCGCACCGTGCCCTCGCCGAGATCGACAAGGCCGTAGGAGCCGCTGCCTGCGAGGATGAACACACCGAGTCGCATGTTCACGCTCTGGGTCGAGTGAATCGGCCCAGCGAACAGCATTGCGCTGTTGCTGGCCGACTGCGTCGAAAAGATGCCGCCCGCCGTGGCCGAACTGAGGATGGTGACCGTGCCCGTGAGCGTGGCCGTGCTCGAGGTGATGTTGTAGTGCAGCGTGCCAGCCCCCGAGGATCCGTGCGTGCCGGAGATCGTCACGTTGTTGGCGAGCGTCATCGACGTGCCGTTGAGGATCAGCCGCGGAAACTGGTTGCCCGCCGTGCCACCCACGATGATCGGGCCCGTGCTCGCGGCGGAGGCGTTGTTGAGAAACAGCGACCCGCCGTTGACCGTGGTGGTGCCGGAATACGTGTTGGTTCCTCGAAGCACGAGCGAACCGGTGCCCAGCTTTCGGAATCCCGTGCCCGCCAGCACCGACGAGATCGTGCTGCTGGAAACCGTCACGGCGATCTCGGGAACCGCCAGCGTGCCGCTGCCGGCGAGGTTGATGGTGCTCGACTGGATCACGCGGCCGGTCGCCGAGATCGTGATGCCGTTGACCGTGACCGGCTCCGAGAGCGTGGAGGTGCCCCGTTGCGTGATGAACACGGCCACGTTGCCCGTGCCGCTCGTGGCGTTCCACGGTGTGCCGCTGGCGTTGGTCCAGTTCGTCGTGCCGGTGGACCACGTGCCGTCGGAGGTGCCGGAGAGGCTCCACGTCAGCGGCGCGGCGGAAGCGGCCGCGGGCAGGACGGCCGCCGCGGCGACCAAGAAGACCCTTTGAAAACCAATGAATCGGCTGTGGCACGACGTCATGGAACACCCCTCGACCGGCGCATCATCGTCTCCCGGGCGCGTCGGGCGCACGGCATGATGTGATGTCGCCACCTCTCATTTTCGAGCGAGGTGAAGCGCCGCTCAATGCTCCAGCGCGCCCGTTTCGTCCCGGCCGGTGCCCGTTTCGTCCCTTTTCCGCCGATTCGTCCCAGGCGCGCGCCCGATTCGTCCCAGTCAGCCCGTAAGAGTTCTGTCGTATAGTGCCTTGCCGTGGGTCGGGGCTGCGGATCAGTTACCCGGTCTCGTTTCCACTGGCAGGAGATTTTTTCGATGAACTCGCGCCGTCTCGCTCATCCGCTCGTCGTAGCCGTCGCTCTTAGCGCAACGGCGATCCTCGCTGGACCGTCTGCGGCGCAGGGACCGCGTCGCCCCAACATCCTCGTGATCTGGGGAGACGACATCGGCCAGTTCAACGTGTCGGCGTACAACCACGGGATGATGGGCTACAAGACGCCCAACATCGACCGCATCGCCCGCGAGGGAGCCTTATTCACCGACTGGTACGGTCAGCAGAGCTGCACCGCCGGCCGGGCGGCGTTCATCACCGGCCAGGCTCCGATCCGCACCGGGCTCACGAAGGTTGGTCTGCCCGGCGCTCCCGAGGGCATGAAGAAGGAGGACCCGACGATCGCCACGCTTCTCCGGGCGAAGGGCTACATGACCGGTCAGTTCGGGAAGAATCACCTCGGCGACCGCGACGACATGCTGCCGACGAACCATGGGTTCGATGAGTTCTACGGCAACCTCTACCACCTCAACGCCGAGGAGGAGCCCGAGCACCCCGATTACCCGAAGGGCCCCGACTTCAAGAAGAGGTTCGGGCCGCGTGGCGTGATCCACTCCTTCGCCGACGGCCGGATCACCGACACCGGCCCGCTGACGAAGAAGCGGATGGAGACGATCGACGAGGAGGTGAACGCCAAGACGTTCGCCTTCATGGAAAAGGCCAAGCAGGACGATAAGCCGTTTTTCATCTGGTGGAACTCCACCAAGATGCACATCTTCACGCACCTGAAAGACGGCGTGGCGGGCAAGACGGGCCTGGGCATCTACGCCGACGGCATGGTCGAGCACGACCGGCAGGTGGGCGAACTACTCGCCAAGCTCGACGAGCTCGGACTCGCCGAAAACACGATCGTGATGTACTCCACGGACAACGGTGCCGAGGCCTTCACCTGGCCCGACGGTGGCACGACGATGTTCCGCGGCGAGAAGAACACGCAGTGGGAGGGGGGATATCGGGTTCCCTGCGCGATCCGCTGGCCGGGCACGATCAAGCCGGGCACCGTGGTCAACGACATCGGCGCCCACGAGGACATGCTGACCACCCTCTGCGTCGCCGCCGGGGATGCGACGGCCAAGGAGGATCTCAAGAAGGGCCGCCAGATCGGCGACCGCTCCTACAAGGTGCACATCGACGGCTACGACCTCGGTCCGGCGCTTCGCGGGCAGGCCGAGTGGCCCCGCAAGGACTTCATCTACTGGACCGACGACGGCAGCGTGGCGGCCCTCCGCTACGGGAACTGGAAGGCCACCTTCCTCAAGCAGCCTGCTCACGGCATGCACGTGTGGCTGCAGCCGTTCGAGGAACTGCGGGCCCCGACGCTCGTGAACCTGCGGATGGATCCCTTCGAACTCGCGCAGGACATCGGCATGGACTACCAGCGGTGGTATCTCGAGCACATGTTCATGATCGCCCCGGCGGCGGCCCACGTGGGGGAGTGGCTGCAGAGCTTCAAGGAGTTTCCACCACGGCAGAAGCCCGGGAGCTTCAACCTCAACCGCGTGATGGAGGCGGTCACCGCCGCCTCCGGGGCGGCCCGCTGAGCCTCCGGTCGGGGCCGTCCCCTGCAATTATGCCCGGGAGCGGCGCAGCGTTTCGGACGGTGGTTCGCCGAAGTGGCGACGGTATCGAGCTGCGAACCGGCCGAACTCCCAGATGCCGTGCCGCGTGAGCACGTCCGCGACGTTCTCGGCATGAGCGGCGCCGTCGCGAAGACTTCGGCGGACGGCATGGAGCTCGCGGAGCATGAGATACCGCTTCGGCGGCATGCCGAAACTCTCCTGGAACGTCCGCAGCAGTGTTCGGCTGGTCACGCCGACTTCCCGGGCAAGGTCGGTGGTGGTCGGCATGATCACCGTCGCGTCGATCAGGTTCATGGACCGCCGGATGATCTCCGTTCGGTCGAGTCGGGGCCGTCCACACGCCACGGCCGGCGGAGTTTCGGCAGGCAGGCAGTTGTGTGCCAAGGAGATGAGTTCGCGTCCTGCGGCCTGATGGGCGGCGGTGACGGACGGGCGATCCATGAGCGTGCCGGCAATCTCGCCGACCAACCGCTTGAGCTTCGGAAGTGTTCCGGCAGGACAGGTGTTCCGGCTGCTCGCTGGAGCCGGAGCGATCGGAGATGCCGCATCGGAGGGCAGGGCGATCGAGCACCACGTATGAGCCCGCCTGCGGACGCTGATGCGGAAGTCGGCACCGCGGCCGATGAGAAACAATGAGTCGTCGTCGAGATTCTCGCCGTTGACCACGTGTCCGTTCGTGTGCATAAGCGGGATGAAGAGGGTCGTGCCCGGATGCGTGCTGCCTCCGTAGCACACGTTGCCTCCCCCTTCCGACGCCACTTGCAACACGACCCCTCCAAGATCGACGACGCCGAGCGACCAGGTGCCGGTGTCGACGGCGTCGCAGGCCATCTGCAGGCTCGCCCCGCTGACGGCATCACCCCAGGCGTCGAAATCATCGAAGACCAGCATGCGGTCAGGATACTGAACCGCAGCGATCCGTAGAATCCGAGGCGTCGTCGTGTTGTGGCCGTTTTTGCACAGAGCTGGAGTGGGCTTCTTCGCGGGCATCAGTACCGCCAGCCAACGCCCACGTTCGAGAAGAAGTTCGGGGACGTGTCGTTGAGTCCCCAGCCCACGCGGAGTCCGATCTCGAGGTCCTCCGTCGCCAGCACGTGACCCCCGAAGCTCGCGTACTGGACATTGAGCGGCACTTCCTTCTGGGTGCTGAAGATCGCGAAGTATTCCGCGTGCACGTTCCACCTCTCACCGACGGGGACCTTCACCACGCTCGACGGCGCCCACTGGTTGAAGGCGTCGTGCTCCTCGAAGCCAGTGCCGTACCGCATGGCGGATGTCCACTCCCAGCCAGTGGCGAATCTCCAGCCCCATGACTCGCCCACCACGAGCGTCGACTTGTTCGACGGGCCGGAGACCGGCGTGTAGCCCTGCAGCACGGCCGCCGACCTCGGAAGCCAGCCCTCCTGATCGGTCGTTTCGACCTTCGTGCCGTAGAGGACCCGGCCTTCATTCTCGGTCTCGATGTCTTCGCCGCCGAACTCGCTGCCCGACACGGTTCCCGGGCCGCCCGCCTCGTAGTTGAAGCCGAGCCGGGCTTCGATCCGCTCGCCGAGGCCCCGTCGCACGAGCACCTCGGGAAAGCTGTGGGCCTCCGGCCCGAGCCGATTGTCGATGAACGAATACGACGCCTCGAGGATCGATGTGTCCGCGCCCGTGGAGGTGGGCGCGAAGGTGAACGAGTCGCGGTCGGTCTCGAGCTCCTCGCGGCGGGCCGCCTCGGGCTCCGAACGCTCCGCCAGCGCCGGGTGATCACCGGCCCATTCGAGTATCAGGACGGTGGCAATGGCGAGAAATCGCGTGGGCCCCGCGGATTCGACTCGGCTCAGAGGGATGGGTCGGGCCCCCTTATCACGAATCGGAGCCGCGACGACCGCTCGCCGGCGGCCGGTCGAAGTGCCAGGTCAGTCCAATACCGATCCAGTAGCTTTCGACGCTTACGTAGGTTGCGTCTCCCAGGCTCTCACCCGCGGGAAACATGCCACCCGCGAAGGCGTCGAGGTCGAACCCGCGCATCAGGAAGTCACTGACACCGAAGCCTGCCGCCATCCGGTGCTCGTTGATGATTGCGAACTGCGACTGCAGGTACTTCACCGAGGGAATGCCGCCCGGCACTTCGATCGGCCCGATCCGGCTGCCGACCGCATCGTTGACCGGGTTTTGGGCGAGGGCATAGCCCAGCCGCAGCCTGATGCGGTCGGTCGCCCGATACTGCGTGCCGACCTGCATCACCCACTGGCCGCGGTAGATGCTCTTGAACAGCGCCGCGCTCCGCCAGTCGAGGTAGAGGGCGTCGGCTGCGAGGAGCAACCGGCCGTCCAAGAGCGATTCATTCGCGATCCCCATGCCCACCTGCTGCGGCAGGCCCATGTCGACGTCACGAGGACGGCGGTCGGAGAAGAGCACCGCCTCGTTGTCGAAGCGGAACGCCTGCGTCGACTGGTAGTAGGCGCCGAGCCAGGTGGCGGCGCCGAGTTCGTAGTCGATGCCGAATCCTCCGCGCAGCGCGTAGGCGTTGGTCATGCCACTCGTGCCCACGAAGGGGCCCGACGCGTAGCCGTCGCCGATGAACAGCGTCGCGCCCAGTGACAGCCGCTCCGTGACCTCGACACCCACCGACGGCGCAAACTCGAGGAGCAGTAGGTACGACGATGTGGCGTTGCTGGCCGGAACCTGGACGTAGCTCGACCCGCCCCCGGCGGCGCCGATCACGGCGAGCCCCACGGTGGTGGGAAGCGGCAGCGCATCGACTTCCTGCGCCACGCCGATGGCCGGCACGATGGCCCCCGGCGTGCTGCTCTTCGCCGAGAACGGCGCGACCCCAAGCAGCGGTGCGGCGGCCTTCTGCTCCAGGTTGACCGTCGCCTCCGCAAACGCCCCGCCGATCGTGAAGTGGGTGCCTTCGTACTGCGTGAGCGCCGCGGGATTGGCGTTGATCGCGGAGAGGAAGTCCTGCGGCGCGGCCACGCTGGTGCCCGCCATGCCTCCCGAGGCCGGCATCAGCGTGTTGCGGAAGTCGATGCCATAGGTCTGGGCCGTCGCCGATGCGGCTCCGGCCGCCGTCACTGCGGCCACCACCACGCCGACAAGCCCCCGACGGATCGCCGTGTTCGTCATGATCGATCCCCTCGTCACGCACGGAGCAATCGGTACGGCCGGTGCCGCGGCTTGAGCGTCGTGACATGCGTCTGAAAAGACACAGGACCTGGGCAGACCTTGCGGCCTGGCGGCTGGCAGGGCAAACGGCGCAGGTCACCGAACCCCTTCGGATCGCAGGATTCGGCGATGCAGGCGGCGACTCTTACTCCGGTCGTGCGGGCCGCAAAGGACGTGCCGCTCGTCTGGCCGAAACCTCATCCCGCGGTGCATGCGCACGGGAGGCGGCATGATGCGGGTCATTCGTGAACGGCTCGGTCGGGTGGTGGGGACGTTCCTGGTCGGCCTGGCGGCGGTCACGGCCACCGTCGCCCAGGAAGAGGCGTTCGTGGGGCGCCGCGGGCAGGCGGGCTCGTTCGAGTCGTTCGATCCAGTGCTCGTCGACGAGGTGATGACGGGCGTGATCCCCTCCGGTCAGGAGTGGTTCCTGTTCGGCGAGAGCGAGCGGGGCGGCGTCTACGGCTGGCTCGACGGCGGCTTCGTGGGCAACTTCGGCGTGCCAGCGAGCAAGTTCAACGGCCCCTATAACGCGGTCGACCGGGCCAACGAGGCGATGATGAACCAGGTCTACATCATCGCCGAGCGGACGCTGCCCACCGACGGATCGAATGGCATCGGGGCCCGCACCGACCTCTTGTACGGCGAAGACTTTCCGCTCGCGATGTCGCTCGGCTGGGAAACCAACCCCGGGCCGCGCGACTGGAACAGCGGCGAGTACTACGGCCTGGCGATCCCGCAGCTCTACACGGAGCTCGGCAACCAGGACATCTCCCTTAAGCTCGGCCACTTCTACACGATCGTGGGCTACGAAGGCGTGCCGGCCGTCGGCAACTTCTTCTACATGAGGAGCTACAGCTACCAGTTTGCCGGTCCCTTCACGCACTGGGGCGGACTCGTCAACTGGAATGCGTCAAAGAATGTCGAGGTCGACGCGGGCCTTGTGAACGGCTGGAACGGCCTCGCCTCCCCCTCCAGCAAGGCCAACTTCCTCGGCCGCATCCGTGCCCGAAACGACGACAACTCGTTCGCGACCTCGTTCGCGATCGTCAGCGGCGACGAGGGCAACGACTTCTCGCCGCTTTTTCAGCCGGCGCCGCCGCTGACCTCGGCCAACCGTACCCGGTACAGCCTGATCTTCGAGTACCGCCCGGCCGACAACTGGGAGTATCTCTTCCACCACTGGCTTGGGACGCAGGCCAAGGCCCTCGTCGATGGCGGAACCGCGCTCTGGGCCGGCATCGATCAGTATCTCTACTACCGGGTCAGCGACGCATGGTCGTGGGGCGCCCGGTTCGAGTGGTTCCAGGACACCGACGGCACCCGCGTGGGCCTCAACCGACCGAGCAATCCCAACCATGTGCCGCTGCCGGGCAACTTCTACTCGCTGACGATCGGCCCGAACTGGACGCCCACCGGCAACTTCCTGATGCGGCCCGCCTTCCGCTGGGACTTCTTCGGCGGCCCCTACGGGGGCCCGCGGGCGCCCTACAACGACGGGATCAGCAATCAGCAGACGATGCTCGGCTTCGATCTGATCCAGAAGTTCTGAGCAGCGTGGGAGCGACAGCGGTCGTGCTGTGTCGCCTTTTGGCGCCTTTTGCACAGCCGGCCATCGTTCGGCGCAGTCGTTGCATCCATAACGGGAAACTCGTATTCCCGCGCGAGCACGACGGGTGTTATCACCCCTATGTACTCGTACGACTCATGGAGGATCAGGCGATGCACACGACCTTCCCACGACTGATGATCCCAACTGTGATGACGGCGATCATCGCCGCGAGTGTTACGACCGCGATTCACGCCGGACCGCCATCGCTCAGCAGCAATCCCGGCAATCTTGCGATCTTCCCCGCGAAGGGACAGAGCCCCGAGCAGCAGAGGGCCGACGAAGCCGCGGCCTATGACTGGGCAACGCAGCAGACACGATGGGATCCCTACCAGGCGAAGGCGGCGCTTGATCAGCAGACGAATGCCGCGGCGGCGGCGGCTGGAGCGTCGCGGGGCGGTGCCATCAAGGGGGGCGCAGGCGGCGCCCTCGCGGGGGCCGCGATCGGTGCGATCGCCGGTGATGCGGGAAAGGGGGCGGCCATCGGTGCCACGTCACTGGGTCTCACGGGCGGCGTGCGGTCACGGCGGTCCATGAAGGCGGCTGGCGGTGCCGCGGAGGCGGCTGTGGCGGGCTACCAGCAACAGTTCGCGACCTGGAACCGGAACTTCATGGCAGCCATGGAGGCCAAGGGTTACACGGTGCGCTAGCACCGCGACGCCCCTCTCGCGGCGAATCGACACGCTGCGCATGACCGACATCTCATTTTCAAAAAGGAGCGAATCCGTGGTGACAACGGCAACGAGACTCTTCGTGATGACGCTGGCCGTGAATCTGCTTGTGCCCGGCGCCGCCTGGGCCGGTCAGACCTGGCTCTGCTCCGTGACGTCGGCCGTCGCGGTCGATGAAGATGGCACGATCGGGCCTCCTGATCTCGGGGATCGCGAGCGGCCCACCTTCATGCGGGTCGATGCCGCCAAGAAAGAGCTCACGCTCCTGGCGCCGGAATCCCGGCGCGGCGAGGTCACGAAACTCGAGGCCGTTCACGAGAAGGACGGGATGGTCATCCTCTCCGGCGTTGAGGACGGCCGGAACGTCAGCCTGCTGATCGCCGCGGATGGCCGCATGACCCTGTCGGTGATCGCCGACGGCGTGGTCTGGTCGGTCTTCGGCAACGCCCTCGCCGAGGGCGATGCAAAGCCTGCGGGTGAGGCGAAGTAGCGGGCGGCGAGACGCTGGAGCCCGATCCGGTGGATCGCGGGCGGGTGCGGATGCTACCTTCTCCGCGGAAGCCGTGTCCGTGCCAGCCGGGGCTCCGCCCATCACACAGCGACGCAACGACCTCGACGCCCTCCGCAGCTTCGCGATGGTGCTGGGCCTCGTGGTCCACGCGAGCCTGGCGTTCTTTCCGATCCCGTGGATCGTGCACGACACGCGCCCGAGTGGTGTCCTGCCGATCGTGTTTGTGGTGATCCATGGCTTCCGGATGCCGCTCTTTTTCCTGCTCAGCGGCTACTTCACCATGCTGGTCTATCGCCGTCGTGGTCTCGGCAGTCTGCTGCACCAGCGGGTCTTGCGAATCGCGATCCCGCTGCTCCTGGCGCTCGTGACGATCGTGCCGCTCGACCGGGCGATCGAGCGTCACGCCTTCCGGACCGTTCGCCCCGAGCCCTGGGTCGCCGACATCCTGGCGGGCGATGCCGACGCCGTGCGTGCCCGCCTCGCCACCGGCGTGGACCCGGATGACCGCGATCGGATCTACCGGCGCACGCTGCTGTCCTGGGCGGACTGTTCCAACCACGCCGCCGTCGTCGCTGCGATCCTCGATGCGGGAGCCGATCCAAATGCCCGTGGCATGTTCGGCGACAGCCCCCTGCACGAGGTCGTCGCCCTGGGTCGTGACGAGGCGACGGCCGTGTTGCTCGCCCGGGGTGCGGACCCCGGGATCGTCAACCGTTCGGGCCGCGCGCCGCGGGCCATGATGATTCCTTCGCCCGACATGATCGCCTACCTGGCCCCGATGATCGGCCTGCCGGTGATGGATGGCGACGAGATCGCCCGGGGCCGCGAGCGGATTCGCGAACTCCTCGGCGACGAGCCCACCACAGTGGCCGGGCGGTTCGACGAGGCCGTGCTGGCCTACTGGCGGTTCCTCGGTTCGGACCGGTTTCGCCTGCGGGTCGCCGGGACGGCGTTCCACCTCGTCGACACCAACGTCTTCGATCACCTTTGGTTCTTGTGGTTTCTCTGCTGGCTGGTCGCCGTCTTCGCGCTCTTTGCCGTCGCGGGGCTGACTCCCACGGGCCGTTGGCGGTGGTGGCTCGTGCCGCTGTCGTGCGTGCCCCAGGCGTTCATGGGACAGTTCATGAGCGG